>Ga0073934_10010785_pt1 | contig 11241 bp, 9 predicted proteins | sample LarsenN4metaG_FD_76834 | JGI IMG/M metagenome (GOLD analysis project Ga0073934, IMG submission 76834) | Hot spring sediment bacterial and archeal communities from British Columbia, Canada, to study Microbial Dark Matter (Phase II) - Larsen... ...
GAGGCGGTGACGATGAGGGCGACGACGACCAGACCAACCAGCAGACCGAGGGTGGCGAGCAGCTTGACTAGCAGCGGCTGGTCGCGCCACCAGTTGCCCCCGGCCCCCGTCACCTGCTGTCCGGTCTCCTGTTTCGTGGCGGGTAGTCGCGTGCCGCCACGCCACTGCACCGGCCCGGCGGCGGCTGGGGCAGCCGTCCCCGCCGGTGTAGCCACGCGCGTGCTGCCCCGCCACTGCACCATGCGGGGTTCGGCCACCGGGGTTGAACTTCTACCACCGAGCTGCACGAGTCTCTCGCGGGCTGCGGCGCGCAGGGCCTCGTCGGTTCCCAGTTCGGAGATGAGTTCGAATTCAGCCTGGGCAAAATCGATTTCCCCGAGCCCGAGATGGGCAATCCCTGCCCAGTAGCGCCACTCGAGCACCTGGGGCTCGCGCTCGCGCAGGGCAGCAAGCATCCTGAGGGCGCCGCCGTAGTCTCCGTTTTTGAGCAACTGCCTGAGGGTGGCGCGGGTGTCCGAGGTGGCAGTCATGGCTGGGCCTCCTGCTGCGGGGTCGCACGGCCACGCGCGTAGGCCCGCACGAAGCGGTCGTCGACCAGTCCGATCTGAAATGCCGGTTTGTCTTTCACCATCGTTGTCTGCTGCAGAAACGCGGCGATGCTGCCAGCCGCGTAGTTGAGATGGGCCATGTCCGCCCCCGGCGTGAACGCCTCCAGGTTCTCTTCGAGCGAAAACATGCGGGTGCCCGCCCGGTAGCGGGCGTACTCGGCGAGCGACACCCCGGCGCGACGGGCCATGATCTCGCGAGATTTTTCGGGGTTGCGGGCGATGTAGTCGAGGGTGTCGTACCAGGTGTTGACCAGCTTCTGGACGTCGCCGGGGCGCCGGTCGACCAGGGCGCGGGTGACTACCAGATGGTCGGGGATCGCCCCCGGGAAGTCGCGGGAGCTGAAGAGCACTTTGCCGCGGCCGGTCGACTTGGCCAGATCGGTAAAGGGGGCGAAGACCGCGCAGGCGTCGAGCTTGCCTGCGGCAAACTGGCGGGCGGCCTGCTCGGTCACCAGTGGCACAATCGTGACGTCCTTCGGGCTGAGCCCCACCGACTGCAGACCGAGCAACAGCAGGTAGTGGTCGACCACGCCCACCTCGACGCCGATGCGCTTGCCCTTGAGGTCGCGAATCGAGCGGATCGCGGGGTTGACGATCACCTGGTCGTTGCCCGTCGAGTTGTCGTTGACCAGGACGATCACCGGCTGGCCACCGGCGGCGTAGGAGGCGAGGGCGTCGTTGAGGGTCTCCGAATTGGCGTCGATGCGGTTGCCAGTGAGGTCGTCGATCGACTTGGTGTAGTCGTCGTACCAGACGAGGTCGACCTTGAGGCCGTTCTTCTCGAAGAGCCCGGCGTCCCTGGCGACCTGCCAGGGAAACCAGCCCGGCCAGGCGCTGAAGCCCAGGCGGATGGGGGGCTCGGCGTCGGCGGCCCCCGGCTCGGATTGCGTACTGCAGCCGACAAGAACGGCGACGAGGGCGACGGCGGCCAACGCCCGCCAGATTCGCCCCCCGACAGAACGTGAAACCATCGCGCACCTCATCACTGGTTGGCCATTACGGGTTGGCCGCCTGCACACCCCAGCAGGACGGATCGAACAGACGTTTCGGATCGAGCACTTCGCCGCCTTCCTCCGCCGGGAAGACCCCCTCCACCCCGTCGACGGCGATGGCGGCCAGGGCGTCGCCCGAGCGCACGAGTACCAGTCGCAGACGGGCAGTCACAGCGGGCAGGTGACCGGTCAGGTGGGCAAGGGCAAGCACCCATAGCGGTCGACCGCGCCAGTTGACCAGCCCGAGCACACCGGGGGGCAGGCTGCCGACGACCGTCAGATTCTCGCGGGCAAGTTCGAAGATCTCGCCGGTGGCCTGCATGGGCAGGGCCAGCAACCGACCACCGGCCACCAGGCGCAGCACCAGTGCCTCGCCCTCAACCTGCGCCACTGCCGCCTCCGCGCAGCACCTCGGCGACCGTGTTGACCAGCTTTTCGGTGGTGACCGGCTTGACCAGATAGGCGGCGGCTCCCTGGCGCATCCCCCAGACCTGGTCGTACTTGAGACCCTTGCTCGTGCAGAAGACGATCGGAATATCGCGGGTGCGCGGGTCCATCTTCAGGCGCCGACAGACGTCGAAGCCGCTCATTTCCGGCATCACCACGTCGATGAGCAGCAGGTCGGGCCGGTGGTCGCGCAGGTGGGCAAGCGCCGCCTCCGCCGAATCCACCGACTCCACCTGCAGGCCGTTGCGGCTCAGCCAGCTGGTGTAGAGCTGCCGTTCGGTGGCGCAATCTTCGACGATCAGAACACTCTGCATCCCCATCCCCTCGTACGGTTCAAACGTTTTCAGCAAACGCTTCGCCCTCGCTGCGCCCGGCGATCAGCCCGTGGCGCTCCAGCACGGCCAACACCTTCCCCTCCTGCACGGGCTTGGTCAGGTACTCGCTCGCTCCCACAAGCCCCGCCCGCGCCCGGTCGAACAGGCCCTCGCGGCCGGTGAGCATCACCACCGGCACATCTTTGAGGGCGGGCGAACGCCGGATCATCTTGCACAGCTGGTAGCCGTCGATCTCGGGCATCGAGAGATCAAGAAAGACCAGCCCCGGCCGCTCGCGGAACAACTGGCTGAGGGCAGTGAGCGGTTTTTCGATGTAGAGCGCCCGCAATCCGGCTCGCCTGAGGATGCGCTCCATCATCCTGCCGATGGTCGGGCTGTCGTCGATGCAGACGACCAGCGGGCCGTCCGCCTGCGCCTGGGGCCGCCCCCGGCCGAGGGCACCGCTCTCGATGAGGGGCACCAGGGCGCGGGCGAGCACCAGCGGCTCCTGGGCGACCGCCTCGGCCACCGCCTCCAGGGTGCGCTCGCCGTCCAGCAGGGCGACGAGACGGTTGCAGATCTGCTCGGGGAGGCGCTCGCGCAACTGTTCGCCCGAACGGACGTGCAGCACCTCGGCGGGCGACTCGATGTGCGGCTTGAGCCGTTCCCAGTCGAGGCGCAGGGCATCCGCTTCCTGGAGCATCGCAAGCGGGAGCACCGAGGCAAGGCGCGGTTCGAGGGGCGACATCGGCACCCACGACCAGCACACCGACCCGGCTTCACTCAGCTCGACCAGGGCTGTGCGCATCAGACTGGCGGTCACCTCGAAGGCCTGGAAGCGATTGAGCAACTTGCGGGCGAGCAGCAGGCCGATGAGGGCGTGCTCGGGCACCGCAGCCTCCTTGAGCCGGGCGAGGGCACCTTCGACATCGATTGCGAGGCGATGGCGCTTCAACTGCACGGCCAGTTGGGCAAGCAACCTCGAACCGCCTGCTACAAAGGTGAGCCGACCATCCTGGCAGTGCAGCACCCATTCGCGGCCATCCTCGGCGCGCACGCTCAGACCGCCCGAATACTCCGCTTGCTGGATCTCAGACAGGATCGTGCGCGCCAACGTGGATTCGGTAAGAACGTTGCCCATAGTTAAGAACACCGACTGAAAGGGACCTGCTTATCGGAATCCATAGCTGGATCCATAAGTACCCATACCTGAACGTGGAAACCACGTCCTTGCTAATCCTGAGTATCCAACTCCCACACCGGGAGCATATCAAGCTTCTGTAAATCTTTCTTAAACTCTGAAAGATTTCAGTACGTTTTCTGAGGGAAAATACTGATACGTGTGTACAAAAAAACGTGGACTGGTTCCGCAATACTACGCAAACCTAGTGCTTGCGCAGGCTCTCAGGTACCAGCCACCGGTCGACCAGTTCGAAGGCAAGTTGCACGACGAGGGCGAGGGCGGCGGCCGGGAGGGCACCGGCAAGCAGGGTGGCGTTGTCGTTGAGGGCGAGGCCGGTGGCGATCCGCTCGCCGTAGCCGCCGGCGCCGACGAAGGCGGCGATGGTGGCGGTGCCGACGTTGATCACGGCGGCGGTTTTCACCCCGGCCAGGATGGCGCGGGAGGCCAGGGGCAACGCGACCAGGCGCAGGCGGGCCCCGAACGGCAGGCCGAGGGCGACGGCCGCCTCGCGCAGGGCGGGCGGGATGTCGGTGAGGCCGGTGTAGGTGTTGCGGACGATGGGCAGCAGCGAATAGAGAAACAGGGCAATGAGGGCCGGAACAGTGCCAATCTGCCCGGAGAGGGGAATGAGAAAGGCGAGCAGGGCGAGCGAGGGAATCGTCTGGATGAGGCCGACGGCGGCGAGGATCGGCTGGGAGACAGCCTGGTTGCTGGCAGCCCAGATCCCGAGGGGCACCCCGGCCACCGTGCCGACGGCGAGGGAGGCGAAGACGAGCACGAGGTGTTCGCCGGTGAGCCGGGCGAAGTCGGGGCCGAAGATGCGGCTCCAGAAGGACTCGGAGGCCGCTGCCTCCGTGGCCGCCGTCCGGCCCGCCAGAAAGTCGGTTGCGATGGCCGCGAAGCTTCTGCCACGCAGTTCGGCGTCGGCGTTGAGGCGCACCATCCGGGCGGCTGAGATCTGTCCTGTGAGCTTTTCGAGGGCGGCCCAGGTCTTCGGGTAGCGCTGCGGCACGTCAAGCCGGTAGAGGACGACCGCGTCGTAGGCCGGAAAGAATTGGCGGTTGTCGGCGAGCACCCGCAGGTCGTAGCGGTCGATCTTGGCGTCGGTCGAGTAGATGTCGATGACGTCGATTTGTCCCGCGGCAATCGCCTCGTAGGCAAGGCCGTGGTCGAGGCCCTGGGGAACCGCCGTGAGGCCGTAGCGGGCCTTCACCCCCGGCCAGCCGTCCTGGCGGTTGAGAAATTCGTTGGAGAGGCCGTAGCGCAGTTGCCGGTGCCGGGCCAGGTCCTCCAGGGTGCGAATACCCAGTTTCTCCGCCGCCGTGCGCTGCATGGCAAGGGCGTAGGTGTCGTTGAAGCCAAAGGGGATGGCAGCGCCGAGGCCGAGCGGGGCAAGGCGGCGGTTGAGGGTCGCAAGGTCGGCAGGGGCATCGCCCTTGAGGATCTCAAGGGCGATCGTGCCGGTGTACTCCGGGTAGAGGTCGATGCTGCCGCTCAGGAGCGCCGCATAGACGATGCCGGTGTTGCCCAGTCCCCGGCGGTGCACCGCTCCCCCCTCCCCAGCGTCCTCGGCCGTGCGGGTGAGGATTTCACCGAGGATGTACGATTCTGTAAACCGCTTGGAGCCCACGACGAGCGGTGCGCCGCGTACCGGCAGCGGCAGGAGCACAGCCGCAACCGCGAGCGTCAGGATCCATCGGCCCAGGCAAACTTTTCGCACCGCCCACCTCCTGTGCCCTGTCGATTCAAGATGGCAGACTCCGGTGGCAATTGAAAAGAAGTTTTTTTTGTCCTCTTCCTTGCGAACGGTTCAATCCTGGCGAGGCGCGGCATTTTTTGATGCCAACACTGCGAAGCATCGAATCCTGTCGATGGCAGTGAAGTTTCAGAAACAATCGCCAGAATCTGCGGATTGTTTTGGCCATAATCTTCATACTGCTCGCCAGGGCTTGCGAGCGTTCACTCACAGCAATTTTGCGCAACAAGTTGCAAGTTTTGCGTACCATACCGTTGCTGTGATTGGGGAAGCAGCCAGTCAGAAATCCGCACCCTGGGAAAGCCGAAATGTGATTTAGGCTAGCCATTGTTCGAAGCTCTGCAACACAGCCACTGTCTCCACGGGGAATTACCAGATGACGAGCCAACGCACCCGGTTTGACGCGACCTCCGCGCGTGCACGGCAATCTGCCCGTGCCCGCCGCTGGCCGACCTATCGGTGCGCCTCGATCAGCCGCCGAGTCAGTGGTCCTGCGCGAACTCCCCTCAGACAGCCGCTCCTTGCCCCAGCCGATGCGCGGGTAGAGCGGTCACTGCACACTCTGACGGCCTCCGCTGCCCGCGCACTGCTCATCGAGCGCCTGGAGGCCGGGATGTTGCTGGCCGGTGATGCACAGACGCTCGGTGAGATTGTGGCCGTTCTGGCAAGTTACGGACGCGTGCTTACCCAGTACTCCCGCACCCTGCGCCACATCGCCGAGGAGCAGTTTCTGACCGCCTTTACACCGCTGCGCTATCTCAACGGCGAGCGCCAGGTGCGCTCAGTTCTTGATAGCTGGGCACAAAAGCGCCCCAACTTCGAGTATGCCGAGTACTGCGCGAACACAATGTTCTGGCACGGCGCCCCCGGTCTTGACGCCTATCTGCACAGCCCCGCCTTTGCCCTGCTCGCCTCCCGGGCGATCCGCGCCCGCTTCCGCCACAACCCGGTTGCGCTGCTCGCCTACCGGTTCTTTCCGACCTACTTCGAGCAGCTAGTGCGCCGCTCCTGCCTCTACAGCATCCTCGGGCAGTTCTGGCGGGTGATGAGCCGCATTTTTACCACCCTCGGCGACCGCTACCAGCGCGGGCAGATCACGGCGATCCGCGACCTGGTCGATCACATTGCCGTCGGGATTGCCGAGGCGGCCAACCGGCCACTCACCTATTCCCTGACCTTCGAGGGCCGCAAGCACCAGATCATTCCGGTCGGGGCGGGCCTGCGGTGGGCGGGCGACGCCGCTGTGCCCTACGTCGAAGTCGTCTTCTTCAAGGCCGCCCCGCCCAAGGGCGTGTTCACCTACGACGCCTCCGCCGAAGCGATCCCCGCCCAGCGCGAACACTTTCGCTACGGCGCCCTCTACGCCGACATGACCCGGCTGGGGGCAGCCGGGGTAGCACCGACGCTGCTGATGCGCGACCTCTATCGCTCCATGGAACCGGCCGAGCGCGCCCGCTTCGGGGAACTGGCCCACGACGAGGACGCCCTGCTGGTGCGCATCGGCCGCACCTTCCAGAAATCGATGTTCTGCGTCACCAACGCCGCTGTGCTCGCCCTCGCCCCCGACCCGACGATCGCCGACGGCCCCGAGCGGCGCCGCATCCACTTCGCAGGCTGGGCGGCGCGCATCGCCACCACCCGCCACCTGGAATACGAGCCCTGCCACTGCCACTGCGATCACTCGGTGCTCTAGCCTCTCGATACAGACAGATCGCCAGGGGCTGTTTTGATTCGATTCACTGTGCCTGGATGCGCTGTGCCTGGATGCACTGTGCCTGGATTCATGGCTGCTCCTTCAGTAGCTGCGGCAGGCTCAGTTTCGACGGCCAGATGGGCACTGGCCTGCAGGTACTCTTCCACCCTCGCTTCTATCGGGATACCTCCCAGATATCCCAGCAGTTTTCTCCAGTTCGACTACCGCTTTCAGGTGATCGCTTCTGTTGAATCTGCTGACAAAATCCACAGGAATACTCTGACAGGAAAGATACCCCTTAGAGCTAATTCGTAAAGTCCTTTACAAACAGGCAAAGCCTTACAGGGAGAAGGTTTCAGGCTTTCTCCACCTGGCCCACAGTCAGAAAGCTGAAAGTCTCACACTCTCTGGCCTTCAACGTTTTCCTTAACATCTTTACATATCAGCTCTTAGCTCTTACTTTGCTGCTTCGTGCGGTGGAGTACCTATTGAGGTGATTCGCCAGTACATCGAACAGCAGGGAACAAAGCCGCCCTAGAAGGGCGGTGCTTGAGACCCATTACCAAGGGTCAATCCGCCCGTACACGCCTGGGCGATGATCTTTCTCTACCGCAGCGAGCAGTTGTTGCACGGCAAGGGCGACCTCGATTTCCTCAAGCACGCCTTCGGCAAACTGCTGCTGAACTTCAGTTGGTGGGTCAACCGCAAAGACCGCACCGGCAGGAATGTCTTCGAGGGCGGTTTTTTGGGGCTCGACAATATCGGTGTCTTCGACCGCAGCGCCCCTCTGCCCACCGGGGGGTACCTGGAGCAGGCCGACGGCACCGCCTGGATGGCCCTCTTTTGCCAGAACATGATCGAAATCGGCGTGGAACTGGCTGCCGATGATCCGGTCTATGCCGATCTTGCTCTCAAGTTCGTCGATCATCTGTTGCTCATCTCGCGCTCGATGAACCTGTCGGGAGCCGAAGGGATGTGGGACGAAGAGGACGGTTTTTACTACGACGTGCTGCGCCTGCCAGACGGCCAGGCCATCCGGCTGAAGGTTCGCTCGATGGTCGGCCTGCTGCCCCTGTGCGCCACCACCGTGGTCGAGCCCTGGCAACGGGAGCACATGCCCCGCCTCATCGCCCACATTCAGGAGCGCCAGGAACGCCTGCCCTCCCTACTGGAGGGATTGCACCCGACCGGACCCGGCCACCAAGGCGTGGCCGAACGGGGGATCATTGCCCTCGTCAACCCGACCCGGCTGCGGCGCGTCCTGGAGAAGATGCTCGATGAAGAAGAATTTCTGAGCCCCTACGGCATCCGGGCACTCTCCCGCACGCACGCCGAACACCCCTACAGCTTCTGGGTACAGGGCCAGGAGTACCGGGTGCAGTACCTGCCCGCCGAGTCCGACAGTGGCATGTTCGGCGGCAACTCCAACTGGCGCGGACCCATCTGGATGCCCGTCAACGCCCTCATCATCCGGGCTCTGCTGCAGTTTTACCTCTACTACGGCGACCGCTTCACAGTGGAGTGCCCGACCGGATCGGGCCGGTGGATGAACCTGTTCGAGGTGGCCCGGGAGATCGCCAATCGTCTGACGCGCATTTTCCTGCCCGACGAATCCGGTCGCCGCCCGGTCTACGGCGGCGCCGAGAAGTTCCAGAGCGATCCCCACTGGCAAAATCTGCTGCTGTTCTACGAGTACTTCCACGGCGACAACGGTGCCGGTCTTGGAGCGAGCCACCAGACCGGCTGGACCGGGGTGATCGCCAGGCTGATTCAGATCTTTGGAGTGCTCGACCCCGAGACCATCCTCCAGCAGGGGAGGGAAGCAGCCTTCAGGGGTGAACCGCAGGTGGCGAGGGGCTGACTTCAACGCCTTCGCGAACGGGCACTCAGAGGCGGGCGGCCTATGGCTTCCCGCCCCAGGCGATGCGCACAAGGCAGACGCACCAGGGCTCCAGCCAGAGGGCGACGACGAGGGCGCAGGCCGGGTGGATCAGGGCGGCGATCCCGAGCAGGACGACGACTCCACCGGCGAGCAGGGCGATTTCGCCGAGTCGTGTGGTCACCGGTTGTGCGAAACAGACGGCCAGATACTGGCGGTTCACCATCCAGCGCAGCCGGTCGACCACCACCAGGGCAAAGACGAACCAGGGCAAGAGGGCAAGCATCGCCCACCAGGCGGCCTGGGCAAGGCCGAGCGTCCCCGCGCTCAGACGGTGCGGCAGGGCGGTGGCCGCCAGGCCCCCGGTGATCCCGGCGAGAAGAGCCGCACCGCCGATCTGGAGAGCAGCCATCGACAGCGGCCCGAGCAGTCCCGCGAAGCGTTCGCCGTAGAGCCGCACGGTGGCGGCCAGGAGCCCCGCCGTTGCCGCCTCCCCCCCGGTCGAACGGCGCATCAGGGCGCGGGCGAACCGCCGTACCCCCTCGTCGGGAGAGCCGAGCAACTCGGCGCAACTGTCGAGCACCGCCTGCTCGTCGCCCGTCGCCTGGGCACAGCAGGCGATCCACATCAACACCCGCTCCCGCTCGGCCACCGCCTCCGGCTCGGCGAGCGCCCGCCGAAACAGCAGCAACGCCTCGGCGTATTGTCCGCTCTGGTAGGCGTCGAGGGCGCGAAGCAACGGCTGCATGGTCGATTCCCAGAAGTGCTGATATTCTACCCCGCCTGGAACAACCTGCGCTTTGCGCCGTCAAGCACTGGCGGAGTGTGACAAAATATCGGATCGTGCGGGTTTCAAGGAGACGAACAGTGCGCCGCTCGACAGGCACCGCCCTGCTTGCCTGGCTGACGATGGCAGGGGTTGCCTGCGCCCAGCCGGTACCGCTCAGCGACATCAAGTTTACCGACCGGCGGCTGGCCAACGGCCTGCGGGTGTTGCTGGTCGAAGACCACAGCGCCCCGACGGTGGCGATCAGTATTGGATACCACGTCGGGGGCAAGGACGATCCGCCCGGCCGTTCCGGTTTTGCCCACCTGTTCGAGCACCTGATGTTCAAAGGAACGGCCAACACCAAACCGGAAACCCTCGACCGGCTCACCGAGGACGTTGGCGGCTTCAACAACGCATTCACTAACGAAGATGTCACCAACTACTTCGAGGTGGTGCCCTCCAACTATTTGCAGACGCTCTTGTGGGCGGAAGCCGACCGGCTCAAGTCGCTCAACGTCGACCAGAAGAACTTCAAAACCGAGCGGCAGGTGGTGATCGGCGAGTACGACCAGCGGGTGCTCGCCCAGCCCTATGGTCGGCTTTCGCAGCTCATCGACAGCCAGGTCTACCGGGTGCATCCCTACGGCCGGGGGGTGATCGGCAACCCGGGCGAACTGAACGCGGCGAGCCTCGCCGATGTCCAGCGCTTCCACCGCACGTACTATCAGCCCGACAACGCCACCCTCGTGGTCGTCGGCGACTTCGACCCCAGGCAGGCCAACGCCTGGGTCGACCGCTACTTCGGCAGCATCCCCAAAAGCCCGCGGCCGATCCCGCGGGTGACAAAAGCGGAGCCGCCCCAGAAGAGCGAGCGCCGCACCACCTACTACGGCGAGAACGTGCCGCTCCCGGCGGTCGCCTTCGTCTGGCGGGCCGTCGCCGAGTCGTCACCCGACGCCGCCGCCCTCCAGGTGCTCGAAAACATCCTCTCCGAGGGCGAGAGTTCGCGGCTCTACCGCAGCCTCGTCTACGAAAAGCAGGCGGCGACCGACGTCTCCGCCGAGGCCGACCTGCGCGAACAGCCGGGGCTGTTTGCCATGTACGCGATCCTCAACGCGGGCAGATCCCCAACCGAAGTCGAGCAGTTGCTCGACGCCGAGGTGCGCCGGGTGCAGAGCACGCCGGTGTCGGCCGAGGAGCTGGAAAAGGCCCGCACGCAGCTGGTCAGCTCCCTGGTGCGCGAGCGCGAGGAGAATCTGGATCGGGCCGTCGAACTGGTGCTTGCCACCATCCGCCAGGGCGATCCGAAAAAGGTGAACACAACCCTTGCCGAACTGCAGGCGGTGACGGCCGCCGACGTGCAGCGGGTGGCCCGCACCTATCTGGTGCCCACCGCACGCACGGTGATCTATTACCTGCCCAAGAGCATGCAAAAAGCCCCCAAGGCCGCCCCCAAGAAGCCATGAAACGACGCCCTGCCCTCACCCTGCTCCTTGCCCTCACCCTCGGCTCCGTCCCGCTCGCCCTGGCGGTCGAGACGCCGCCCCCACCCGGAGCGCCACCCCAGGTCACCTACCCGACCCCGGTGGAGCGCACCCTC
>Ga0073934_10010787_pt1 | contig 11240 bp, 12 predicted proteins | sample LarsenN4metaG_FD_76834 | JGI IMG/M metagenome (GOLD analysis project Ga0073934, IMG submission 76834) | Hot spring sediment bacterial and archeal communities from British Columbia, Canada, to study Microbial Dark Matter (Phase II) - Larsen... ...
CGATGCCGAGTGGGCGCAGACGGTGGCCGGCGTCACGCAGAGCCGCTTCTGCGCCAGCGGCCTCGAGTCGGTGAACCTGGCCGCGGCCAAGGTCAAGAGCGGCTGGGAAGACCTGGTGGTCGCCGGCGGCGTGGAGAGCATGAGCCGCTGGCCGATGGGCAGCGACGGCGGCGCGTGGATGATGGACCCGCGCGTCAACGACAAGCTCGGCTTCGTGCCGCAGGGCATCGGCGCCGACCTGATCGCCACGCTCGAGGGCTTCAGCCGCGGTGATGTCGACGCCTTCGCGCTGCGCTCGCACCAGCGTGCCGCCGCGGCGCGCGCCGAGGGGCGCTTCGGCCGCAGCGTGGTGCCGGTGCGCGACATCGCCGGGTTGCTGATGCTGGACCGCGACGAGACCATCCGCGAGAACGCCAGCGCCGACGCGATGGCCAAGCTCGAACCCAGCTTCGCGATGATGGGCAGCATGGGCTTCGACTTCACGGCGCTGCGCCGCTACACGACGGTGGAGCGCATCGAGCACGTGCACCACGCCGGCAACAGCTCGGGCATCGTCGACGGCGCGGCGCTGATGCTGGTGGGCAGCAAGGAGGGCGGCGCCAGGGCGGGCCTCAAGCCGCGTGCGCGCATCAAGGCTGCGGCGGTGATCGGCAGCGAGCCGACCATCATGCTCACCGGCCCCACGCCGGCCGCCCGCAAGGCGCTGGCCAAGGCCAAGATGACGCCCAAGGACATCGACCTCTTCGAGGTCAACGAGGCCTTCGCGGTGGTGCCGATGAAGACCGCGCGCGACCTCGGCGTGGACCTCGACCGCGTCAACGTCAACGGCGGCGCCATCGCCATGGGCCACCCGCTGGGCGCCACCGGCTGCATCATCCTCGGCACGCTGCTCGACGAGCTCGAGCGGCGCAACCTCGCCACCGGCCTGGCCACGCTGTGCGTGGGCGGCGGCATGGGCATCGCCACCATCATCGAGAGGGTCTGACCATGTCCGCGGTTTCTCTTCACGTGGGCGACGACGGCATCCTCGTCGCGACGATGGACCTGCCCGGCCGCCCGATGAACGTGGTGGGCGACGTGCTGATGGAGGGCATCGCCGCCGCGGTGGCCCAGCTCGCCGAGCCGGCCGTCAAGGGCCTGATCCTGACCAGCGGCAAGGCCGACTTCTGCGCCGGCGGCGACCTCGACCGCATGAGCAAGTGGACGAAGCCCGAAGAGCCCTTCGAGGGCTCGATGTCGATGAAGCGCGCGCTGCGCCAGATGGAGCTGCAGGGCAAGCCGGTGGTGGCCGCGATCAACGGCCACGCGCTTGGCGGGGGCCTCGAGATCGCGCTGGCCTGCCACGCGCGCTTCGCGATCGACGACCCGAAGCTCAAGATCGGCCAGCCCGAGGTCAAGCTCGGCCTGCTGCCCGGCGGCGGCGGCACGGTGCGGCTGCCGCGCCTGGTGGGCATCCAGCAGGCCTTGCAGATCTGCGGCCAGGGCGAGGACATCGCGCCGCAGAAGGCGCTCGGCATGGGCCTTCTCACCGGCCTGGCCAAGGACCGTGACGACCTGATGGCGCAGGCGAGGGCCTGGATCGCCGCCAACCCGAAGGCGAAGCAGCCCTGGGACCAGCCCAAGTTCAAGTTCCCGGGCGGCGACTCGCGCACGCCCGCGGTGGCGCAGATGTGGGCCGTGGCGCCTTCGATGGCGGCGCAGAAGACCTGGGGCAACTACCCCGCGGTCAAGCACATCATGAGCAGCATCTTCGAAGGCGGGCTGCTCGACTTCGACTCGGCCTCGGTGGTGGAGAGCCGCTACTTCGCCGCCTGCGTGTGCTCGCAGGAGTCGAAGAACATCATCAACACGCTGTGGTACCAGCTCAACGCCATCAAGAAGGGCGCCTCGCGCCCGGCCGGCGTGGCGCGGAGCAAGGTGGGCAAGCTCGGCATCCTGGGCGCCGGCATGATGGGCGGCGGCATCGCCTACGTGTCGGCCAAGGCCGGCCTCGACGTGGTGCTGCTCGACACCACGCAGGAGGCCGCCGACAAGGGCAAGGCCTACTCGCAGGGCCTGCTCGACAAGGCCGTCAAGAAGGGCCGCAGCACGCCGGAGAAGCGCGACGCGCTGCTGGCGCGCATCAGGCCGACCACGCGCTACGAAGACCTGGCCGGCTGCGACCTCGTCATCGAGGCCGTGTTCGAAGACCGCGCCATCAAGGCCGAGGTGACGAAGAAGGCCGAGGCCGTGCTCGGCGCCGACAAGGTCTTCGCCTCCAACACCAGCACGCTGCCGATCAGCGGGCTGGCGCAGGCGAGCAGCCGGCCGGGCCACTTCATCGGCCTGCACTTCTTCAGCCCGGTGGACAAGATGCCGCTGGTCGAGATCATCGTCGGCAAGCAGACGAGCGAGGAGACGCTGGCCCGGGCCTTCGACGTCGTGCTGCAGATCGGCAAGACGCCGATCGTGGTGAACGACAGCCGCGGCTTCTACACGAGCCGCGTGTTCGCCACCTACGTGATGGAAGGCATCGCGATGCTGAAGGAGGGCGTGCACCCGCGCAGCATCGAGGTGGCCGGCCAGCAGGCCGGCATGCCGATGCCGCCGCTGGCGCTGCAGGACGAGGTGAGCCTCTCGCTCGGCCTGCACGTGGCCGAGCAGACGAAGAAGGATCTCGCCGCCGAGGGCAAGGCCTACGTCGAGCACCCGGGCATGGGCGTGATCCGGCAGCTGTGCGAGATCGGCCGCATCGGCAAGAAGGCCGGCAAGGGCTTCTACGACTGGGGTGACGAAGGCCGTACCTTGTGGCCCGAGCTGACGAAGCTCTATCCGCCGGCGGCCGAGCAGCCGGCGCAGCAGGAGCTGATCGACCGCCTGATGTTCGCCCAGGCCAACGAGGCCGCCCGCTGCTACGAGGAGGGTGTGGTGCGCTCGGTGGCCGACGCCAACATCGGCTCGATCTTCGGGTGGGGCTTCGCGCCCTTCCACGGCGGCGCGCTGCAGTTCATCAACGCGATGGGCGCGCAGGCCTTCGTGGCGCGCGCGCGCGAGCTGGCCGCCCGGCATGGCGCGCGCTTCGAGCCGGCGGCCATCGTCGTGAAGATGGCCGAGCGCGGGGAGCGCTTCGCCGACGGCTGATGGCCGGCGACGCAACCGCCCCGCCGGCGCGCGCGCTGCGTGCCGTGCGCGCCGCGCTGGCCGCCAGCCGCCGGGTGCTGGTGCTGACCGGCGCCGGCATCAGCGCCGAGAGCGGCATCCCGACCTTCCGCGACGCGCTCACCGGGCTGTGGGCGCGTTTCGACCCGGAGGACCTCGCCAGCGAGGACGGCTTCCGCGCCGACCCGGGCCGCGTCTGGGACTGGTACGCCGAGCGCGCCGAGGGCGTGCGCCGCGCCGCGCCCAACGCGGCGCATGTCGCGCTGGCCGATTTCGAGCGCCGGCATCCGGGGCGCCTCGCCATCGTCACGCAGAACGTCGACGACCTGCACCAGCGCGCCGGCAGCGTCGACGTGGTGCGCCTGCACGGCGACATCCTGGCCATGCGCTGGCTCGACCCCTGCCCGCGCCGGCCGGCCTGCGCCCCGGCGCAGGCGCAGCCCGGCCGGCCGCCAGCCTGTGCCGAATGCGGCAACCGGCTGCGCCCGGCGGTGGTGTGGTTCGGCGAGATGCTGCCGCCGGCCGCGCTCGAGCGCGCCGAAGCGCTGGCCGCGGCCTGCGACGTGGCGCTGGTCGTCGGCACCTCCGGCGCGGTGTGGCCGGCGGCCGGGCTCGCGCTGGCGGCGCGGCGTGCCGGCGCCACGGTGGTGATCGTGAACCCGCAGCCGAGCGAGATCGACCACGCGGCGCAGCACCTGCTGCGCGGCCCGGCGGCCGAGGTGCTGCCCGCCCTGCTGGGTGACAGGGATCCTGATTTGGACTAGAGTCCGGGCATCGTCCTGAACAGGATTCAACCGGAGCGGCCGGCGCGACCCGACCCGACCCGACCCGACCGGACCCGATCCGACTTGCCCATGAGCGCCGTTCTCGCCCCTGCCGCCGGGCGCACCGCCCCCAGCCCCGCCGCCATGGCCGCCGCCGGCCTGCGCGCCTTCGCGCGCATCGCCGAGGCCTGGGGCCTCACGGTCGACGAGCAGTTGCGCCTGCTCGGCCAGCCGCCGCGCTCCACCTACTTCGCGTGGCGCAAGCACCCGGACAAGGCGAGCCTGCCGCGCGACACGCTGGAGCGCCTGTCCGACATCCTCGGCATCTGGAAGAGCCTGCAGATCCTGCTGCCCGAGCCCGCGGCGGCCGACGCCTGGCTGCGCAAGCCCAACACCGCGCCGGCCTTCGGCGGCCAGAGCGCGCTCGATCGCATGCTGGCCGGCAACGTGAGCGACCTGCACTTCGTGCGCCGCTATCTGGACGGCGTGCGCGGCGGCGGCTGGGCTTGACGACCCTCGCGCTCGCGGAGCGCCGCGTGCGCTGGCCCACGGCCTGCCGCATCGTGCCGACGCGCCACCCCAGCGTGAACCTGTTCGACCGCGTGGCCGGCGAAGCCGACTTCGAGGCGCTCTACGCGCTCGAGGCGATGACCAACGAGCGCGTGCGCGACGAGCTAGGCGAGATCGAGCGCGTGCCGCGCGAGCAGCGCCGCTACGGGCCGGGCAGCGGGCCGATCATGGCCGCCTTCACGCACGTCAACCTGGCCGGCAGCCGCTTCGCCGACGGCAGCTACGGCATGTTCTACGCCGCGCGCGAGCGCGCCACCGCGGTGGCCGAGACGCGCTTCCACCACGCGCGCTTCCTCGCCGCCACGAAGGAGGGGCCGCTGCACCTGCCGATGCGGCTGTACCACGTGGCCATCGACGCCGTGCTGCACGACCTGCGGCCGGCCGGCGTGGTCGACGCCGCGGTGTTCGACCCCGACGACTACACCGCCGCGCGCGCCCTCGGCGCCCGCCTGCGCACGGCCGGCTCGGCCGGCGTGGTCTACCGCAGCGTGCGCGATGCGCGCGGCCACTGCGTGGGCCTGTTCAGCCCGCGCGGCGCCAGCCGCTGCGTGCACGCCGCCATCCTGCTCTACGCCTGGGACGGCGAGCGCTTCACCGACGTCTACGAGAAGACCGCGTGAACGCGCCGCTGTCTCCGGCCCACCCCGCGCGCTTCGACCGTCTGGACGCGCTGCGCGCTTTGGCCATGGTCTGGATGGCACTCTTCCACTTCGCCTTCGACCTCAACCACTTCGGCCTGGTCGAGCCGAAGCAGAACTTCTACCGCGACCCCTTCTGGACCCAGCAGCGCACCGTCATCGTGACCCTGTTCCTGTTCTGCGCCGGCCTCGGCCAGGCGGCGGCGCTCGAGGCGCAGCAGTCGGCGCGGCGCTTTTGGCGGCGCTGGGCGCAGATCGCCGGTTGCGCGGTGCTGGTGAGCATCGGCTCGTCGTTCATGTTCCCGCGCAGCTGGATCAGCTTCGGCGTGCTGCACGGCATCGCGGTGATGCTGGTGGTGGCGCGCTTCGCGGCGCCGCTGCGCATCGGGCTGGTGCCGATCGGCGTGCTGGCGCTGGCCTTGCCGTGGTTCGTGAGGCACCCGTTCTTCGACACGCCGTGGACGAACTGGATCGGCCTCGTGACGCGCAAGCCGGTCACCGAGGACTGGGTGCCGCTGCTGCCCTGGCTCGGCGTGATGCTGCTCGGGCTGGCGGCGGGCCGCTGGCTGCTCGAGCGGCGCCGCGCCTGGCTGGCCGGAACGCTGCCGCGCGCCCTGGCGCCGCTGGCCGTGCTCGGCCGCTGGCCGCTCAGCTTCTACATGCTGCACCAGCCGGTGCTGATCGGCGGCATCCTCGGCGGCCGCCTGCTCGGCTGGTGGTGAGGCTAGCATCGGCGGCATGGCGCACGACCACCACGACCACGATCACGAGCACGATCACGACCACAGCGACCTCTCGCCGATGGAGTTGCGCGTGCGCGCGCTGGAGACCGTGCTGGCCGAGAAGGGCTACGTCGATCCGGCCGCGCTCGACGCGCTGATCGAGACCTACGAGAAGCGCATCGGCCCGCGCAACGGCGCGCGCGTGGTCGCCCGCGCCTGGGTGGACCCGGCGTTCCGCGACTGGCTGCGCCGCGACGCCACCGCCGCGATCGCCTCGCTCGGCTACAGCGGGCGCCAGGGCGAGCACATGGTGGTGGTGGAGAACACGCCCGATCAGCACAACCTGGTGGTGTGCACGCTGTGCAGTTGCTACCCCTGGCCGGTGCTCGGCCTGCCGCCCACCTGGTACAAGAGCGCGCCCTACCGCGCGCGCGCCGTGCGCGAGCCGCGCGCCGTGCTGGCCGAGTTCGGCCTCTCGCTGCCCGAGGGCAAGCAGGTGCGGGTGTGGGACAGCACGGCCGAGGTGCGCTACCTCGTGCTGCCCGAACGGCCGCCGGGCACCGACGGCCTCGACGAGGAGGCACTGGCAGCACTGGTGACGCGCGACTCGATGATCGGCACCGGCGTGCCGAGGCGACCGGCATGACCACGCCGGCGCCGCCCCACGTCACGCACGCCGACCTGGGCGGCCGGCGCGGCTACGGCCGCGTGCTGCCCGAGCCCGAAGGCGAGCTCTGGCACGCCCGCTGGGAGCCGCGCGCGCTGGCGCTCACGCTGGCCGCCGGCGCGCTCGGCCACTGGAACATCGACGTCAGCCGCGCCACGCGCGAGGCGCTGCCCGACTATGCGCGCCTGAGCTACTACGAGATCTGGTTCCACGCCCTCGAACGGCTGCTGCGCGAGCGCGGGCTGCTCGAGCGGCCCGCCGCGGCCGGCGAGCGCGTGCTGCACGCGGCCGACGTGGCCGCCGTGCTGGCGCGCGGCTCGCCCACCGCGCGGCCCGATCCTGCGCCGCCGCGTTTTGCCGTCGGCGACCGCGTGCGCACCTTCGCCGGCGAGGTGCCGCACCACACGCGGCTGCCGCGCTACACGCGCGGCAAGCGCGGCGTGGTGGTCCACCACCACGGCGCGCATGTCTTCGCCGACGCCCACGCCAGCGGGCGCGGCGAGATGCCGCAGCACCTGTACACGGTGGTCTTCGAGGGCCGCGAGCTGTGGGGCGACGAGCCCGAGGCGGCGACCACGGCGGTGTCGATCGACGCCTGGGAGCCCTACCTGCAACCCGACGCGGAGGGCGCGTGAGCGACGCCTGGCCCGAGACGCCGGTCTTCGCCGAGCCCTGGCAGGCGCATGCCTTCGCGCTGGCCGTCAAGCTGCACGAGCGTGGCCTGTTCACCTGGCGCGAGTGGGCCGACACGCTGGCCGACGAGATCGCCAAGGCGCAGGCCGCCGGCGACCCCGACCGCGGCGACACCTACTACCACCACTGGATGGCCACGCTCGAACGCCTGTTGGCCGACAAGGGCGCCAGCAGCGCCGCCGAACTTCAGCGTTATGCCCGGGCCTGGGACCGCGCCGCCGACCGCACGCCGCACGGCCGGCCGATCGAGCTGAAGCCCGAGGACTTCGGCGCCTGAAGGTGCGGGGCGCGGCGGGCGCGCCGGCCGGAACCGCCGCCTCGCTACGATCGCCGCATGAGCCAGAAGGTCCTCTACGGCTTCCATGCCGTGACGGTGCGGCTGAAGACCGCGCCCGAGTCGGTGCAGGAGGTGCACGTCGACGCCACACGCCGCGACGCGCGCATGCGCCAGTTCGTCGAGCGCGCCGCGGCGGCCGGCGCCCGCGTGATCGAGAGCGACGGCGAGCGCCTCGCGCGACTGGCCGGCACCGGCCGCCACCAGGGCGTGGTGGCGCGTGTCACGCCGCTCGAGCCGCGCCATTCGCTGGACGAAGTGCTCGACGCGGTGGAGGGCGCGCCGCTCGTGCTGGTGCTCGACGGCATCACCGACCCGCACAACCTCGGCGCCTGCCTGCGCGTGGCCGACGGCGCCGGCGCGCATGCCGTGATCGCGCCGCGCGACCATGCCGTGGGCCTCAACGCCACGGTGGCCAAGGTGGCCAGCGGCGCCGCCGAGACCGTGCCCTACCTGATGGTGACCAACCTCGCGCGCACGCTGGGCGAACTGAAGGAGCGCGACATCCGCATCGTCGGCACGGCCGACGACGTGCCGCACTCGCTGTACGAGGCCGACCTGCGCGGCCCGCTGGCGCTGGTGCTCGGGGCCGAGGGCAGGGGGCTGCGCCAGCTCACCGCGAAGACCTGCGACGCGCTGGTGCGCATCCCGATGCGCGGTGCGGTGGAGAGCCTCAACGTCTCGGTGGCGGCCGGCGTCTGCCTGTACGAGGCGTTGCGCCAGCGCGGCTGACGCCGGGCGCGTCTGCCGCGCGCGCGGGCGGCACTAGATCGAGTCGATGCGCTGCGGCGGGTAGCTGTCCCAGCTCAGGCAGCCGGGGCATTGCCAGAAGTAGTGCTGGGCCTCGAAGCCGCAAGCCGCGCAGCGGTAGCGGTTGAGCGGGCGCGCCGCGCGCGCCACGGCGCCGCGCAGCGCCTCGGTGCCTTGGGCGCCCCAGGCCGAGGGCGGCGTGCCGAGCAGCCGCTCGGCGGCCAGCAGCGACGGCGTGCGCGCCAGGTGTGCGGCCAGGCGCGCGGCGCGCGTGTCCTCGGCCGGGTCGAGGCGGTCGAGCGCGGCCAGCACTTCGAGCGACGGCGCCTCGGCGTACAGGCCAGCGAGCGCATCGCGGGCCGGTGCGGCGCGGTCGGCGGCGAGCGCGGCGGCGGCGTAGTCCTCGGCCACCAGGCGGAAGGCGGCGGGCGACAACTCGCGCAATTCGTCCCACACCGCCAGCGCGTCGCCCGGGCGTCCGGCGCGCACCAGGCGCTGGCCGGCCAGGATGAGCGGGCGCGGCGCCTGCGGCGCGGCCTGGCGCGCGCGGGCGAGCGCCGCCTCGGCCTCGTCGACCCGGCCGGCGGCGTCGGCGGCCAGGGCCAGCTCGCACTCGTGGTGCGACACGCGCGCGGCGAACGAGCCGTCGCGGTCCAGGCGGCGCGCGATCTCGGCGGCGCGCGGCCAGTCGCGCGAGCGCTCGGCCAGCGCCAGCAGCGCCAGGCGCGCCTCGTCGCCGAAGCGGCCGCCTTCGAGCGCACGCCAGGCCTCCTCGGCGCGGTCGAAGAGGCCGGCCTTCATGAAGTCCTGCGCCAGCGCGTGCTGGGCGCGCTCGCGGTCCTCGGCCTTCAGGTCGGCGCGTGCGATCAGGTGCTGGTGCACGCGCACCGCACGCTCGAACTCGCCGCGCCGGCGGAACAGGTTGCCGAGGGCGAAGTGCAGGTCGGTGGTGTCGGGGTCGTGCTGAATGGCCTCGACGAAGGCGTCGATCGCTTTGTCGTGCTGCTCGTTGAGCAGCAGGTTCAGGCCCTTGAAGTAGGCGCGCGGCGCGTCGCGGCCGGAGCGACCGAGCTGGCGCAGGTCGATGCGCGAGCCGATCCAGCCGAGCGCGAAGGCCACCGGCAGGCCGAGCAGCAGCCATTGAAAGTCGAACTCCACGCTACAGCTCCCGCGGCGGGTGCTCGACCGCGGCGTCCGCGGTCAGCGTGGCGTTCGCCGGCGCGGCCGGCGCCGGGGCCGCTGCGGTGGTGCCGGCGACCGCGGCCGCACCGCGCTGCGCGATGCGGCGCTGGCGCCACCAGCTCGGCACCATGGCCAGCACGCCGAGCGCGGCGCCGCCAGCGAAGGCGATCAGCACCACGATGACCATCGGCGCCTGCCAATGCACGCCGAAGAACCAGTTGACGGTGGCGACCTGCTGGTTGTTGAGCGCGAAGGCGAACAGCGTGAAGAAGATGAAGGCGCGCAGCAGCCAGACGACGAGGCGCATGGCGGCGCGCTACTCCTCGCCGGGGGCGGCCCCGTCGCGATCGACCGCCTCGCGCAGCGCCTTGCCGGGCTTGAAGTGCGGCACCAGCTTCTCGGGGATCGGCACCTGCTCGCCGCTGCGCGGGTTGCGGCCCATGCGCGGCGGGCGCCGGTTGATCGAGAAGCTGCCGAAGCCGCGGATCTCGATGCGGTGACCGCGCGCGAGCGCCTCGGTCATCGCGTCGAGCATGGTCTTGACGGCGAACTCGGTGTCGCGCTGCGTGAGCTGCTGGAATCGTTCGGCCAGGCGGGCAACGAGGTCGGAGCGGGTCATGGCAGGGTGATGCGGCATGCGACGGCGCGTTCTTCTCGACTTCGAGGCGGGGGCGGGGACCGAGGCCCGGGCCGGCGCGAGGGCCGGCCCGGCCCGTGACGGCTTATTCGCCGCTCTTGTTGGACGTGTCGAGCTTGGCGCGCAGCAGCGCGCCCAGGCTCGTCGTGCCGGCGGTCTCGCGCTCGTTGCTCTGCGCCAGGCGCTGCATCGCTTCCTGCTGGTCGGCCTGGTCCTTGGCCTTGATGCTCAACTGAATCGAGCGCATCTTCCGGTCGACGTTGACGATCATCACGCTGACCTCGTCGCCTTCCTTGAGCACGTTGCGCGCGTCCTCGACGCGGTCGCGGCTGATCTCGCTGGCGCGCAGGTAGCCGGTGACGTCGTCGTTGAGCTGGATCTCGGCGCCGCGCGGGTCGACGCTCTTGACCTTGCCGCTGACGATGGCGCCGCGGTCGTTCAGCGTCGTGAAGCTGGTGAACGGGTCGACGTCGAGCTGCTTGATGCCGAGCGAGATGCGCTCGCGCTCCACGTCCACCGCCAGCACCACGGCCTCGACCTCCTGGCCCTTCTTGTAGTTGCGCACCGCGGTCTCGCCCGGCTCGTGCCAGGAGAGGTCGGACAGGTGCACCAGGCCGTCGATGCCGGCCGCCAGACCCACGAACACGCCGAAGTCGGTGATGCTCTTGACGGGGCCCTTGACCTTGTCGCCGCGCTTGACGTTGGAGGCAAACTCCTCCCAGGGGTTCGGCTTGCACTGCTTCATGCCCAGGCTGATGCGGCGCTTGTCCTCGTCGATCTCGAGGACCATGACCTCGACTTCCTCGCCCAGCGTGACCACCTTGGACGGCGCGACGTTCTTGTTCGTCCAGTCCATCTCGGAGACGTGCACCAGGCCTTCGATGCCCGGCTCGATCTCGACGAAGGCGCCGTAGTCGGCGATGTTGGTCACCTTGCCGAACAGGCGCGTGCCCTGCGGGTAGCGGCGCGAGACGCCCATCCACGGGTCGTCGCCGAGCTGCTTGATGCCGAGCGAGACGCGGTTCTTCTCGGCGTCGAACTTGAGCACCTTGGCGCTGAGCTCCTGGCCGACCTGCACCACCTCGCTCGGGTGGCGCACGCGGCGCCAGGCCATGTCGGTGATGTGCAGCAGGCCGTCGATGCCG
>Ga0073934_10010788_pt1 | contig 11239 bp, 8 predicted proteins | sample LarsenN4metaG_FD_76834 | JGI IMG/M metagenome (GOLD analysis project Ga0073934, IMG submission 76834) | Hot spring sediment bacterial and archeal communities from British Columbia, Canada, to study Microbial Dark Matter (Phase II) - Larsen... ...
CCGGCAAAGCGGTGGAGTACCCGATCCCGCAGTATCGGCTCGGCCAAGTCCCCCAGGGCGGCCTCCAGGTCGATATCGACCGCGAGGGCCGCATTTACTTCGGCAACATGTTCCAGATGCAGCTCGCCCGCTTCGACCCCAAGACCGGCAAGGTCGAGACCTTTAGACCTCCCATCGAGGAGAAAGATTTCGGCGACGGGCACCTGACTATGATTGACCCCTCCGCGCAGCACGTCGACGGCAAGATATGGATCAACGTTGCCGGAGGCACCGAAGAATCGGGCGGCACCTGGCGCATTGATCTCAAGACCAACACCTGGACACAGGTAACCTATCCCGCCGGCAGTCCTCCGGCGCGTGCCTACGACGTCGTAGCCGACTCGCAGAACAACATCTATGGAATGCAGCCCGGCAACGAGAAGCTGTGGATCACGAACGCCAAGACTCTCGAAACCAAGTGGTACGACCTGCCCACCAAGGGCACGGGCTGCCGCCGCGGCCACGTCGATTCTCAGGACCGCCTGTGGTGCGCCGTGTTCAACGGCAACCGCATTGTGATGTTCGATGGAAAAACCGGCAAGATCACCGAGTGGACCGTCCCCACCGAGTGGACGCGCCCCTACGACGCGCAGTTCGACGACCGGCAGTACGCCTGGACCGCCGGGATGGACAATGATCTGGCCGTCCGCCTGAATACTCAGACCGGCGAATTCACCGAATACCTGCTGCCGATCCGAACAAACGTTCGGCACGTCGAGGTGCAGAAGTCGGGAACTTTCTCGAGTCTTTGGTTGGGAGATCAGCACGGCGGAACGCTCATCCGAGTCGAGCCGCTCGTTCCGTAACTCGGCCGGGCCTTATTGGAAGTTATTTCCGCGGTCATCCTGAACGCAGCGAAGGATCTGTTTTGTGTAGATCAACGGCTTACAGCTAGGCTGACCCGGCGGAGGATTCTTATGGAAGCGATGATTTCTAAGCTCGTGAACCGCTTCGAGGCGGGCGCTCTCACGCGCCGTGAGTTGATCCAGTCGCTGGCGATGCTGACGGCGGCTGCCGGCGCGGCCTCCGCTGCTCAAAGTCAGGGTGTTGATTCGGGCGGCGGCATCCAGGTCGTGAAAATAGACCACGTGAGCATTCAGGTCAGCGATCTGCCTCGCTCGATCGCGTTTTACGAGAAGATGTTCGGACTTAAAGTCGTCAGCGAGAACCGGCCGGAGAAAATCGTACGGATGGGGATGGAAATGGGTAAAACACTGGTCTCGCTTCACGACAAGGCTCCGACCGGGCTGGTCGACCACTTCGCCATTGCTGTCGAGAACTTTACCGAGGATCGCCTCACGCGCGAACTCCGGGCGCGCGGAGCAACTCCGCAGCGGGACATCGATGCGGGATTGCATATCAAGGACCCGGAAGGAATCAATGTCCAGGTGCAGGGGGTCAGATAGTCGAAACTATCGCCCCTGCCGAAGCCGCGGAGTCAGCCCCCCCGGTATCTCGTTTCACACCGCTCGACACACCGTTCAGCGAAAATCTGTTGAATTTCCCAGTGAATCGTATTATATGAACAGGCTTGCCCGCTGTGTGTGAGGGCGTAGGCCTGTTCAAAGTGGGATCTTGATGGCGTGGCGTAAACAGTTGCGGCGGAAAACGTTGAGCGCGGCCCGCTGGTACCGCATGTGGTCGCGGATCGGCTGGGGATTGCTCCATGACGGCCATCCGCTCCTCGCGCACCTCATACCGATTCGGCGCTGCAATCTTTCCTGCGCCTACTGCAACGAATACGACGATTCGTCGGCCCCTGTGCGCATTGAGGAGTTGCTGCGGCGCGTCGACCGGCTAGCCTCTTTCGGGACCTCCATCGTGACCATCAGCGGTGGCGAGCCCCTGCTCCATCCCGAGCTCGACCGGCTGATCGCCCGCATTCGCCGTCACGGCATTATCTGCGGGCTAATCACCAATGGTTACCTGCTCACCGCGGACCGCATTGAGCGGCTGAATCGCGCCGGACTCGAGTACTTGCAGATCAGCATTGATAACCTGCAGCCCGACGACGTCTCAATGAAAAGCCTCAAGGTGCTCGAAAAGAAACTGCTGCTGCTGGCCGAGCACGCCGAGTTTCAAGTGAACATCAACTCTGTTGTCGGGGCCGGGATTCGCAATCCGGAGGACGCTGCTGTCATCGCCCGGCGCGCCGTTGCGCTCGGCTTCACCACTACCATCGGCATCCTCCACGACGGCAGCGGCCAGTTGAAGGCGCTCGGCGCAAAAGAGCACGAAGTCTATCAGGCGGTTAAGGACCTCGGGAAGCACTGGTACGCGAGGTTCAACCGGTTCCAGAAGGAGATTGCCTACGGGCGGCCGCACGACTGGCGCTGCCGCGCCGGCTCGCGCTACCTCTACGTGTGTGAGGACGGACTCGTGCACTACTGCTCGCAGCAGCGCGGCTATCCGGGAATTCCGCTCGAGAAATATACCCGCGATGACCTGCGCCGCGAGTATCACACCGAAAAATCATGCGCGCCTTACTGCACCATCTCCTGCGCCCAGAAGATCGGGCTGGTGGACAACTGGCGCTCACCCCAGACTCTTCCCGCCTTCCGCCCCGCCCGCCGAGCCGAGGCCCTCGTACAACTCGAGGCCTCAGTGCCCGAAGAGGGCTGAGAACAAGTCAGTGCACACTGGCACGATGGCCGGCGGCATCCGATACAGATCTGAGCTGACTTAGAGTCGCCTATGGCTTGGAAGGTTCCTGCTCACGCTGGCTTTGCCATGCCATTTCCGCTTTGACGCCGTCGATGAATCCTCGAACTTCGGGTACATCGCCTGCCATCACCCAAGCGTCGGGATTCGCGACCGGGGCCACGAAGCGAAATCCACCCCGGATCTCCGTGCGAGCGGGAATGCGCTTGATGCCCCAGATTAGCAGGAGCAGACCCAGTACGAGTACCGGTGCTGCTGCCAGCCAGGACCATGTAGCAAGTCCAATGGAAAGCCCCAAAAATAAAACTCCGGCAAGCGTGACCGGCCAGCCGAGACTGGACCGGTGCGTGTGCCGGACTTCCGTTCTCTCGATCGCTTTGATCTCGGAGACAGGCAGCGTCTGGCCGTCGTGCGGGCCGTCCTGAGCACCCTTGCGTGTGATCACTCCCTCTACCAGCGACCACTTGATGTGGTTCTCGTCCAGACAATATTTGGCTTGCCGGCCTTCCATGGTTCCCGTTGCCTCCGCTGCGAGATGCGCCTCGGCTTCATTATAGACCATCCTTCAAAGAGACGAGGATGGCCGCTGGGACCAGTAGGTGAGCCTAAAGAGCCACCTTCCTGCAGGCCGGCTTGAGTCGAAAAGCGCAACCGGCTGCGCGGGGTGGCTCAGATGGCCGCTCTTGCTGTGTTGCAGGTCTCATGTATTCAACTGGTTAGGTTCGTCGTGCGAGTGGCAATCGGTATGCCCTATACAGCCATGAAGTCGAACAACAAAAAGGGGGTCGGCTATGTCCCGGAAAGCGGCGAGTGCCATACAGACGCTGCCGGAGGAGGCCTGGACCAGCAAGCTGGTGGTTCGGAATGTTCTCTGCCCGGTGGACTTTTCGGAGTTTTCGAGCAGGGCGGTTCGATATGCTTCCGAAATCGCCCGGCATTTCGGCGCGCGGTTGATTGTCCAGCACACTGTACCCTTCCCGACTGTTCCGATTCCCGAGGGACTGGAAGTGATCAGCCGCGACGAGATGCTGCAGGTCTCGCGCGAGCAGGCCGCCAAGCGGCTCGGAAAACTGCTCACGGAAAGCGGCGCCGGAGACGCCCAATTTCTCGTGAGGGTCAACACTGGCGATGTGAAGGACCGCATCGTGCAGACCGTCGCCGAGGAAAACGTCGACCTGGTCGTGATGGGAACGCACGGTCACAAGGGAATAAGCCGGGTGGTGCTCGGGTCCGTGGCCGAGCATATCATCCATGAGGTGGTTTTCTGCCCCGTGCTGGTGGTTTCCCGACCGCAGGCGGGCTTTCTCGCGACGCACGGCGCCGAGCCGCCCCTCTGGAAGACCATCCTTGCGCCCATGGACTTTTCGGCGGATTCAAGCCGCTCGCTGACGCACGCACTGCGCTGGGCGGCCGAGTGGAATGCGAAGGTGATCCTCTTCCACACCGTCGAGAACCCGCCTCGGCGAATGCACGGCATGATTGACCTGCTGCCGGAGTTCAACCCGTACTTCGACAAGGAAGTCGCCGAAGCCGGGACGCGGATTCACTCGCTGATCCCGGAGGCGGCGCGCAGCCGCTGCGAGCTGCACTACGAAGTGCGGCAGGGAAATCCGAGGGAGGAGATCCTGCGCTATGCCGAGGAAGTCAAAGCGGACCTGATCGTGATGGGCTCGCGCGGCAACGGCAAGAGCAGCGTGATCTGGGGCTCGACCATCTCCGGAATCGTGCGCGACGGCCGGTATCCGGTGCTCGCGATCCGGCACCTGTACGACTAAGGTGGTTGTTAGTTGCGAGTGTTAGTTGTCAGCTTCTAGCTGAGGCCGAGGCCGCTGACAATAGAGAGCATAATGGCCGCCGCCATCACCGAACCAATCTGGCCTCCAGTGTTGGCGCCCATGGCGTGCATCAAGAGGTGACTCTTCTTGTTGTACTGGAAGCCGACGTTCTGAACCACGCGGGCCGACATCGGGAATGCCGAGATGCCGGCCGCGCCGATCAGCGGGTTGATTTTCCCTCCAGTGGCGAAGCACATGAGTTTGCCGAAGAGCACGCCCATCGCGGTGTCGAGCGTGATCGCGATGAACCCGAGAGCGAAAATCCCAAGCGTCCGCACCGTCAGAAACTGGTTCGCTTCCATCGTCGCGCCGATCGTTAATCCGAGCAGCAGGGTGACGATATTGGCGATCTCGTTCGCTGACGTGTGCGCGAGCCGGTCAACGACGCCCGATTCCTTCATCAGATTTCCAAGCATCAATGAGCCCATGAGCGGAACTCCCATCGGCGCTACCAGCGCGGTAAACAGCGTCACCAGCACCGGAAAGAGAACCTTGGTGTTCCGCGAGACCGACTTCCGCACGCTGTGCATCATGATTTTTTTCTCGTGCTCCGTGGTGAGCGCGCGCATGATGGGCGGCTGGATGATCGGCACCAGTGACATATAGGAATACGCGGCCACGGAAACCGACCCCAGCAGATGCGGCGCGTAGTTCGACGTCACATAGATCGCCGTGGGACCGTCGCACGCGCCGATGATGCCGATCGCCAGTGATTCAAGCTGCGAATAGCCGAGAGCCAGCGCGAGCAGCAGCGTCAGAAAAATGCCGAACTGCCCCGCCGCGCCAAGCAGCAGGATTTTGGGATTCTCGAGCAGCGGGCCAAAATCGGTCATCGCCCCGATTCCGATAAAGATCAGAATCGGGAACAGCTCCGTGATGATTCCCATGTTGTACAATGTGCGCAGAAATCCGCCTTCTTCCATCATTGCCGCGAGAGGGATGTTCACCAGAATCGCGCCAAATCCGATCGGCACGAACAGAAGCGGCTCGATCCCGCGCGCGATTCCGAGGTAGAGCAGAACACACCCGATCGCAATCATGAAAATATGCGGTCCGGTAAGCTGGGTGACGCCGCTGCCCAAGCTCCCGAGCGCCGATAGCACGCTGTCCCACAACACAGGCATTTCCTCTTTCCCGGAACTTCTTCGGAGTTACTCGATCTCAGCTTTTCGGTGGAGCCTGCTGCGCTTCAATCGGGAAGGCTTTCTTGAGCAGGCCGATCAGCACGCTGAGCAGCCACAAGCTGGCGAGCGTGCCGCCCATGCCTACGATGGTCATCGTCAAACCGAAGATCCACTGGTCGTTCATCGGGCCGTTCCCTCCCTCAAGTGCCCCAGATCTATTGCTGCAAAGTGGCGAGTATATACTAATCGCCCGCCTTTCGCCTCACCGTTGTTCTGTACGGGTTTGCTTGCAGGCCCCCGCAAATTCTGGTAGAAAGGCTCGACCCGTCGCCACGCCGCTCGGATTAGCAGTCTCCAGGAGACTCCATGGGCTGGAAGGATTTTTCGGAGTTGGCCCCCACGCTCTCGGAAGCCGAGCAGCGCGCGGAGAAAAGAAAGCGCCTGATCGGGCTGTTTCTGGCGCCGGCGCTCTTCGTGCTCGCCCTGCTGGCGCCTCCACTTCCGCACGTGACCGAAATCGGCATGCGCACGCTCGGCGTGTTTCTCTGGACGATCACCTGGTGGGTCACCGAGGCCATCCCCATACCGGCCGCTTCGTTCTTCGGCATGGCCATGCTGGTGCTGTGCGGAATCGTCACGGTCGAGGGAGCGTTCAACTATTGGGGTTACTGGGTAAATATCTTCCTGATCGGCGGCTGCATTATCGGACACGCCATGAACCGCGAGGGGCTGACGCAGCGGATCGCCTACTGGCTGATCTCGACGCCGGTCGCCTCGGCAAGTCCCTATTCGCTGCTCATGGTCTTCGCAATCGCCCAGCTGCTTCTGAGCTCCGTTCTTTCGCACGTGGTTACGACCGTGGTGTTCGTGTCGATCGCGCTCGGCCTAGTCGACACTCTGAAGCTCCCGGTGACCAGCCGCTACAGCGAGGCGCTGTTTCTCATCATCGCATGGGCCTCGGCGTTCGGGATCCTGACGCCGATCGGCACCCCGCCGAACATGATGACGATCGGCTTTGTGCGCAACAGCTTCGATTATCGAATCGGGTGGGCGCCTTGGTTCTTCGCATGTCTCCCGGTGGCGCTGGTCGGAATCGTGGCGATTTATCTGGTTACGAAATTCGTGCTGCGGCCTGAAGTTCCGCACTGGGGTGCTACACCGGACAGGATCCAGTCGGAGCTACGCGCCATGGGCCCGATGAAGCGCGGCGAAAAAATTGCCGGCGGCGCGCTGCTCACCGCCCTGGTCCTGTGGAGCCTCCCCGACACGCTGCCCCTGCTGCTTTCGGCCGAGCATCCCCTCAGCGTTTGGGTTCGGACACACCTCGACTGGTCGGTGACATCCATCCTCGTGGCCACTTCGCTTTTCCTGATCCCCGTGGACTGGTCGAAGCGAAAGTTCGTGATGACCTGGGACGAGGCGGTAAAAGGAATCGAGTGGGGCACGCTGGCGCTCATCGGATCGGCGGTAGCCATGGCCAGCGCCATCGCCAGCAGACAGGTGGGACTCGGCGAATTCTTCAACCAGAGCCTCGGATCATTGGGCCAATCCGGCCACTCTCAAACAATGCTGGTGTTCGGCATCGTCTCCTTCACGATCGTGGCGGGCAGCTTCATCTCGAACGTTGCCACTATCGCCATGGTCGGGGCGCTCATCACTTCGATCGCGCCGGCCATCGGCATCAACCCGGTCGCTCTGCTCGTCGCCGTGGGCGTGGCCAGCTCGATGGACTTTTCGCTGCCCGTAGGCAACCCCCCGAATGCCATTGTCTTCGCGTCAGGCCGCGTCAAGGTCGGAACCATGGTCAAAGGCGGCGTGGTGCTTTCCTTGCTGTGCATTTTCCTGATTACGTTCGTAGCCTTCCCGCTGGCGAACTGGATGTTCCCCTGGCCGGTGGGCGGCAGCCCGGCCACCGTGGCGATACCGGCGCCGGTACCAGCTCCGTAGTTTCTCTACCAGGACATTGGAGCAGGCCGCACGGAAACCAAAAGCACGACCACGTTCCCCATCCCCGCCTGCAGATGCAGTTCTAGCCGAAGGCGTCGGGCATCACTTGGCGCGGCCATGCGCAACTCCAACTGGTCCCAAAACAGGTCGTTCTCCACTCGCTCCTGCGAAAGCGGTGAGGACACTTGTGCCACCGTTCGGCCTTCCTCATCGAGCGTGCTCAGCGTGATGCTTGCCCCCGCGCATTGAGCCGCCTCGCAGCTATAGAACAGCCTCGCAGCGTAATAGCCGCCGCCCGATGCCGCGGCCTCGGCGGACAGTGTCGCATCGCGATCCATGGCGCTGCCCTCCCAGTAGACAACGGTCAGGCGCCTTCCCGCCACCTGCAGCTCGCGAAGCAACGGCGGCGGGCTCGCGCCTGAGTCCCCAGCCGATCCGTCCGTAAATTCGGAACTCGTTCGCGGCACAAGATCGGCTGTGCGCAACAGGGGTTGTGAATTGTAGATGGCCCACGCTCGCGCGCCGAGGATTACGAGCAACGCTCCAGCGGCAAGGCGCACGATGTCTATATCGGAAAACTTCCCGGACCATTTCCAAACGGGTGCTAGGCGTACTGCTTGCGCCCGCCCCCCGAATGCGGCGACGCGGCGGATGCTCCAGATCATGATTCTGACCGCAAACCAAAATCCCGCCACCGTGAAGAGCATTTCCCAAGGCAGGCCCGGAAAGCGGTAGCGCGCGTTTGGCGGCTGCATCAGGATCGTCGCCAGCCAGAGAAAAGCCAGCATACATGCGAAAAGCCACGCTAAATTGCGCCTTTCGGAAACCACGAGGCCTGCAAACCCGAGCAACAGGAAAAAGAGCCACGCACGGCTCGCTGCGCCGAGCGAGAGCGTTTCGTAAGCCTGTCTGCCAAAGTCGAAGCTCGCGTTCTCGATCCCGAGTGAGGTCAGACTGCGGCTTACGAGTTCCGGATTGATTCTGCCGGTTCGCGCGAGAAAGGGGAGATATGTCTCTTCGTGCAGGGCGTACCAAGAGCTCGGGCTTGGATCGCGGAACAGCAGCGGTAAGCGCAGAAAGCGTGCAGTGAGAAAGTCCCGGGGATGCGCGCGAATCCCCTCCCATGCGATTTCCGCCAGCGCGCGGTCGACCTCGGCGTCACTCCATCCGGTGACGCGCCGCAGCTCCGGCATCGCTGCATAGACGACCACGGCATCCGGCCCGCGCTTCAGATGAAGGTAGGAAGCATAGACAGCTTTAATATCGGGATGCGCTCCGGCTTCGCTCACCACTCCGTAGCTGATCCAGCGGTCAGCGACCGAAATCAAGTTGCGCCCGAGCGATCTTTCGAGTCCGAAAGTGTCCATAGCGGTGTAGTTGCGGATCAGCAAAGGCGCGAGCAGCGCAGCCCACACCGCGCCGGCGTACAAGAGGAATTCGAGCGCTCGCCTCCGCTCACTCTTTCTTTGAAGCAGAAGAAGCAGAACCCACAACGGAAAAATACCCGCCGCTATCGGCCGGGTAAGCGAAGCCAGAGCCAGCATTGCGCCGCACCACGCCGCGCATCCGACGCGACCCTCCTGGCGCCAAGCCATCAGCGAGTGCGCTGAAGCCATCAGTAAGAACGTGAATAGCGGCTCGGAGAGGACCGAATGCTCGGCGAGTATCGGGTAGGGAACAACAGCCAGCACGAGCCCCGAGATCACCGCCACGGTTCGCATCTGCGCGGGGAGCAGTCGCCGCGCAAACAGATAGCCGAGTACGACAGTCGCGACGCCGAACAGGTGCTGCACCAGAATCACCGGCAGCAGACCCACGCCTTCAAAGCGCGCTGCAGCCCACAGGAATATGGGATACAAAGGGGTTCGTCGTGAGAGGTCTCCGAAGCCCTCGCCGCGCCACAGCCGTTCCGTGATCTCAAAATACGAATCCGAGTCGAGATGCAGCAGGGGCGGCAGCGCGAAAGCGAACGTCAACCGCGCGACGAGCGCGAAGGCAACAAGGACGGTTATGCTCAACCAGTCAGCCCGGTCGAGCGAAAACCCACTATGGGGGGTATCTGGCGGTCCAGAAACATCTCGGCTTGTTATCGGGGTCTCGGTCACGCTTTCAGTCCCGGATCCGCTCTACCGTAGCGTAACGCTCTGTCGTGATCCAGGAAAGCAGCTTTTGCGGGTGCCCCAAAGCGTCATGAGTTTGTCTTAAGCAACTCTGCGGCGTGTTTAAGCACGGCCTCTGTGACCTGGCTTCCGCTCAGCATGCGGGCGAGCTCGTGGACGCGCTCGCGGCCGTCCAGGCGCTCGACGCGCGTGACCGTCCGGCCGTTCTGCTGGACCTTTTCGACGCGGTACTGGTGGTGCGCGAAGCTCGCGATCTGCGGCAGATGCGTAACACAGAGGACCTGCCGCGTCGCGCCCAATTGGCGCAGCTTGCGCCCGACAGTTTCGGCGGCGCGGCCTCCGATGCCGGAGTCCACTTCGTCAAAGACGAGCGTATGGCCGGCATCAGCAGGGCGGTCGTCCTGGGCGGGTTGCGTTCGCGTGACCTCTGTTCGTTTCTTTTTTGAAGCCTTGCCGGACTTGCCGGTTGCGTTCCCGTTAGAGCCACACACGCTACTCCGGGCATCGATGGCAGTCTCCAAAGCCAGCATGATCCGCGAGAGCTCTCCGCCCGACGCGATTCGCGCCAGCGGCCGCAGCGGCTCGCCGGGATTCGGTGAAATCTGTAACTCGACCCGGTTGATCCCGGAGGCGGACCACGCACTCGAATCGTGCGAATCTTCCGGTGTGGTTAGCCTCGCCTCGAAGACCGTCCCACTCATGGCCAGCTCGGCTAGCTCGCTCTCGACGGCGTGCCTGAGTTCCTTAGCGGCCTGCGCTCGTGCAGCGGAGAGCTGCCGCGCCAGCGCCTCAAACGCGCGTGCCGCCTGCTCGACTTCACGCTCGATGGTTCGCGCCGCATCGGCGTCGGATTCGGCCTCACGTAAGTGCGCGGCGACCTCTTCGTGGTGCCGCACGACGTCCTCGAGGGTCGGGCCATACTTGCGCTTCAGGCGATCAAGCAATACGAGGCGACTCTCGACTTCCTCGAGTCGTCCGGGGTTTGCCTCCAACCGGGAAAGATGGTCCCGCACGGCGAGCGCCGCGTCTTCGATGGACACCTTAGCGGAAGCCACCGCTTCTACGAGCGGCGGCAGCGTGGCATCGTACGGCGCCACTTCTTCCAGGTTCCGCCGCGCCGCTGCCAGCGAAGCGACTGCCGAGCCCGCGGAGTCGTAAAGCAGATCGTAGCAGGCCGCCAGGCGGGCTTCGATGCGGGCGGTGTGCGTCAGGCGAAGCTTTTCCTCTTCGAGGCGCTGGGCTTCATTGGCATCGCCTCCGGCAACGACGCCGGCATCCTCGATCTCGCGCTTCTGAAAGCGCCACAGCTCCGTCTGGCGATCACGATCCTGGCGGCGGCGGGCAAGGTCCTCCTCCCGCGCACGCAACTCCTTCCATCGGCCGAAAAGCTCCCGAACCTCGGCTGCCATCGCCTCAAGACCGCCGAAGCGGTCGAGCATCTGCAACTGTGCGGCGGGCGAGAACAGCTCCTGTTGCTCGTTCTGTCCGTGGACCTCCGCCAGAAGCGGCGCGA
>Ga0073934_10010790_pt1 | contig 11239 bp, 8 predicted proteins | sample LarsenN4metaG_FD_76834 | JGI IMG/M metagenome (GOLD analysis project Ga0073934, IMG submission 76834) | Hot spring sediment bacterial and archeal communities from British Columbia, Canada, to study Microbial Dark Matter (Phase II) - Larsen... ...
AGCGGCGAAGGATCGAACAGCCGCGACGATGCTTCGGCCGAGATTCGGGCCGCAATCTCTTCCGCCAGCGCCGGCGCGAGGGCCAGTTTCGTCGGCCAGCCGGTGGTCACATTCCCCGCGCAAAGCACCTGGATGGTCTCCGGCCGTCCTCCGGACGACGTCAAGCCCTCCGCCCGATCGACCTGGTAGGTCGACCATTCCAATTCCTCGAACGACACGCCGGGCAGCACATGCTGCAGTTCCGACCGCACGTGCGCGGTGAGTTCAAGCGGCGACATCTTCACGCCGTCCTCCGCCACCTGCCCGCCGATCTGCCATACGGTGAGACCCGCCGCATCAACATCGCTGGTGATCGTCACCCGCGTGCGGGCGCCATCGACGCAGTGACCCGCCAATGCCGGCAACTCGCCGCGGGCCAGCGTCATGTGCAGCGGCCGGCGCTGCATGACGGCGTCGTCCAACCCAGCCAGCTTTCGCAACCGCAAATTGCCCTCGCCGGCCGTAAACACCACATGCCGCGGAAACAACGTCGTCTCGCCTCCCGTGGTTGAAGTGATCCGCACGGCGCGGACTTCTCCGGGGCTGTTCAATTCGAACTGGAGTCCGTCGTGTCCGTCGATGCGCAGAATGCGGTCGCGATACTGCCGCAAGAGGTCGCCGACAAAACTGGCAGGACAAATCACCTGCTCGGCCAGCCGGGCTACCACGCCGCTTACGTGGGCGAGTGCCGCGGGCCGGTCTTCGGGTGAGAGCGTTTCCGGCTTCACCTGCAGACCGAGCCGCGCGCCCAACATGCCGGCCCAACTGGTGAGACCGTCCGTGCGCCAGAGATAACAACATTCCGAGCGCAGGCGGGTGTGCGTGAGATTCGGTGTTTCGCGACCGAGGAGCGCATTCCGCCAGACGTTGGGCATGCCGCGGATCGACTTGGCCGATGGCGTCATCAACCCCTTCAACGTGTACTTCAGCCCGCCGTGAATAATGCCTTGCGACGCCAGCGTCTGTCCCGCACCGAGCGCACGGGCCTCCAGCAGCAGTACGTGACACCCCTGCCGCGACAACCGGTCCAAGAGCCACAAACCCGCAGCGCCGCCGCCGACAATCACCGCATCCAGCCGCATGCACCAATCCTTGGTTCGCCCCACCCGATCCCTCGGGGGTCAAACGGGAGTTGTAGCGGAAGGTGGTGGATGGGCGGAAGAGCAAGCGTTCATCCGCTAGCGTCCGAGGTTCCGCTGAGCACTCATTTACGGGAAACCGGCGAACCCATGCCGCGGGCAGGATGGCCTCCGCGGGTTACAGTTGTGCCGCCATTCTCTTGGCGATGGCTTTTGCTTGCTCCGGTGACTCGGTGGCCTCCAACTTCTGGAGGTCCTTCATCAAGACGTCACCCTTGGCAGGATTGGACTTTTGAAGTTCTTCAATCGATGGACGCAGCCCGGCCGCCGCGCTGCCCGTCGCCCCGGTGTTCGCGATCTCCTCGAGCATTTTTTTCAACTCTTCGGTTGAACCGAGCGGCTTGTCTTCGGCCCCTTTCGGAACCGTTGTATCCGGGACGGCGCCCGCACAACCTCCGAGGCCAAGAGTCAGGGCGACGAGCAAAGCAAGCAGCGCCACCGATCGCATGAGCGACTCCTATGTTCATTTCCAGTACGGACAAATAGGCCCCGCCCGGACCCTCCAGGCTGGGCGGTGCGAGTCAGTCTCATGAACCGGCGGACGGCTAGAAGTCGCCGATCGTGCCACCGTCGTTGATGCCGCCGGCCCTCTGCCAGTTCAACAGGTCGACATTGTCGCTGACGAACTTCACGGCGCCGTCTCCCATCAACACGTGAACGCCCCCGGTGTGGAGACTGCGTGCGGTAAACACTCCCTGGCTGTCGAACGAACTGCAGCCGGTACAGACCTGGCAATCGGGATTCTTCGAATTGGGTGTGTCCATCGTGGTCAGAATCGTCTGGGCATCCAATCCGTGCGCCCATTGCTGGCGCGCATGGCCGTGGATGTTCCCCGTGCCGGCCAGACACGACTGGCCATACGCATCCAGCTGTGCGCGCGACCAGAACCGCATGGGGACTCCACCGGGAAAGGCGATGCCCCGCACCACGCTGCGACGGAGGTCGAAGTTGGCGGCACCCGTTGCGTGGTTGCCCACGGTGCTCTCGGCGGCGGCAATGACATTTGACGTGCCGTCGGTCATATCGCGAACGCCCACGTGCTTGCGATAGTTGACAAACCCGATTTCATCGACGAGCTGCATTGCAGGTCCGCCTTGCGTCTGCCAGCCGCCGACCGTGGGCCCGGCACTCATCAAGTAGTTGACGCCCGGCCCTCCCATGCTGCCGTTGAAGCCGCCCGCGGGATTCATGATGGGATAGGGCACGTCCGACGGACACTTGTAGGCCGCGAGCCGCGTCAGAATGCCGGCAACGTTCGGTGCCTGGTCGATCCGCAGGTTGAAGTTGAACGTGTACTGTACAATGGCGCCTGGTCGATATACGGCAGCACCATCGCCTGCACGCTGAATCCGCGCCAAGCCCCCGGCCAGGCTTCGTTATTGGGGTAGTGCGAATTCGGAAACTGCTGAAAGTTGTCGTGGTAGTTGTGCAGCGCCAGCCCCAACTGCTTGAGGTTGTTGCGGCACTGCGTGCGCCGCGCGGCCTCGCGGGCCTGCTGCACGGCAGGGAGCAACAAAGCGATCAGAATTGCAATGATCGCGATCACCACCAGCAATTCGATGAGTGTGAACCCCCGACGACGAAGGATGTTCATGATCGACTCCCGGGATCGAAAGAAACGGAACGAGACAACTCTCCGATGTGAAGACCCGAAACGAGCGGAGAGACAATTCACGCCGATAGGATACGCCGCGCGACGGAAGATCCGGTCTCGCGACGGAATTTCGGATTTCGCTGAAATCCCGGGAAGGTCGGAGCGCGGGATCCTGCTGGCATCCTACCAGCCCAGCCTTGCAATGCAAGCGGGAAATGACGCCCGATTACAGCCATTATCGAGGAGGAGAGGGCTGGATTAGCCCACATTCGCGATGTGAGGGGCGGCGTCTGTCCACCCTTCACGGCGCCCCGGCAGACTTGGCGAAACTCTTCAGGGCGTATTGCGCGCCGCGATAGGCGGAGAGGTGCGCCTGCTTCGTATCGAGGACCTGCTGGTACAGCGCCGTGGCAGCAGGCATGTCCCCCGCGGCCGACTTCTTTTCGGCCATGAAAAAGTACGCTTCGGCCAGCTGGGCCTTCCGCAGCGCTTCGTCCTTCTGGTCAACTGCTTTCAGCAGTTCCTGCTCGTTCGACTTGCCCGCCAGGTAGGCCAGCAGCGCGTCCACCCAGTCGCGCTGGTCGGCGGGCTTGCCGAACGCATCGGCGAATTTGGTCGCGGCGACTTGCGTCTGCCCGGCCTTCATCAGCGCCCAGAACCGCCACGGGTTGAAGAATTTCAGGTTCGGATCGAACGCCATCGCCCGCTCGAACGCGGCGTTGGCCCCCGCATAGTCTCCTGCGAAAAACCTGGCAAAGCCCAAATCTCCTTGGGCGACGGGATTCCGCGGATCGAGCCGCAGCACCTGCGAATAATCTTCGATCGCCCCCTTGGTGTCTCCCTGCGACAACCGCGCCGTGCCGCGCAGGCTGTACGCCGGCGGATGATTGGGGTCAATTTTAAGGGCCGAGGTCAAGTCGGCTTCGGCGGCCGCGGCGTTGCCTTCCGTCATCGCGGTGAAGCCGCGGTTGACGTAGGCGATCATGTAGTCGGGGGCAATCTCGATCGCGCGGGTGAAGTCGGCCAGCGCATTCTGAGTCTTCCCCTGCTGCTGGAAGAACATGCCCCGGTTGTTGTAGACCAACGGATTATTCGGCGCCGCTTCGACGGCGGCCGTATACGCGGCCTCCGCCTTGTCGGGCCGCTTCAGTTGCAGGTACGTGTTGGCCAGACCCAGCCGCGCGCCGAGGTGGCCCGGCACGAGGGCGATGGCGGCCTCGAAATCGCGTGCGGCGGCTTCAAAGTTGCGCACCATCCGCGCGCCGTTCGCCGTTGCCCGCTGATAGAGGATGTTCGCCTTCTCTTCCGGCGTGAGCGTCGGCCGCGTGAGGAGCGTGCCGGCAAACTGGATCACGACGTCGGCGTGTTCCTTGCGGTTCTCCATGTCGGACAGGACCGTCATGCCGTAGAAGTAGGGCAGGTAGTAGTTGATCTGGTCAGTGCCGCCGTGGCGCATTGCCTCGCGCGCATCTTCCACGCCGGCCCGGACTTCCTTGACGTTTCCGTCGCGCAGGCCCAACTCCACCCGGGCGCTGGCGCGCAGATACAGCGCCACGTGATCCCGGGGGTTTTGCGCCAGGACGCGGCCGGTGAGATCGATGCAGCGAGCGAAGTCTTCCGTTTCGTAAGCGTGCTCGGCGTCGATCTTCAACCGCTCGTGTTCGGGGTTGCCCGCGGACTTGGACGTGGGACTGGGGGGCGTCCGCTGAGCCGCGGCGAACTGCGTGGCGGTCAGGCACGCCACCACCAGAAGAGGTGTCCACCAGAAGAGCCGTGGAATCATGGAACGCGCTCCGTCACCGAGCCAGTACAGAATCCGTCAATTCCCCGTCTCGATTGAAGCGGGAACGGTGCGCGGGGTCAATCGTTGGAGCGAAGTCGCCGCCAAATCGGGCCCGGCCGCTCACAGTCGGTAAATGTTCTCGTCCGCCTGGGCTGCCCATAAGACCCCGTGACGCCGTTTTCCGTTCCCGTTATTCTCCAGTGAAACACGCCTGGATTGAACGGCGTGCAAAATGTGTTAGAACCTTTTTCCAGAAACGCAGTCGTCACTTGCCGTCCTATTGACGGTCGCTGAATCCGCGTGGCTGCCGCGGAACGGGGGAACCAAACTTTTGGGGCGAATTCGGCCGCAGCGCCGGACGGGGAAGCCTTTCGACTCCGAGCCCGACAGCTAACCTCGTAAGCGTTCGAGGACACAAGTCGATGCCGCGGACCTCGTGCTGGTCGGCGCATCCTCTTCATACCCTGCGGTCCGCGAAGTGCGGATCCTCCTCGCCGTGCGCGCAAGTGCTGCGTTTCGGAAAGTTTCCCGTTCCATGCTGGGTCATGGCAAACGACCGCGCCAACTGCACTGGTACCACGCGGGGCCGATGCTGTTTGGCGATTGGGGCACCAGCCGGTTGTACGTGCTGGGCATCTGCTTCTTCTACACCCGCCACGCCTCGCTGTGGTTCATGCTGGCGATGTCGTTCCTGCTCCTGGGTGTCGGCTGGGCGTACTCGGTGGTCTGCCGGCTGTATCCCGACGGCGGCGGCGTGTACTCGTCGGCGAAGCACAAATCGCAGTTTGTGGCGGTAATTGGCGCACTGCTGCTGTGCGCCGATTACGTGGTGACGGCGGCCATTTCCTCGCTGGACGCATTCCACTATTTGAACGTCCCGCACCCGGAGTTGTGGGCGGCGGGCAGCATTGCGGTCATTGGGGCCATCAATATCTTCGGCCCAACCAAGGCGGGCATCGGCGCGCTGGTCGCCGCCGTGCTGACGATTACGTTCAGCTCGGTGATCGGTGCGGCGTCGACGCGCGGGTGGACCGAGGTGACGGTGACGGCGCCCACGGGCGACCCCGGCCACTGGTGGCTGCAGTTCACCGCGATCATTCTCGCGATCTCTGGCGTGGAGGCGGTGGCCAACATGACGGGGATCATGGTGGAGCCGGTGGACAAGACGGCGCGGCGGTCGATTTTTCCCGTCGTGATCGAGATTGTGGTGCTGAACATCATTCTTACGATCGCGATGTCGGCCGTCCCGCTCGACGTGCTGGGGGACGGCAACCCGGAGATGGCCTACGAAGCCCACCGCGACGACATGCTGCGGCTGCTCGCCGATTACTACGTCGCTCCGTGGTTCGGCGCGATTGCCGGCGTGGTGTTCGCGCTGCTGCTGCTGTCGGCGGTCAACACGGCAGTCACCGACCTGGTGAGCATTCAGTACATGATGTCGCTCGACAAGGAGCTGCCGGCGTTCTTCACGAAGCTGAACAGCTACGGCATGCCGTTCGTGGCGCTCATCCTCGGCACGCTGGTCCCCTTCGCCACCGTGCTGATGGTCACCGACGTGGTGCATCTGGCGGAACTGTACGCCATTGGCGTGGTGGGGGCGGTGGTGTTGAACCTGGGCACGTGCTCGATCAGCTTCGACCTGCCGATCCGGCGCTGGGAACGGATCTTGATCTCGGCGCTGGCCGTGCTGCTGCTCGCCGTCTGGTTGACGATCGCCTGGGAAAAGCCGCACGCGGTGATGTTCACCGGTAGCATCGTGTTCGTCGGCCTCACGGCACGGTTTGTCACCCGGAACCGGTCCGTCGTGGGCCGGGTGTGGAAGGGAGCCGAGCAGTTCTGGGCCGTCGTCACCGAGCCCACCACGGTGGCGCCGGAGATCATTGCCGGCAGATACGCGCCGCAGTCGCGGTTCCTGGTGGCCACGCGCGGCAATCCGAAGCTGCTCAGGTTCGCGCTGGAAAATGCCCGCGAGCATCAGGCCGAATTGTGCGTGCTGTACGTGAAGCAGGTGGCGGTGGCCGTGCTCGGTCCGGCGGCCGACATGAGGGCCGAACGGGACGCCGAAGCGCAGCGGATGTTCGAGAGTGTCCGCAAGCTGGCGGATGAGTACGGCGTGCCCGTGCACCTGCTGTACACGGTGACGTCGGACATTGCCGACGCGATTCTGGACTTCGCGGCAACGCTGGGCGTCGAGCGGGTAATCCTGGGCGTCACGCAGCGGGGCGCGCTGTGGCGCACGATGAAAGGGGACGTGATCCAAGGCGTCGCCCAACATCTGCCCGAGCGCACGCAACTGCTCATTTGCGCGTGACCATTCCGTTTAGCCGCGACCCGCAGGGGAGCGGTTAAACGGGGAGATTATTTATTGCGCTTCGCGTGCGGGTGGGATTTCTCGTAGGTCTCGCGCAGCCGCTGCGTGCTGACGTGCGTGTAGATCTGCGTGGTGGTGAGGCTCTTGTGACCGAGCATCTCCTGCACGCTGCGCAGGTCGGCGCCGCCGTCGAGCAGGTGCGTGGCGAACGTGTGCCGCAGCGTGTGCGGCGAGGTGTGCCGGTCCAGCCCGGTGAGCTTGAGGTATTTTTCGATCATGCGGCCGATGCTGCGGGTCGTCAATCGCTCGCCGAAGCGGTTGAGGAACAGGGCGGCCTTGTCGGCGGCGGAGGCGTCGGGCGCGGGTTGCCGCACTTCCAGCCAGCGGTACAGCGCTTTCGCCGCGTGCTTGCCGACCGGGGCAATGCGTTCCTTCTTGCCTTTGCCGAACACGCGGAGCACGTTGGCGTCGCGGTCCCAATGCTCGACGTTGAGCCCCACCAGCTCGGCGACACGCAATCCGCCGGAGTACATCGTTTCGAGGATGGCCCGGTCGCGCAGGCCTTCCGGCTCGTTTGCCGGCGGCGCCTCCAGCAGCGTGACGATCTGCTCGGTGGTCAAAAAGTGCGGCAGCTTGCGGCCGGTGCGCGGCGTGCGCAGCGCTTTCGCCGGATTGGAGGCAATCAACCCTTCACGCTGGCAGAACCGCAGGAAGCTCCGCAGACAGGCCAGCCGACGGGCGATGGTCGTCTTCGCGTATTGACACTCGTGCAGATACGCGACGTACCCGCGCAGCACGGCGACATCGAGATCTTCGGGCGTTGCTTTGTCCGGTGCACGGTCCCGCAGATAGTCGAACAGGCTGTTGAAGTCTTCACTGTACGACTTCAGCGTCAGCTCGGACGCATTGCGCTCGATGCGGAGATAACGCAGAAAGCCGTCGATGGCGGAATGCATAAGAGAGGGGTGTGGGGAGTGGGGTGTGAGGAGACAGGCCGGGCGGTGTTGACTCACCACACTCCACTCCTCACTCATCACTCGTGACGCGGCGGAAGCGCGAATGCGGTTTCGGAGTTGATTGGGCATCGGCCCGCATCTTCGCGATCCGCTGGCTCATCACCGCAGCGTCGTACCAGGAGAACGACAGCTCGGGATCGGCCGCGTATTCGCCGAGCGTGTGCAGCAGGCGGTCGGCACTGTCGTCGTCGTAGAGGAAGACGTACCGCTCTTCGCCCTTGATCAGCGCCAACACATTGATGCCGCGTTGCATGACCATGCCCTTTGGGGTGCCCCTCGGTGGGTTATCGGCATTTCTGCAGGCGTGGCGGGAGCGTGAGCGACCGGTGTTGTTGTCTTCGCGCGAGGAGGAAGACACCCGGTAGCTGACACGACTCGGCACGCCTAGCGCCATTGCCGGTGCTTCAGCACCACGCGGCGTTTGGCTTCGCCGCCGTGAAGCTGCAGCATTTCGACCACCATCAGGTGCGAGGTGAAGCGGATAAAGTCTTCGCTGCGATACAGATAAGCTTCCCAGCCGCCGCTCCGCAGGTCGCCGTGCAACTCGACAAAATCGCGCAAGCGCGCCGTGAGGCGCGGATCGGCCCCGTCGAACATCCGCGTATACGACATCAGTGGCTGGCTGGGGTCGAAGGGGACCGCGGTCGCATCCATCGGCGCCGGAATAAAACTGTCGACTCCCGTCGCCGACTCCGGCGACTGCGCCCGCACATCCGGTTGTTTAGCCGCGACCCGCAGGGGAGCGCTGTGCCCATTGGTGACATCGGCGCCGAGCGCTCCCCTCCGGGTCGCGGCTAAACGGGGATCCGAGTCGAGATTGGATCGCTGCGCCGTCACGCACACCGGCTGCGGCGGCGGCCACATCGTTTTCCTTGGTTTCCCCCACCAATCCCACCACGCCCGCGGTTTCACGCAGTCGCGCGACCATTCGTCTGTGGGCACGCCCGGCGAAAACTGCCACTGCCGCGGCGAATACCAGCTCACCTGCAACCCGATCCGCGGGGGATAGTACGGCGAATAATCGGTCACGGCGCCGACCACCACGGCATCCACGCCGAGCATCGTTGCCAGTTGCACCGCGTCGTGCGGATCGTTCATTTCCAGGTGGTGGTCGTGAATCGCCTGTTCCACGACGCCCACGGGAACCACCTGGAACCCCGGCGTCTTTTGCAGTTCGGTGAAGTAGGCCTGGGCGAACCGCCGGCCATCCGCCGAACGCTCGTCGCTGAGGTTGAAGAACGGTGCCACGGCGACGGTGGTCAGGCCGGCCACCGGATTGGTGACTCCCACTTCGAACATCACGCAACCCGGCAGCAGGCCCAGTGCGACGAGCACAGCACACACCGCCACGGCGCAAACGCAGTTGCGGCGCTGAAATACCCGGCGCACGATGTCCCCTCCCACTCGACAAGTCGGTACGATCTGCGTTATCGGCATCCGCCGCAAACTCGCTGTAATCGGAAGGATGGGATCAAATCAAATCGGCAGATTCCGCCGCACCGACCGCAAAGCCGTAAGCCTCGCTCGTGTGCGGCTTCGCGATTGGGCCCGTGAACCAGATTCGCTTGAATGAAGCTCCTCAAACCCCTCGCGCTCGTCGCGCTCTATGCCGCCGTGGCCGTGGCGATGACGTGGCCGTTGTGTCGGCATCTGGCGACCGCGCTGCCGGTCGGCTGCGAGCGCGTGGCGACAGTACCGTTGCTCAACGCATGGACCATCTGGTGGAATGCGGACCGCGCGGCCCACGGATTTGAGCACTATTGGGACGCGCCGATCTTCGTGCCGACGCCAACGACCTTCGCGTTCTCCGAGGCGCAGCCGACCACGCTCGTCGTGGCACCGGTGGTGTGGGGGACCGGCAATGCGGCCCTCGCCTACAACCTGTATCTGCTGGCCACGCTCACCTTGAACGGCTGGTGTGCCGATCGGCTGCTGCGCCGCGTGGGCCTGTGCGGCTGGGCGGCCCTGTGCGGCGGCGCGATGACGCAGCTTCTTCCCTTCGTGTGCTGGCAACTTGGCGTGCTGCAGTTGAACGTGCTGTGGGGCGTGTTATGGACCACGCACGCGGCGTGGTCGTTCGCCGAATCGCCCGGTTGGGGGAAAGCGGCGATGCTGGGCGTCGCGTACGGCGTCACGTATGCGGCGTGCAACTACTATGGGCTGTTTCTCGCCGCGCTGCTGGGACCGGCAGGGTTGTGGATGCTGCGGTATCGGCGAATTGTTGGGTGGGACGAGTCCGCGAGTCCCACCGCTGACGAGCGTAACGATGGTGGGACTCGCAGACTCGTCCCACCCTACGCGACCTGGCTGCTGCAGGTGGCGGTCGCGGCAACGGTGGCCGCCGCCCTGGTGTCGCCGATCGTCGTCGTGCAGCGGCGCGTTGCAAAGGAGCACGCCTGGCAGCGCGAATGGAACCAGATTCGCGAGCTCTCCGCCCACCTGCGCGATTACACCGACACGCCGTGGCGGCAGTGGCTCGACGCGCTCGAAGACAACACGCCGCCGCGCGCCGACCGGTGGCCCCTCGGACCCGGCTGGTTGAAGCTGTTCGCCGCGGGAATTGGACTCGTTTGCGGAGTGGCGCCGCCCTCGCTGCGCCGCTGGACGCTCGCCGCGGCGACGATCGGTACGCTGGCACTGTGCCTGTCGCTCGGACCGTGGTTCGAACTCTGGAACCTGGCGCCGTATCGTTTTCTGTTTGACCACGTGCCGGGCTTCGCCCAGATCCGCAGCCCGTTCCGGTTCGCCGTGTTCGTGCAACTGGCGTGCGTGTGGCTGGCAGCGAACGTGGTGCATGCGCTGTGTCCGCGGCATTGGTGCGGCATCACCCTGTTTAGCCGCGACGCGGAGGGGAGCGCTCTGCGCGAACGGCGCATCGACTCCGATCGCTTCCCTCCGCAAAGCCTCCGGGTCGCGGCTCAACGCAAGGCGCTGATCGCGGTGCGCTGGCTGCCCGCGCTCGCACTCGGCGGGTGTCTCATCGCGGAAACGCTCCCGAGGCCGGCGTGCAACGGATTTCTCCGCGAGCTGCCGCCGCAGAGCGAGTTACCGCCCTGGGTGGAGTTCCTGCGGGACGAGACACCGGCCGACGCCGCGGTCGCGTGTTTGCCGTTCGTCATCGGCGCCGACGTGGGCGATTATGAAGGGACCGCGTGGTGGATGTGGTGGGGCACGTTTCATCATCGCCGGCTGCTCAATGGCTATTCGGGGTATTTTCCCGATTCGTTCGTGACCCTGAAGGGAAAGCTCGCCAGCTTCCCGCACGACGGCGCTGCGGAGCTCATCACAATGGGCGCTACGCACGTCGTCGTCGAACGCCGCGCGTGGACGCCGGAGAAACTTCGGCGCCATCCCAAC
>Ga0073934_10010791_pt1 | contig 11238 bp, 8 predicted proteins | sample LarsenN4metaG_FD_76834 | JGI IMG/M metagenome (GOLD analysis project Ga0073934, IMG submission 76834) | Hot spring sediment bacterial and archeal communities from British Columbia, Canada, to study Microbial Dark Matter (Phase II) - Larsen... ...
CATCCCGACCGACTGCAACTTGCGGATTTCGGACTCGGAAAGCTGGATTCCGAAACGGCGTCTCAAATCGAGGAACACCTGGGAAGCTGCCGCACCTGCTGTGACACGCTGTTGCACCTGCAGGACGACACGTTCACATCGCTGGTGCGCAAAGCGAAGCCGCCGTTGCACTCCGACGACACCGACGGCTGCCCGCACCAAAGGCCACGCCCGGAGGACGCAACCGTCCTCGTTCCGACCGATGCTTCCGCCGCGGTTGCCGACCTTCCGCCTGAGCTGAGCAGCCATCCGCGCTACGAAGTGCTCGAACTGCTGGGGCAGGGGGGCATGGGGCACGTGTACCGCGCCCGGCACAAGCTGATGAACCGCTCGGTGGCGCTGAAGGTCATCAGCGCACACCTCGTGCAAAACCGGCAGGCCGTCGAGCGGTTCCGGCGCGAGGTGCAGGCCGCCGCACATCTGGTGCACCGCAACATCGTCACTGCCTACGACGCTGAGCAGGCGGGTGACGTGCATTTCCTGGTCATGGAATTTGTGGAAGGCGCGGATTTGGCGACGGTGGTGCAGCAGCGCGGCCCCATGTCCATCGCCGAAGCCTGTGACTGCATTCGACAGGCGGCCCGCGGCCTGCAGCACGCCCACGAAAAGGGAATGGTCCATCGCGATATCAAGCCGCACAACCTGATGATGTCGCCAGACGGCCAGGTCCGCATCCTCGACTTCGGGCTGGCCAACTTCGCGACAGAAGCCGCATGGTCCGAAGCCGCGGCGCCGGCATCTTCTGAATCGATGCACCTGACCAGCGTCGGCAGCGTCATGGGCACACTCGATTACATCGCTCCCGAGCAGGCGCGCAACGCCCATGCCGCCGACATTCGCGCCGACATCTACAGCCTCGGCTGCACGCTGTACTACTTGCTGACGGGCCGGCCGCCGTTCACGGCCGATGCCGTCGTGGACAAGTTGAAAGCCCACACGCAGGAGGCAGCCCCCGCGCTGCAATCGCTGCAAGCCGACGTGCCCCCCGAACTGGCCGCTGTCGCCCACCGCATGCTGGCAAAGGATCCGGCGGAGCGATTCCAGACTCCCGCCGAGGTCGTGTCCGCGTTGGCACCATTTGTTGGGGGCGGCAGCGTGCCCCGGCGTCCGCGAAGGGAGGTCCCGCGCTGGCAACTCGTTGCTGCAGCGGTGCTGGGTGTGGCGCTATTCGTCGGTTTTGCAGCGGCGGTTGTCGTTGCGACCGATCGCGGCCGCCTGCAAATCAATCCGCTCGTGGGAGACGTGCAGGTCGTCGTCAGTTCTCGCGGCGAGGAGGTTGCCACGATCGACACCAAGACCGGCTCGCGCGTCCGCTGGCTGCCGACCGGCAACTATGAAGTGCAACTCGTCGGCGACGACAATGCCGTCAAGCTCGATAAGACCGGCTTTCAGATGACTCGGCTGGGGACAGTGATCGTTAACACCACCTGGAACACCGAAGGGAGCGGCGTTATCCGCTCGTTCGGCCCGACCGACGAAACGATCACGCGGGACGGCGTCGCTCCGGATCTCGGTGGCTGGAAGATCACGGCAACCACGCCGCGCACCGTGCAGATGTTCGAGATGCGACCGCCGAAGCTCGCGAAAGGGCCGTTCTTCTATCGCGCCCAACTGAAGGCCGAAAACGTCACAGGCCGGGCGTACCTCGAAATGTGGGTCCGCTTCCCAGAACAAGGAGAATTTTTTTCCAAAGGATTCCACAACGCGGTTACTGGCAGCAGCGGCTGGGCGGAGTACGAGATCCCTTTTTTCCTCCAGGAAGGACAGCAGCCGGACCTCATCCGGTTGAATCTGGTGATCGAAGGCAGTGGCACCGTGTGGATCAAGAATCCGCAGGTGCTGGGCCGGGCGGTGGAAGCACAGAAAACTACTCATGCAGAGCCAAAGAGCGAGTTGACCGACGCCGAGCGCGCGGCCGCCGATGTGCGACGGGGCGCTCTTGCCGAAGTGGCCCTCGTGCAACAGTCTTTCACCACGCGGGGGAACCAGTTGCCGGTGGTGTTGTTCGAGCAGCGCGGCAAAACGGCGTTTCGGTTCGGCCGCTGGCTGTTGATCTTCGAAGGCGTGCCCTGCGATGGGGGCAATTCCGGCCTGCTCGGCCTGAGCGCTTTCGCCTATCCGCTGCAGGGCGGCCGTGGCGAAGGCGATCTCGACTTTGGCGCAGGCATCAAGGACTTCGGAATTCTGATCCATGAAAAATGGGACGGCGAGGTGAACGAAGTGTCCGTGAACAACTTCCGGTTCAAGCTGTTCGACAAGGGGACGCGGCTGCAGTTCGGCGACCAGACGTTCCAGGCCACGCCCCTGTTGCAAACGATCGTCATCGGACGCGACGGAACGGCTCGGCTCGAACAGCAACCAAGCGCCAATGAATAACCACCGCTTAGCCGCACACTTCCGGTGTGCGGCGACTCCAACGAAAGGCACGCCCATGTTCGAATGGCTCAAGCGCAGCACCAGTTGGCAGCCGTCTCACGTCACCGGCGGCGAGCGCGTCCTGAAGAGCATCTCCGCCGGCGATACGCCGGTCTCGACGACGGCGAGTTGGAATGGGACCGAACTGGTCGTCCGCTGCGAAGAGGCCGGCAGCATCGCGTTGTTCGACGTGCCGTTGCCGAACGTCGAACAGTGCCGGATCACTTACCGTTTCCGCATCACCGCAGCCGATCTCAAGTCGGCAGTGTACCCGGAAATGTGGGTCCGCCTGCCGGAGCGGGGGCTGTTCTTCTCCCGCGGCGTGGACCGCAAGATCAAAGGCCCGGTGGAGGGCGCCGCCGTGGAAATCCCCTTCTTTCTGGAGCGGGGGCAGCGTGCAGACTTCGCGCACCTCAACCTGGCTTGCGAAGGTCCAGTCGTCGTTCGCCTGGCGGACTTCGAGATCGGCATCGCCGACGTCGCGGCGCGCTGAGCCTGGGCGCACATCGGAAGTGTGCGCTCAAATGGTTCAATCCGGGCCGCGCATCAGGAATTCGCGGGCGAAGGTGTCGTCGTTGCGGAGGTAGCGCTTGTTCTGCGCAAGACGGGCCCGAATGCGCTCCACGGTGTTGCGGACCGGGGCCGAAAGGATGCGGATGATCTGCTCCGCGCTGTACTGCTCCAGTTCGCCCACGGTGTTCACGCGCAAGAACTCGAAGATCTGCCGCGCGTGATAGTCTTCTTTGAACAAGAGATACAGCTTTTCCTCGGCGGTGATCAGTGGCCGGCCGATCGGCTCCGGCGCGGCCGGCTTCCTGGACACAACCACCTTCTTCTTGACTGGCTTGACGGGCTTGGCGGCTTTGCCTGCAGATTTGGGTCGCGGCCGCGCCGCTGTCGTGCGAACCGGTTTCTTGACGACCTTCGTGGTCTTGCCCCGCGACTTGGGTGCCGGTTTGCGGGCCGCTTTCTTCGCCATGATCGAAGTTTCCTCGGAATCGTTGCCGGGGAAGGGATGGGGATTTACTGCAGTTCCTTCAGGCGGATGTTCTTGTATTCCGCCCACATCGGCTTGCCGGCGTGCAGTTGCAACGCCAGGATGCCCTCCTTCAATGCGCGCTCCGGGTCGTTGTCGGTGAAATCGAGAATCAGCCGGCCGTTGAGGTAATGTCGAATGCGATTGCCTTTGGCGATGATCACCACATCGTTCCAGTCGTCGAGCTTGAACAGTTTTTCAAAGTCGGCCTGGTCGATGAGGTCCGATCGGATGAGCTTCTTGCCGTCCGCCTCCCAAGTGGCCTCTTCGCCCACCAGGCACAGTCGGCCGCGCTTGCCTCCTTCGTCGTAAATGAAGCCCGACACGCTCGGCAACTTGGTCTCGTTGCGGATCTCGTGCTGGTAGCCGCGCACCACCCAGTTGTTACGGACCTTTTCGTCGATTTCCTTCGCGATGTGCTTCGAGCGGTATTGGATTCCAGAGTTGTTCGACGCATTGCAGCGGAATGACAGCCGCAGGTCGAAGTCCTGGAGGGTGCCGCCCTTCCAAATGATGAAGGTGTTTCCCTGGGCCGGGCTCTCGTCCGTCGTTTCGCCGTGGATGACGCCATCGCGGACGCTCCACAGCCGTGGATCGCCGTCCCAACCGGACAGGTCTTGGCCGTTGAACAGCGACCTCGTGCCGGTCGGCTCAGGGGGAACGGTAACTGGGTCGGCCGCCCAAACCATGCCGCCAAGGAACGCTAAGGTGCTTGCCAGAAAGAGGTTGCAATTCATGGGGGTCTCCCGGGAAGCCGCGCCGACGAACCGCGAAATTCGGCGGCAAATCGCGTCTGAGAGGGGATTATGCCCAAGAATCGCAGAAAAAAACATGGACTACGGCATTCTGTCGCCTGAAATCAGGCGAGAATCCCAACTTTGTCCCGCAATCCAATTCAAAGCAGTTCCGCGATCGGCTCGCCGTGCGGCAGGATCGTGATCGGGCGGCCCGAGCGGTCCGGAATTGTCTCGTGTGGGTCCATGCCGAAGCAGTGGTACAGCGTTGCCAGGAGGCAATTGCTATCCATCGCGCGCTGCACCGGCTCTTCGGCGCGGGGGTTGGTCGCACCAATGACCTGCCCCATCCGCAAACCGCCGCCCGCGAGGAACACGCTCATGGCGCGCGACCAGTGATCGCGACCGGGGCGGCCGCTGGCGTCTTGCGTGCCGATCCGTGGCGTCCGGCCGAACTCGCCGCAGAACAGGAACAGCACGCGTTCGCTCAGGCCCCGCGCTTCCAGGTCGTCCAGCAGCGCCGACACCGATTGGTCGAACGAGGGCAGTTTCTCTTCATACGCCTTGAAGATGTGCGAATTGACCGAATGGTCGTCCCAATTGCTGGTGCGGCCGGTTTCGGGACGCAGCCGGAACTCCGCCTGGCATTGCACGAACCGCACACCCGCTTCGACCAATCGCCGACAGGTAAGGAGGCTGCGGCCCCAATGCGTGTCGCCAAATGACCGTCGTGTCTGTTCGGATTCCTGCGACAGATCGAACGCCGTCCGCAAGCGGGGACTCGTCAACATCGAGAACGCCTGCTGCTGGACGGCGTTCATTGCGGAGACATCCGCGACGCGCTCGATCTGCGGTTGCAGCCGTTCCAACGTTTGCAGCAAGTGCCGCCGGCGGGACAGCACGACGGCACCGTCGGCCGAGATCGCCAGGCTGTCGTTGCTGCCGCCGACGTTGTAGATCGGAATCGGGTCGTACACGTTGTTGCCCGTGGACGACTGCGGATTGGGATTCGGCATGTACGGCGCGAAGCCCGGTCCAAGATAAGCCGGACCGCCACCGTAGAATTTCGTGTTGGCGACAAATGGCGGCACGTCGCGAATGGACTTGCGGAGATGGCGAGCGACGATCGAGCCGATTTCCGGGTACTCGGCGTCGTTCAGATTTGCGGCGCGCGACGCGTAGCCGCTCAAAAAGCGATGCGTGCCACCGGAATGCTCATTTCGTTCATGGTGCAGGCTGCGTAGCAGCGTAAACCGATTCGCGCGCTGGGCCAGTTGGGGCAGCAATTCGGTGATCTCGAGGCCGGGCACGGCGGTGGCGATCGGCTGGAACGGCCCGCGGATTTCTGAGGGTGCGTGCGGCTTGAGATCGAACAAATCGAGATGGCTCGGACCGCCATTGGCCCAGAACAGGATGACGGAGAAATCTCGGGAGGAATTGGCGGCCCGAGTCGTTAACGGCGACGCCGTCCTCGACACAAGCGCGCCCAAGCTCAGTCCGCCCAGACGCAGCCACTCGCGTCGGTGCAGCGGCCCCGGACAACACGAATTCGCAAGGGTGCTGAGCGACATCGGCCCACTCCAGTACGCTCACCGCCACTCGATCGCAGCACCGCATCATAGCATACATGCAGGACAGTTGATACAAGAACCTTATGCCGTTTTCGCGGTAACCGCGACAAGTGCTTCCTCAAGGCAGTCGACCAGAAAGTCGCCGTCGTCTTTAGTCAGGCACATTGGCGGCTTGATGCGCAGCACATTACCGTAGAGACCTCCTTTGCCGATCAAAAGGCCCAGTTCCCTGCAGCGCTCGATTACGTCGGCAGTTTCCGTCGTTGCGGGATCCTTGGAAACACGGTCACGAACCAGTTCCACGCCCAGCATGAGCCCCATGCCGCGGACTTCACCGATGAGCGGTTGCCGCTCCTGCAGTTCGAGCAGCCGGTTCTTGAGATGTTCGCCGACGGCGCGCGCGTTCTCCTGGATGTTTTCACGGTCGATGACTTCGAGCGTCGCGAGCCCCTGCGTCATCGAGACTGGGTTACCGCCGAACGTGTTGAAGTGCACGCGTTTGGTCAGTGTTTTGGCGATGTCCGGCCGCGTGACGCACGCACCCAGCGGGGCGCCGTTGCCGATGCCTTTGGCCATCGTGACCAGGTCCGGCGTCACACCCCAGTTCTCGAAGCCCCAGAATTTTGTGCCCGTGCGGCCGAAACCGGTTTGCACTTCGTCGGCAATGCACAACCCGCCGAACTTGCGCACAATGTCGTACACGATCTGAAAATACTCCGGCGGCGGCGTGACGGTGCCACCGACGCCCTGGATCGGTTCCGCGATCAAGCACGCCGGCTCGCCGCTGGTTTCAAGGCGAATGAGCTGCTCGACATCGCGCGCGCAACGCACGTCACAACTGGGGTACGTCAACCCGTAGGGACAGCGGTAACAGTAGCCCGGCGTGGCGTTCTTCACGGCGGACGGCGGATTCGAGGGAAATTTCCACGTCCCCACCGCGGTGAGCGACATCACCCCCTGCGTACCGCCGTGATAGCTGTTCCGCAGCGAGATCACTTCCGAGCGTCCGGTGAACTCGCGCGCCATCAGCATCGCCAGTTCGTTGGCCTCGCTGCCGGAGTTGGTAAAGTACGACACCGTCAGGCCGGAGTCGGCGGGCATGTGCTCGGCGAGTTTCCTGCCGAACAGCCCAATGGTGGGATGCAGGTAAATCGTCGTCGTGTGCTGCAGTTTGCCGACCTGTTCGCGGACCTTCTCAACGACGTACGGGTGACAATGTCCCACGGAGACGGTGACGATCCCGGCGAATGCATCCAGATAGCGTCGCCCGGTTTCGTCCCACACGTACTGCATGTGCCCTTCGACCACGAGCAGCGGCTCGCGATAGTACGTGATCAGTCCCGGGGTGAGATACTGCTGCCGCAGCGCGAGGACTTCGCTCTTTGCGGGGCCGTCGTAAGGCGCGGGGGTATGATGGCAAAGTGGAAGAACTGGTGACATTGCGAAATCCGATGCGAATCGCGAAACCGCAAGCGTTGATCGCTTGCGATTCTGCAATTCGAAGTCTATGCACCGCCCGACTGCGCTTTCCAGATCGGGTCGGCGTGGGACTCGCTCGCCGAGCGAAACCAGCGGGTCATGGTCATTTTCTGCTTCGTGTAGAACTGCACGCCTTCCACGCCCTGGATGTGCAGGTCGCCAAAGAACGACTGGTTCCAACCGGTGAACGGGAACCACGCCATTGGTGCCGGCACGCCCACGTTGATGCCAATCATGCCGGCGTTGAAATGCCGCTTAAATTCGCGGGCCGCCCAACCGCTGCGGGTGAAGATGCTGGCGCCGTTGCCGTATTCGCATTGGCGTCCTATGGCGAGGGCCTCGTCGAGATCATCGGCGCGCACTACGGAGAGGACTGGGCCGAATACCTCTTCGCGCGCCAATCGCATGTTGGGTTGCACGCGGTCGACGACGCTCGGGCCCAACAAAAATCCATCGCCGGGCAGCTCAAACGTCCGCCCGTCGAGCGCGACCTCGGCACCTTCACTCTTCGCCACATCCAGGTAGCTCGCCACCCGGTCGCGATGGGCGCGGGAGACCAGCGGCCCCATGTCTACGCCAGTCGCGCCGTCCGTCGGTCCGACCTTCATCTGGCAGGCCACGCGGCACAAACCTTCCACCACTTCATTGGCCACGCGACCCACCGGCACTGCGACGCTGCCTGCCATACAGCGCTCGCCCGCGCATCCAAACGCCGACGCCTGCAGCGCCTTCACCGCCTGATCCAGATCGGCGTCGGGCATGATGATGAGGTGGTTCTTCGCCCCGCCGGCCGCCTGCACGCGCTTGCCGTGCTTTGTGCCGGTCTCGTAAACGTGCCGCGCGACGCTGGTCGAACCGACGAACGACACCGCCTTCACCAGCGGATGCGTGAGCAGCGCATCGACAGCGGTTTTGTCGCCGTGCACGATGTTGAACACGCCCTCGGGCAATCCGGCTTCACTCAATAGTGCCGCTAACTTCACTGCCGACAGCGGCACTTTCTCCGATGGCTTCAATACAAACGTGTTGCCGCACGCGATCGCCACCGGGAACATCCACAGCGGCACCATCGAGGGGAAGTTGAACGGCGTGATCCCCGCGCACACACCGACGGGATGCCGCATCGTTTCGCAATCGACGCTGGCCGCAATGTTCTCCAGCGACTGCCCCATGAGCAGGCTGGGAATGCCGCAGGCGAACTCCACCATTTCAATGCCGCGCTGCATCTCGGCCCGGGCTTCGGCGATGGTTTTGCCGTGTTCGCGGGTCACGAGGGCGGCCAGTTCCTCGAAGCGGGCCTGCATCAGCTCGCGGAAGCGGAACATCACGCGGGCGCGATCGACGGCCGGGGTCTCGCTCCAGGAGGGCAGGGCGTCGGCGGCAGCGCTCACAGCCCGATTGATGTCTTCCGCCGTGGCGAAAGGCACCCGCGCCTGCACGCGGCCGGTCGACGGATTGAACACATCACCCACGCGGTCGCTCGCGGAGGTCTCGAAGCGTCCGGCGATGAAGTGCGGCACTTCCTCGAACGCCGAAGCTGTGGAAGACATCGTCAATTCCTCGGACGGCAGGTTTTGTTCAGTCGCACCGGGAGCGTATCATGCCTTAAAGTTTCTAACACAACCTCTGTGCATGTGAGTTTTCTCAGGCGATCGGGAGCTTTTGATGGTGCACAACCGGTTATGTTAGAGGTTCTTAGCCGCCCACTTTACGTGTGCGGCTGAACTGTGGCAACACCCCTTATCGCGCGGAACGAACGAGATGCCCCGAATTGTTCGCGGCGGCCTGATCCAGGCGACGCTGTGCGAGCCGGTAACGTCGCCCGTCGAAAAGATCAAGCAGGCGATGATCGACAAACACATTGCGCTCATTGCCCAGGCGGTCGATCGCGGCGCTCAGATCGTGTGCCTGCAGGAGCTGTTCTACGGGCCATACTTCTGTGCCGAGCAACAGACAAAATGGTACGATCTGACGGAGCGCGTGCCCGACGGACCGACCACGCAGCGATTTGCCGGAATCGCAAAGAAGCACGGCATTGTGCTTGTGTTGCCGGTCTACGAAGAAGAGCAGACCGGCGTGTACTACAACACGGCGGCGGTCATCGACGCCGACGGCTCGTACCTTGGCAAGTTCCGCAAGATGCACATCCCGCAGGTGCAGCCGGGCTTCTGGGAGAAGTATTACTTCCGGCCCGGCAACCTGGGTTACCCGGTGTTCAAGACGCGGTTCGCACAGGTCGGCGTCTACATCTGCTACGACCGCCACTTTCCCGAAGGCGCGCGGTGCCTGGGGTTGAACGGCGCCGAGATTGTCTTCAACCCCTCGGCGACCGTGGCAGGGCTGTCCGAGTACTTGTGGAAGCTGGAGCAGCCGGCCCACGCGGTGGCGAACGGCTACTTCATCGGCGCCATCAACCGACCCGGTTGGGAAGAGCCGTGGCGGATCGGCGAGTTCTACGGCCAAAGCTACTTCTGCGACCCGCGCGGCAAGATTCTCACCGAGGGGACGCGAAACACGGACGACATCGTGGTCGCAGACTTGGATCTCGACGTCATTCGCGAAGTCCGAAACACGTGGCAGTTTTTCCGCGATCGGCGTCCGGAAACCTACGGTCAGATCACGGCCCTGTAACGCGATTCACACGCCGATGTCTTCGTTCCACAGCGTGGGGTTCTTCGCAATGAACTGCCGCATGAGGTCGATGCACCGCGAATGCTGCAGGACGTCGACCACGACGCCGCGGCTGCGCAGCAGCTTCTCTTCCCCCATGAACGTGACGTTTTCGCCGACGATCACGCGCGGAATGCCGTACAGCAGGATCGCGCCCGAGCACATCGCGCACGGCGACAGCGTGGTGTAAATGACGCTCTGCTGATAGACCGAGGCGGGCTGTCGGCCGGCGTTCTCCAGCGCGTCCATCTCGCCGTGCAGAATGGCGCTTCCCTGCTGCACCCGGCGGTTGTGCCCGCGGCCGATGATCTGACTGTCGTGCACGAGGACCGAGCCGATGGGAATCCCCCCCTCTGCCAGTCCCGCCTCCGCCTCGGCGATCGCTGCCGCCATGAACTCATCCATGATCGACTCCTTCGTTTAGCCGCGACCCGCAGAGGAGCGCTCTGCAAACACATCGCGTGACGCTCCGCACCCGCACACCTTCATCAGCGCGACGTAACAGACAAACGCTGCACCAAAACTCAAAAACCACGCATAACTGTAAAGCTGCGTCCAGAAACGCGACGTCTCGACCAAGCCCGTGGCGGAGAGGAAACCGGGCAGGCACGGCACGATGCCCGCCGCGAGCGCGACGAGCGCACAAGGGTTCCAACCGCCGCGATACCAGTACGGACCTTCGCGGCGGTACAGGCCCGCCAGATCCAGTTGCGTACGACGGATGACGTAATAATCGGCGATGAGCACGCCGCCGCACGCCCCCAGCAGCAGCGAATAGCCGATGAGCCACTTGTCGATGTACACCGCGGCGTTCTCCAGAAGCCGCCACGGCTGAATCAGAATGCCGATGACCCCCGTGATCAAGCCCCCGATGCGGAACGATATCCTCTTCGGCCACAAATGGGCGAAATCGTTCGCGGGTCCGACGACGTTCGCTGCAATGTTTGTGGCGAGTGTTGCCAGGCACAGGGCTAACATGGCAATCAGCAGGACCAGCGGGTTTTGGAATTTCCTCAGCAACTGCACGGGATCCCAGATCGGCGAACCGTAGATCACGATGGTCGCCGATGTCACCGCCACGCCGATGAACGAGTACAGTCCCATCGTGGTCGGCAAGCCGAGCGCCTGCCCCAGCACCTGGTCGCGCTGCGAGTAGGCGTATCGGCTGAAGTCGGGAATGTTCAGCGACAGCGTGGCCCAGAAGCTCACGTTCGCCGTCAACGCAGGAAAGAAGAATGCCCAGAACTGCCCCGCCTTCAGTTGGCCGGCCGCGAACTGTGACGGCTGCGACAGC
>Ga0073934_10010792_pt1 | contig 11238 bp, 9 predicted proteins | sample LarsenN4metaG_FD_76834 | JGI IMG/M metagenome (GOLD analysis project Ga0073934, IMG submission 76834) | Hot spring sediment bacterial and archeal communities from British Columbia, Canada, to study Microbial Dark Matter (Phase II) - Larsen... ...
ATTCAAGAGCATCATCGACGCCCTCCACCGCGGGGAGAAGATCGAGCTGCGCGGGTTCGGCAGCTTTCGCCTGCGCAAGCGTGAGCCGCGCAAGGGGCGCAATCCGAAGACGGGCGACAAGGTGGACGTGCCGCCGAAGAAGGTGCCGTACTTCAAGCCGGGCAAGGAGCTGAAAGAGCTGATCAATCGTGAGGACGAATCGGCGGTCACGTCTGCCGAAGAGTCGCTCGACCAGCTTCCCGGCGTCGCCTCCCAGGCGTGAGCGGGGTGGACCATCTCTGGTCCCCCTGGCGGCTCGACTACGTGACGTCTGAGAAACCCGCTGACGGCTGCATCTTCTGCAAGCGCGGTTCGAACCAGGCGCCCGACGCTGCGCGCGATCCGCTGATCGTCTTCGACGGATCGCTCGCCTACGTCATCCTCAACAGATATCCGTACAACAACGGCCACCTGATGGTCGTGCCGCACCGTCATCTGGCCAATCTGATCGACCTCTCGCCCGGCGAGTTGCAAGAGGTTGCCGTGTTGATCCAGCGGTCAGAAGCGGCGCTGCGCGAAGCGTACCGGCTCGAGGGCATCAACGTCGGCATCAACCTCGGCCGGCCGGCGGGCGGCGGAATCCCCGGCCACCTGCACATACATCTCGTGCCGCGCTGGAGCGGCGACACCAACTTCATGACCGTCATCGGCGACACGCGGGTGTTGCCCGAGGACCTGCCCACGAGTGCGTCGCGGCTGGCGCCGATTTTCGAGCGACTCGCCGCCGAGGCCAAAGCGTCCGCGCTACGATAGGGCCGCGGACGACTGCGACGGTCCACGAAGCGAGACGCGGCGGGGCAACGACCACCTCAGATGGACTTCAACGTCTCCGACATGCAGCTCGCCTGGCAAGCCAGGGCACACGAGCTCGGGAAGGCACTCGCCTCCGATGCGTCGGCTGACGACGTGATTCGAGCCGCTGCGGCGGCTGGGCTCGTGCAGACCAATCCGGACCTGCTCGCCGCCGCCGTGGCGGTCGAAGGGCTCGCATACGAGTCGTCTGCTGCCGGCGTTTCGCTGGCGCTGCATACCGGCGTCACGGCGGGTCTCGGCAGCGACGCCGTCTTCGCGGATCTCGGAACGGGAAAAGCGGTCGGCGCCATTGCGCTCTCTTCTGACGATGTGCCGGTCGAGGAGCACGGGCGGTTATCAGGCCGCGCTGCGTGGGTGACGCCACTCACCGCGCTCGGCATCGCCGTCGTCGGAATCCGCAGAGGCGACTCGCTCACGGCAGCGGCCGTCATGCTCAACGGCGCCGGCGTGCGACAGGATCCAGTCGATACCGCGGCGCTGGCCGGATTGGTGTGCGGCCACGTGCGCCTGGACGGCGCCGCCTTCGTCGCCGTCGGCCCGACGATGCCGTTCATGTCGCGAGTACGAATTCTTCTCGCCGCCGCAGGCCTCGGGATGGGCCGCCGCGCGCTGCGCGAAGCCTTGACGGCCGCACACGGACGGACCGGGCACGGCGCCGGCGGCGAGCAAACCGTGCAGGGCCTGCTTGCCGACGCAGCCACCGAGCTCGACGCGGCGATGCTGCTCACGTGGAAGGCGGCCGCCGACAGGGAGCTTTCCCTGGCGGGCGCGTCGATGGCGAAGCTGGCCGCGACGGAGGCGACCCAGCGTGCCGTCGCGCGCGCGACTCAAGTCGTGGGCGCAGACTCCTTCCGGAGGGGGCACGTCATCGAGCGGCTGGCGCAGGATGTGCGGACGCTGGAGCTTTTCGCGGGACGGACGGAAGCGTTAAGAGAGGCAGTGGCGATGGAGACACTGCCTCAGGGGAAATTCTGAATTCAGATTTCTACGACCGCGCGACTGCACCCGTCACTTCGCGCGTCTCGAGCGAAGCGCCGGCGATGATGCGCATCATGCGGCGCAGCGGTTCGGCCGCCCCCCACAGCAACTGATCACCGACCGTGAACGCCTGCAGGTACTCGGGGCCCATCGACAGCTTCTTGAGCCGGCCGACGGGAACCGTGAGCGTGCCAGTGACGGCCGTCGGCGTCAGGTCGCGCAGCGTCGCTTTCTTTTCGTTCGGGACGACCTTGACCCAGTCATTCGCATCGGCGAGGAGCTGCTCGATCTCGGCGAGCGGCACGTCACGACGCAGCTTTACTGTCAGCGCCTGGCTGTGGCAGCGCATCGATCCGACCCGCACGCAGATGCCGTCGATTGGGATGGGCCGGGACGAGCGTCCGAGGATCTTGTTGCCTTCGGCTTGCGCCTTCCACTCTTCCCGACTCTGCCCGTTGCCGAGATCGGCGTCGATCCAGGGGAGCAGACTGCCGGCAAGCGGGAAGCCCTCGAAATTCTGGACCGGGAAGTCGCTGCTGCGTTGAGTCGCGATGAGCTCGCGGTCGATGTCGAGGATCGACGAGGCCGGGTCGGCGAGCAGGTCGGCCACCGACGCGTGCGCCAGTCCCATCTGCGACACCAGCTCGCGCATGTGCTTCGCGCCGCCGCCCGACGCCGCCTGGTAGGTCATCGACGTCGCCCACTCGATCAGATCGGCGCGGAACAGTCCGTCCATCGCCATCAGCATGAGGCTGACGGTGCAGTTGCCGCCGATGAAATCCTTGAGTCCTCGATCGAGCGCCCGGTCGATGACGGCACGATTCACGGGGTCGAGGATGATCACCGCATCGTCGGCCATGCGGAGGTGGCGCGCGGCGTCGATCCAGTACCCGGTCCAGCCCGCGGCGCGCAGCTTCGGATGGATGTCCGCCGTGTATTCACCGCCCTGACAGGAGATCAGGACGTCCATCGCCGCGAGCGCGGTCACGTCGGTGGCGCTCTTGACTGCCGGAGCCGGCTTGCCGATGTCGGGTCCGGCAGCGCCCGCCTGAGAGGTCGAGAAGAAAACCGGATCGATCAGATCGAAGTCCCGCTCCTCGCGCATGCGCTGCACGAGCACGGAACCAACCATCCCACGCCAACCGATGATGCCTACTTGCATCCAAATATTGTAGCTGCGTAGGGCGGGTCTTGCTCCGTAGACCCACCGGGTCCACGGACCAGGCCCGGCCTGCGCAGCTGGTAGAGCGGGTCTCGCCCTTCAGACCCGCTGTGTCCACAGATCAGGATCCGGCCTACGCAAGCAGTTGCTTCGCGATCGTCTGCAGCTGCAGATTCGAGGTCCCCTCGTAAATCTGTCCGATCTTGGCATCGCGAAACAGCTTCTCGACCGGGTAGTCCCTGACGAAACCGTTTCCGCCATACAGATTCACTGCGAGCGACGTGACGCGCTCGGCGACCTCCGATGAGAACAGCTTGCACATGGCGGCTTCCTGGAGAAACGGCTGCCCGCTGTCGCGGAGCCGCGCCGCGTTGTAGACGAGCAGTCGTGCGGCCTCCAGCTCGGTCGCCGCCCGCGCGAGCTGAAACTGCACCCCTTGAAACGACGCGATCGTGCTGCCGAACTGCTTTCGCTCCTTGCTGTAGCGAACCGCGTGGTCGAGCGCTCCCTGCGCAAGGCCGATCATCTGCGCGCCGATCCCGATACGTCCTTCGTTGAGCGTTTCAATTGCCACTTTGTATCCCTTGCCGACGTCGCCGAGCACGTGGTCGCGCGCGACGATGCACTCCTCGAAGATCAACTCGCACGTACTGCTCGCGCGGATGCCGAGCTTGTCTTCTTTCTTGCCGATCGTGAAGCCCTCCGTGCCGCGCTCGATCAGGAACGCGGTGATGCCCCGGTAGCCTGCCTCAGGGTTGACGTTGGCGAACACGATGAAGAGGTCGGCCTCGTTGCCATTGGTGATCCAGAGCTTGCGGCCACTCAGCGCGAAGGCGTCGCCGCGTTCGCTCGCGCGCGTGGCGAGCGCGAACGCATCGCTTCCCGAGCCGGCTTCCGAGAGCGCGTATGCACCGACGACGCCCTGAGCAAGGCGCGGAAGCCAGCTGCGCTTCTGCGTGTCGCTGGCCCAGCGCAACAGCGCGTTGATCACGAGCGTGTTGTGCACGTCCACCAGGACACCCACGGATGGGTCTACCCGCGACAATGCCTCCACCGCGAGAACCGAGTGAAAGAATGACGCGCCGGCGCCGCCGAACTCGTCCGGGATCTCAATCCCCATGACGCCCAGGGCGAACAGGCGATCGATGAGGTTGCGCGGCATCTTCGCTTGGTCATCCATCTCGCGGACATGCGGGCGCACCTCGCGGTCGGCGAATTCGTACACGCTGTCCCGGAAAAGCGTTTCGTCTTCGGTGAGTCTTGATAGGGCAGGCTGAGTCACGCGAGAACTGTAACCCGCGATTCCGGGAACTCCCAATTCAGGTCCAACTCCCGATTCCCAACTCCGGATGTGGCAAGGACCAGATTGGAGCCGGAAGGTGGGAGTTGGGCAGTTGCGTCGGTGCTATCATCGCGGAAAGGCGGCGCTTATGTTCAGCTCGCGCACGATTTCGGCGTTGGTCCTTCCGCTCGCACTGCTGTCGATGACGGCGCTCTCCGGATCGGCGCAGCAGGGCTCGCCCGATCGCCCTGCGGCTCAGGATCCGCAGGCTCGACCACCACAGGATCAGGCGCCGCAAGGGCAGAACCCGCCGGATCGGACGCCGCCGGCACAACCGGCACAGGACCAGGCCCCTCAGACGCCGGTCTTCCGCGGCGGCATCAACTTCGTCCGTGTAGACGTCATCGTCGATGATCGGAAGAACCAGCCCGTCATCAATCTCACGCCGGCCGATTTCGAGGTGCTCGAGGATGGCAAGCCGCAGTCGGTCGAGCAATTCCAGCTGATTCGCGTCGATGGCAATCCGCGCCCGGGAGATCCGCCGCCGCGCGAGATTCGCAATCGAAACGACGAGGAGCTCATCGCGAACCGCGAAGACGTGCGCGTGTTCGTGTTCTTCCTCGACGACTACCACGTGCGTCGCGCCAACTCGATGAGCGTGCGCGAGCCGTTGTCCCGCTTCATCCGCAGCCAGTTGCGGCCCAACGACGTCGTCGCGGTCATGTATCCGTTGACGCCGGTGGCCGATATCTCGTTCACGCGGAACCACGAGTCTATCCTCGGCGCGATCGACAACTTCGTCGGGCGGAAATTCGACTACACGCCGATGAATCTGTTCGAGCAGAACTATGTCCGCTATCCGACCGAGACCGTCGAGCGCATCCGCAACGACGTCGTCATGGGCGCACTGCGGGGATTGTCGGTCCGTCTCGGCTCCCTTCGCGAAGGCCGGAAGTCGGTCATCTTCGTGAGCGAAGGGTTCACGGCGATGTTGCCGCCGCAGATGCGCCGGCAGGACGCCTCCCGGCCAGCCAGTCCGTTCGAAGCGGCGGCTGCGGCCGGAGGGCAGGACAGCTCACAACAGATTACGGCCGAGTGGTTCGGGCAGACCGACGTCTACTCGCGGATGCGCGAGGTCGTCGACACTGCGAATCGCAACAACACCTCGTTCTACTCGCTCGATCCCCGTGGGCTCGCGCCGTTCGAATACGGCTTCGACGACATTCCCGGTGGGCCGCCGCCCAGCTTCGCCACCGACGGACGCGCGCTCCGCATGACGCAGGACACGCTGCGGTCGCTGTCTGAGGAGACCGACGGCCGCGCCATCGTCAATCGCAACACGCTGGAGCAAGGCCTTCAGCAGGTCATCCGGGACTCGAGCTACTACTACCTGCTCGGCTACAACAGCCAGGTCGCCAACGACGGGAAGTTTCACGAGATCACGGTTCGGGTGAAGCGGCGGGACGTGAACGTCCGCGCGCGGCGCGGGTTCTGGGCGATCACGCCGGAGGATGCGGTTCGAGCGTCGAATCCGACACCGGAACTCGCGAAGCCGGTCCAGACGGCGCTGGCATCGATTTCGACATCGGTGCAGTCCGGCAAGTACGTTCGCACCTGGCTGGGGACCGAACGTGGTGAAGGCGGCAAGACGAAGGTGACACTGGTATGGGAGCCGCTCGCGTTCCCGCCGGGCGATCGACGCGAGCCGGCGGGGCGCGTGTCGCTGCTGGCGGCCACGGCTGCCGGCGATCTCGTCTATCGCGGCCGCGCACCCGAGCGCCCAATCGTGCCCGCAGTGACGACCGGATCGCTCGGCGCGGCTGGAGCGACAGTTGCCGCAGCCGCTCCCGCACCGCAACGCCTGACGTTCGACGCGGCGCCGGGCAAGGTGGAGCTGCGCATCACGGTCGAGGGCGCCACGGGCGGAACGCTCGATGCCGAGGTTCGCGATATCGACGTGCCCGACTTCACGACCCCGCAGGTATCGCTGAGCACGCCGCGTCTCTATCGGGCGCGCACGCTTCCGGAGCTTCGAACGATCGCCGCAGACGCCAACGCTGTTCCAGCCGCGGGCCGCGAGTTCTCGCGCACCGAACGCGTGCTCGTTCGCTTCAGTACTTACGGCCCAGGCACGGAGCGTCCAGCCGCCACCGCGGTGCTCCTCAATCGAGGCGGGACGAAGATGTCGGATGTCCCCGTCACGGAATCGACGGTCGCAGGCACGACACACGAGATCAACCTGGGCCTCGCGTCGATACCGGCGGGCGAGTATCTCGTGGAGATCACAGTGAAGGGCTCTGGAGGAGAAGCGAAGGAGCTCATCCCGCTGCGCGTCACCTCGTAAGGACCTGTGTCTTCCAAGCGCGTCTACGCGTACATTCCGCGCATCTTGGTGACCATACCCACGCGATTGATCGCGACGATGTAGGCGGCGGTCCGCATATCGACGCCGTACTTCAAGGACGTCTTCAGCACATCGTCGAACGCCTCGACCATCTTCTTCTCGAGGCGCATGTTCACCTCGTCCAGCTCCCAGAAGTAGCCGTGCCGGTCCTGGACCCACTCGAAATATGAGGTGGTGACGCCGCCCGAGTTGGCGAGGATGTCGGGGACGACGAATACCCCGCGCTCGTGCAGCAGGTTGTGCGCTTCGGGCGTGGTGGGGCCGTTGGCGCCTTCTGTCAGGATCTTCGCCTTGATCGTCGGCGCGTTCTCCATCGTGATCTGGTTCTCGAGCGCTGCCGGTATCAACACGTCGACGTCGAGGCCCCAGAGACCTTCGTTGTCGAGCGGGTCGCCGCCGGGGAATCCTTCGACCGTCTTGTGCGTGGCCGCGTATCCGATCAGCTTGGCGATATCGAGCCCGCTCTGATTGATCACGCCGCCTTTCCAGTCGGTGACGGCAACGACCTTCGCGCCGATGCCGGCGAGCAGTTCGGCTGAGACGGAGCCGACGTTGCCGAATCCCTGAATCGCCACCGTGGCGCCTCTGATGTTCAGTCCCAGGTGTTTGGCGGCCTCACGCGTGACAATCATCACACCGCGCCCAGTTGCCTCGCGGCGTCCCAGCGAACCGCCCATCTCAATCGGCTTGCCGGTGACAACCGCCGTCTCGGTGTGGCCGACGTGCATGCTGTAGGTGTCCATCACCCATGCCATCACCTGATCGTTGGTGTTGACGTCGGGCGCGGGCACGTCTTTCTCGGGACCGATGGCGTCGATGATCTCGGCGACGTAACGCCGGGTGAGCGCCTCGAGCTCGCGTGACGACATCCGCGTCGGGTCGCAGACGACGCCGCCCTTGCCGCCGCCGAACGGGATGTGGGCGACGGCGCATTTCCACGTCATCCACGCGGCGAGCGCGGTGACCTCATCGAGGTTCACGTCCGGGTGATACCGGATGCCGCCCTTGGCGGGACCGAGCGTGATGTTGTACTGGACGCGATACCCCCTGAATACCTCGATCTCGCCGTTGTCCATCAGCACCGGGCACGACACGACGATCTGCCGCTTGGGGTAGGTGAGGATTCGCCAGATGCCCGGGTCGAGCTTGAGGATTCGAGCGGCGCGATCGAATTCCTTCAGCATCGCGCCGAAGATGGGCCCGGTTTCGTTCATGAAGCTGATCTTAGTCGGTCTGCAGTGCCATGGCTCCGGACGGGCAGTCACCAGTGGCAGGCTGCGCTCGACGTCAACCGGCGATGGCGGCGTAACCACCGAAACGTCAACGATATAATCGATTGGTGCCCCGCGAGATCGTCTACACCCCCGACAGCGTCCGAGCGATCGATTACGCGACGGATCTGGGCGACCCGGGGGAGTTTCCCTATACGCGTGGCATTCACGCGACCGGATACCGCGGCAAGCTCTGGACCATGCGCCAGTTTGCCGGGTACGGCACACCGGAGGAGACGAACCAGCGGTATCGACGGCTGCTTCAGGCGGGCGGCACCGGACTGAGCGTCGCCTTCGACCTGCCCACGCTGATGGGTCGCGATCCCGATCACGCGCTGTCGCGGGGTGAAGTGGGGAAGTGCGGCGTCAACGTCACTTCGCTTGCCGACATGGCGGCGCTGTTCGACGGTATCGACCTGAGCGCCGTCACCACGTCGATGACGATCAATGCGCCGGCACCGATGCTGCTGGCGATGTACCTGGTCGTGGCCGAGGAGCGGGGAACGCCCTGGAGCGCGTTGTCGGGCACGATTCAGAACGACATCCTCAAGGAGTTCATCGCGCAGAAGGAATTCATTTACCCGCCACGTCCGTCGATGCGCCTCGTCACTGACGTCTTCGCGTTCTGCGCCGAGCGTGTGCCGCGGTGGAACACCATTTCCGTGAGCGGGTATCACATCCGCGAGGCGGGGGCGAAGGCGGCCCAGGAGCTCGCCTTCACGCTGCGCAACGGCATCGAATACGTCGAGTACGCGATCCAGGCCGGGCTCGAGGTCGACCGTTTCGCGCCACGCATCTCGTTCTTCTTCAACTCTCACAGCGACTTCTTCGAGGAGATTGCAAAGTTCCGCGCTGCGCGGCGGATCTGGGCGCGCGTCATGCGCGACAGGTTCAAGGCCACGAACCCGCGATCGTGGCAACTCCGGTTCCACGCCCAGACCGCCGGTGTTTCGCTGACGGCGCAGCAGCCCTATAACAACGTCGTGCGCACTGCCGTCCAGGCAATGGCGGCCGTGCTCGGGGGAACGCAGTCGTTGCATACCAACGCCCTCGACGAAGCGCTCGCCTTGCCGACCGAGGCGGCGGCGACTCTTGCGCTGAGAACCCAGCAGATCATCGCGCACGAGACCGGTGTCGTGAACGTCGTCGATCCGCTGGGTGGCTCGTACTTCCTGGAGCGACTGACACGCGACATCGAAGAAGAAGCTCTCGCATATATCGACACCATCGATCGGATGGGCGGGATGATTCCGGCGATCGAGCGGGGTTACCCGCAGAAGGAGATCGCCGAGAGCGCGTACGAGTTCCAACGGGCGATCGAATCGAAGAAGCAGGTGATCGTCGGCGTCAACGACTTCGTCAGCCCGGAGCGGGAGGAAATCGGCACCCTCTATATCGACGAATCGGCCGCTCGACGCCAGTTGGCAAGACTCGAGGACACGCGACGCCGCCGCGACAGCGCTCGCGTGGACCGTTCCATCGGGCACCTCCAGCAGGCGGCGAGCGCGAGGGAGAACCTGATGCCGTTCCTGATCGATGCGGTGCGGGCGCACGCCACGGTCGGCGAGATGTGCGACGGGCTGCGAGAGGTCTGGGGTGAGTACGTCGAGGAGCCGATAATCTGATGCTGTCAGCGTGCGTGGAGGGCTGGCCGGGGCCTGCGTGGATGCCGAGATGAGCCAGAAGATCCGCGTGGTCATCGCCAAGCCGGGCTTGGACGGGCACGACCGCGGAGCGAAGGTCATCGCGCGGGCGTTGCGCGACGCCGGCATGGAGGTGATCTACACGGGACTCCGGCAGACGCCGGAACAGATCGTCTCGGCCGCGATGCAGGAGGACGCGGATGTCATCGGGCTGTCCATCCTCTCCGGCGCGCATATGCACATCTGTCCACGCGTGGTGGAACTGCTCCGTGAGCACGAGATGACGGACGTCCTCGTGGTCGTGGGCGGCATCATTCCGGACGCCGATATCCCGCGGTTGAACGAAATCGGCGTTCAGGGCATCTTTCAGCCCGGCACGCCGATGCAGGACATCGTAGACTTCATCACGCGACACGCCCGGATCCGTGTCGTATCCGAGAGGCTCAAGTGACGCACAAGCTCCTGCTCGCCGATGACAGCGTGACGATCCAACGCGTCGTCGAGCTGACGTTCTCGGGCGAGGACGTCCAGGTGATCACCGTTGGAGACGGTGAGCAGGCGATCGCCAGAATCCCCCTCGAGCGGCCGGATATCGTCCTGGCCGACATCGGGATGCCCAAGCGCAGCGGCTACGACGTGGCGGCGTTCGTCAAAGGGCGGGCCGACCTGTCACATATCCCGGTTCTGCTGCTGGCGGGCGCGTTCGAGCCGGTGGACGAAGCACGCGCGCAGCAGGTGCACAGCGACGGCGTGCTGGTGAAGCCCTTCGAACCGCAACAGGTCATTGCGCGCGTGCGCGACCTGATCGAGAGCTCCCGCGCCGCCTCGCCGCGGCCGGCTCCGGCGCCGTCGCCGACGGTGCTGGAGCAGCGTTCGCCTGCCGGGCTTCCGCACGCGGCGGCCGCCGTCCCTGAGTCGAGGACGATGGTCGAATCGCGCGAGCGGAGCGAGTCGAACCTGGATGACTACTTCGATCGTCTGGATGCGGCCTTCGCCGAGCTGGGCAGCAGTGAGTCCGGTCGGCACAGTCAGGCGCGAGCGCGGAGCGAGGACGACTTCGATGCGCGCGACGTGCCGACGCTCGAAAGCCTGCTTGCGGTCTCGGCTGCAGCACAGTCCGAAGATCAGCCGGCGCCGGGCGCCGCAAGGGCGGCGGATCTGAGTGCGTACGAGCCGGTTCTCCAGCATTCCGGAACGGCGCGCCGCGCGGGCGGGACGAGTGAATCGGTCGAACCGGCGCACGGGCGGAATCTCGTGGCCGACATGTTCGCTGCGCTCTTTGCGGCGGAACAAGGAGAGGTCGTTGTGCCGGCCGCCCCGGCCCCCTCACCCATGGCGGCGGCGTCCCCCGGCGTCACCGACGGTCTGGTCGACGAGGTGACGCGCCGCGTGATGGAGCGCCTCGCGCCGGATGCTGCCAACGAGTTGGTCGCGCAAATCGTGTCCGAAGTGGCCGAACGGCTGATTCGCGAAGAGATCGCGCGTATCAAGGCATCCGTCGCCGCGCGCACCTAGCAGGCGGCAATCAGGTCTTCGCGAGTCAAGAATCAATCGATGGACGACTACCCAATCAGACTTCCCGAGAAACCAGCGCTCGAAGGGCTCGAGGCCAAATGGACCGAGCGCTGGGAAGCCGACGTCACCTA
>Ga0073934_10010793_pt1 | contig 11238 bp, 8 predicted proteins | sample LarsenN4metaG_FD_76834 | JGI IMG/M metagenome (GOLD analysis project Ga0073934, IMG submission 76834) | Hot spring sediment bacterial and archeal communities from British Columbia, Canada, to study Microbial Dark Matter (Phase II) - Larsen... ...
GCCATTCTCGTCGACTGCTCCCATGGCAACAGCGGCAAGAAACACGACCAGCAGCCCGCCGTCGCCCGTGATGTCGCCGCGCAGGTCGCCGCCGGCGAGCGCGCCCTCATCGGCTTCATGCTCGAGAGCAACCTGGTCGGCGGCTGCCAGCCGCTGGAGCCCGGCCGCCCGCTCACCTACGGCCAGAGCATCACCGACGCCTGCCTGTCGTGGGACGAGACCGCACCCGTGCTCGACGAGCTGGCCCGCGCCGCCGCCGCGCGCCGTGCCAAGGCTTGAACCGCGCCGTCCGGCTGCTCCAATCGCGCCCGATGCCGCGCCGCCTTCCCGCCCTCCACCCGCTCGCCTGGGCCGTCGCGGGGGCGTTGCTCCTCCTCGCCGCCGGCTGCGCCACCAAGCCGAAGCCCCCCCTCCGGCCCGGGCCCGGCCCGGATCTCCCCGTCGCGCCCCCCGAGGTCCTGCCGCCTGTCGCCCTCGGCATCGACGTGCTCGAGGAACGGAAGTTCGACGCCGTGGCCGGCAAGCGCATCGGCCTCCTCACCCACCGCCCGGGCGTCAACCGCCGCGGCGTCAGCACCGTCGACGTCCTCCACCGCGCGCCCGGCGTGAAGCTCGTCGCCCTCTTCGGCCCCGAGCACGGCCTCGACGGTCAGGTGAAGGCCGGCGACCGCGTGGGCGATGCCCGCCACCCCGGCACCGGCCTGCCCGTCTACTCCCTCTACGGGAAGTCCCGCAAGCCGTCCAAGGAGATGCTGCAGGGCCTCGACGCGCTGGTCATCGACCTGCAGGACATCGGCTCGCGCTCCTACACCTTCATCAGCGCGATGCGCTACACGATGGAGGCCTGCTTCGAGAACGGCGTCGAGGTGATCGTGCTCGACCGCCCCAACCCCCTCGGCGGCCTCAAGGTCGACGGCCCGCCGCTCGACGCCGAGCTGATCAGCTACGTCGGCGCGTTCCGCGTGCCCTACGTGCACGGCCTGACGATGGGCGAGCTGGCGCGCATGGCCAAGGAGGCGCCCGGTGTGCTCGCCGTGCCCGACAAGGTGCGCGAGCGCGGCCGGCTGACCGTCATCCCCATGCGCGGCTGGACGCGCGCCATGCGCTGGCCCGAGACCGGCCTCAAGTGGATCCCCACCTCGCCCAACATCCCCGACTTCGACGCCGCCGTCGGCTACGCCATGACCGGGCTCGGCTGCGAATACAGCGGCTGGAAATGGGGCATCGGGGACAAGTATCCGTTCCGCGGCATCGGCTTCCCCAAGAAGAAACCCGACGAGATCATCGCCGCCCTGAAGAAATACAAAATCCCCGGCATCGCCTTCACGAAGCGCCCCGGCAACGGCAGCGACGGCAAGGCCATGACGGGCGTCTATGTCGAGGTGACCGACTGGGAGGCGTGGCGCCCGACCGAGCTGTCGTTCTACATGCACAAGCAGGCCGCGGCGTGGTCGGCGAAGAACCCCTTCGCCCGGCTCACCGAGAAGGAGGAGCGCAGCTTCAACATCCACGTCGGCTCGCTCGCGTGGTTCAAGGCGCTCAAGCGCGACGGCGCCAGGGTCCACGTGCCCACCTTCATCGACAACTGGGCCGGCCGCGCGAAGATCTACCAGGACAACAGCCGCAAATACTGGCTGTATCCGTGAGCAAGAGTCACTTCGCCGGGCTGTTCTTCGCGGCCCACCGGTCGTAGTCGGCGCGCGGCATGAACCGCAGCGACGCGCTGTTGATGCAGTAGCGCAGGCCGGTCGGCTTCGGGCCGTCGTCGAACACGTGCCCGAGGTGCGACCCGCACACGGCGCAGTGCGTCTCGATCCGCACCATGCCCCAGCTCGTGTCCCGCTCCTCGCCGATGAACAGCTTCTCCAGCGGCTGCCAGTAGCTCGGCCAGCCCGTGCCGGAGTCGAACTTGTGGCGCGAGTCGAACAGCGGCGTGTCGCAGCCGACGCAGAAATAGACGCCGTCGCCCTTGTGGTCCCAATACTCGTTGCGGAACGGCGGCTCCGTGCCCTGCTGCCGCGCCACGCGGAACTGCTCGGGCGTGAGCCGCGCGCGCCACTCGGCCTCGGTGCGCTGCACCCGGGCCTTGCTCATGTCGATGACGACCTTCGAGGGCAGGCCGCAGGCGGACTTGGTGTCGCCGGGCGGGCAGTAGGCGGCGTCGGTGGCGGGCGTGGTCGGGTTCGTGGTCTTCATCGTGTTTTTGTCGGCGGCCAGGGAGATCGCGCCGGTCGCGGCGGCAAGCGCAAGCAGGGTGAGGACGGGGCGCATGGGCACATTGAACGCCGCCTTTTCGCCAGCGCAACTCTCCAGAGCATTCTCCGAGGTAAGCCGAATGTCGGTGTCGCACGGAACTACGAGCGGCTGGCACAGCTCCTCTGACGCAGGGCTAGCCGGGCGGCGTTCTAATCCCGCGCTGGAAGCCCCGCAGCAAGCTGCGGGGAATGTTTCAGCATTCATGGCTCGAAGATACGGATTTGCAACCCGCGTGGATGCAGGCTGACGGACGTGGGAGGCCCGGCGGCGGCGCTTATTCCGCGCGCACCTTCACCTTCTTGTCGTGGAACTCGTTGACCAGCGCCTGCCCGGGGCGGACGCCCTGGCCGCGCGCGACCGGCCGGCCCTGCTCGTCGCGCACCAGCACGAAGCCGCGCTGCAGGACCGAGCGCGGGCTGGCCGACTCGAGGCGCTTCCACAGCGCGAGCAGCCGGTGCGAGTCCTGCCGCACCCGCTTCTCCGGCGAGGCGGCCGCCAGCCGGGCCTGCGCGGCGGCCAGGCGCGTGCGTCCGGCCTGCACGCCGTGGCGCAGGGCCGCGGCCATCCGGTTGGCGAGGTCGTCGATCCGCAGGGCCCGCTGCTCGAGCGCGGCCGTCGGCGTCAGCAGCCGCAGCCGGCTGCGCGCGTGGTCGAGCCGCTGGCGGGCCTGCTCCAGGCGCGTCGCGGCGATGTCCTCCAGCGCCGTGCCGGCGTTGAGCACCCGCTCCACGCTGTCGAGGTGGCGGCTCGAGATGAGCTCGGCCGCCGCCGTCGGCGTCTCCGCGCGCACGTCGGCGGCGAAGTCGCACAGCGTGAAGTCGATCTCGTGCCCCACGGCGGAGATGACCGGCACCGGGTTCGCGGCCACGGCGCGCACCAGCGGCTCCTCATTGAAGGCCCAGAGGTCCTCCGCGCTGCCGCCGCCGCGCCCGATCACCAGCAGGTCGAAGCAGCCCAGCTCGCCCGCCGTGCGGAGCATCGCGATCATCTCCGCGGCCGCGCCCTCGCCCTGCACCTTGGCGGGCAGGACCACGAGCCGACCCGTCCACTTGCGCCGTTCCAGCACGCGGACGAAGTCCTGCAGCGCCGCGCCCGTGGGCGAGGTGATGATGCCGATGGTGCGCGGCAGCACCGGCAGCGGGCGCTTGCGCGCGGGCTCGAACAATCCCTCGGCCGCCAGCTTGCGCTTCAATTCCTCGAACTGCTGCTGCAGGCGCCCGACCCCGTGGTCGAGCAGCGCCCGCACGATCAGCTGGTATTGGCCGCGCTGCTCGTAGACGCCCACCTCGCCGTAGGCCAGCACCTGCAGGCCGTCGCGCAGCTGCACCGACTGTTTGAGCGCGTCGCCGCGGAAGAGCACGCAGGCCAGCTGCGCGCCCGCGTCCTTCAGCGTGAAATACACGTGCCCGCTCGCCTGCGCGCGGAGGTTTGACATCTCGCCCCGGACCCAGCAGGGCGCGATGGCCTCCTCCAGCGCCTCCTTCACGCGCCGCGTGAACTCGCTGACGGTCTGCACGCGGCCCGCGTCGTCCAACGGCGGCTGCCCGGTCGGGTTCACGTGGCTTTCTTGCGCCGCTCGTAGTGGCGGCGCACGAGGTGCAGCAGCGTGGTCAGCGCCACCACGCCGCAGAGCGAGAGCAGGGCGACCTTGCCCTTGCCGTGCAGCAGCGCGTCGCCGAAGAGCAGGAACGCCGTGTTCAGCGGCCAGACGATGAGCCCCGAGATGAGGAAGTAGCGCCCGAACGGGACCTCGCCCAGTCCGGCCAGGTAGTTCTGCACGAAGAACGGGACGCCCGGCGTCACCCGGAGCAGGATCATCAGGTCGGTCGCGTCGCCGGACTCGACCTCCGGCAGCTTGTAGCCCAGCCGGGTGACCAGCACGGTCAGCAGCGGGCGCAGGCCCCGGCGGGCCAGCCCGTAGGCGAGGCAGTAGTTGAAGGTCAGGGCCCCGAGGGCGAGCAGGACGGCCGTGGTCGTGCCGAACTGCGGGCCGAAAATGCCCACGGCGGACAGGACGAACACCGAGGCCGGCACCCCGAGCGCGGGCAGCAGCGCCATGGCCCCGAAAAACGCCACCGGGCCGGCCGTGCGCAGCGTTTCCATGGCCGTATTCAGCAGGCCGCGCAGGTCCACGCCCCGCAGCACCAACGCGGCGATCACAAGCACCACGACGCCGGCCAGGACGGCCTTGAGCAGGAGCGGACGGAGGGAGCGCGGGGCTTCGGGCATGTCGCACGATGCGGCCACGCCGCTTCCGGCCCGTCAAGGCCGGAGCCGCCAGAAAAGGCTTCCCCGCCCCCCGCGCCCGGCTACCTTGGCCGCCGCGCATGAAGCTCTCCGTCGTCATCCCCTGCTACAACGAGCGCAACACCATCCGCAGCCTCATCGAGGCCGTGCGGCGCGCCCCCGTCCCGGACAAGGAGATCATCGTGGTCGACGACTGCTCGCGCGACGGCACGCGCGAGATCCTCAAGGCCGAGATCGAGCCGCTGGTCGCGCGCGTCATCTACCACGAGGTCAACCAGGGCAAGGGCGCGGCCCTGCGCACGGGCTTCGCCGCCGCCACCGGCGACGCCGTCATCGTCCAGGACGCCGACCTCGAATACGACCCGCAGGAATACCCCAAGCTCCTCAAGCCCGTCGCCGACGGCAAGGCCGACGTCGTCTTCGGCTCGCGCTTCATGGGCTCCGACGCGCACCGCGTCGTCTATTTCTGGCACATGGTCGGCAACCGCTTCCTCACCCTCCTCTCCAACATGTGCACCAACATCAACCTCACGGACATGGAGACCTGCTACAAGCTGTTCCGCCGCGAGGTGCTGCAGCAGATCACGATCGAGGAGAACCGCTTCGGCTTCGAGCCGGAGATCACGGCCAAGGTCGCCGCGCTGCCCGACTGCCGCATCTACGAGGTCGGCATCAGCTACTACGGCCGCACCTACGCCGAGGGGAAGAAGATCGGCTGGCGCGACGGTTTCCGCGCCATCTACGCGATCCTGAAATACAACCTCCTCCGCTGAGCCGCGGGCACGCGCCCCGTGCAACCCCGTCGCGCCCTCCTCCTGCTCCTCGCGGCCTCGCTCGCCGCCCGGCTGCTGCTCGCCGCCCAGGGCGGCCAGTATTTCTTCGGCGACGAGGAACGTTACCACCGCGGCCTCGACCTCTACCGCGCCCTCGCCGAGGCGCGCTGGGCCGACGCTCGCGGCCTGCTGGCCCTGCCCGAACACGCCGCCTTCGTCTGGCTCGGCGCGCTGCTCGGTCCGCTCCAGCAGCTCGGCGCCTGGTCCGGCGGGCAGGGCGACTGGACCCAGCCGGCCCACATCTACGCCAGCGCCCCGTGGGCGGCCGCGCTGCTCGGCCTGTTCTCCACCGGCTGCCTCTGGCTCGTGCACCGGCTCGCGCTCGCCGCGGGCGCGGACGAACCCGCGGCCTTCGCCGCCGCCCTGCTCGCCGCGTGCTCCAACACGCTGTTCTATTTCTCCCGGCACCTGCTGCCCTACGACGCGGCGTTGGGCGCGTGGCTGGGCGGCCTGCTGCTCGCCACCCGGCCCGGGACGCGCGCACAGCTCCTCTCGGGCCTGCTCACCGGGCTCACCTTCCATCTCTACAACGGCTACTGGTTCCTCGTCCCCGTCGGCGGCCTGTGGTGGTGGCTCCGTCGCCGCGAAGCGGGCGCGGCGCCCCTCATGTGGGCCGCGGGCGCGGCCGCGGGGCTCGGCCTGCCGCTGCTGGTCGGCACGCTGGCCGGCGGGGCCTTCTACTGGACCGTGCTGCGCGATTTCAGCGGCACGGTGAAACAGGGTCTGTTTGCCGAGGGTTGGTCGCTGCCCTGGGAATACCTCTGGCACGCCGAGGGCTGGTGGGGCGTGCTGGTCGCCGTCGGCCTGGCCGTGGCGATGGTGCGCGGGCGCGCACAATTGCCCCGGCACGTCGTCCACGCGCTCGCCTGCGCCGCCGCGCTCTATCTCCTGCTCGTCCTCGCCTCGACCGTGGCCCAAAAATTCGTGATTTATGGCCGCACGGTGCGCCCGCTCGTGCCGCTGTTCTGCCTCGCCGCCGGCTGGGCCGCCGTGCACCTCACCGCGGCGCGGCCGGTCTGGCGGCTGCCGCTGGCCGCCGTCGCGGCTTTGGCGGCGGTGACGATGTTCCTGCCGCATTATCTCCGCGTCTTCCCGCGCGATTTCGAGCAGCGGATGCTGGCGGACTTCGGCATGACGAAGCGCACCCTGGAATTTTCCGGCTCGATCTACCGGCCGCTGGCCCTGCCGGTCACGCGCCCCGACCTACTGCTGGTCAACGCCCAGTTCCTCTATCCCCTGCGCGGCCGCCTGCCCGCGCCGGACGGGGAGGTGCTCTTCGCCCTCGATCACCCGCTCGCCCACCCGCCCTTCCAATATGAGGGCCACACGCCCCGCGAGCGGGCCCTCCTGCGCGCCGGTCCGCTCGAGATGAAGCTCGTGCGCCCGGCCGACCCGGCCGCCTGGCCGGACCACCTGCCCGTGCCGCTGGCCTTCGGCGACGCCGACCGGCCCGACGGACTCGACCGCGGCCGGCCCCAACCCTGACGCCGATGCTCCTCGAGGCGGCACGCGACTGGCTCTGGTTCGGCGGCACGATGCTGCTGGGCGGCGCCGCCCTCGCGCCGCGCCGCGGCTTCACCGACGGACTCGAGGCGTGGATCGCCGGTGTCGGCTTCGCGGTCGGCCTGGCCGCCGGGGGGATGTTCGTCATCCACGCCGGCGGGCTCGACCGCAGCTGGGTGGCGGCGCTGTGGCTGGCCTGGCCGGTGCTGCCTTGGTTCCGCCGCGCGCGGCTGCGCGAGCTGGCGGCTGACCCCGCCGTGCGCGACGCGCTGGGCGCCTGGGCGCTGTGGTGCCTCGGCGCGCTGGCCTTGCTCGCGTTGGTGCGCAGCTTCTCCGGCGGCGCCTGGATGGGCGACTGGGAGGAGCATTACCAGCGCCCGCTGCTGCTGCTCGGCCTGCGCGCGGAGGACGAGGAATTCCGCCGGCTCTTCACCTTCACCGCGCGGCCGCCGGTCGCCAACCTCGCCGAGGCCGCGCTGCTCTGGCCCTGGGGCGGCGCCTTCGCGCGCCACCAGTGGCTGCTCCTGCTGCTCAACTCGCTCGCGCTTTTCCCGGTCGCGCTGTGGGCGCGCACGACGGGGGCCGGCCGGGTGGCGGCCCCGGGCGCGGCGCTGCTGCTGCTGCTCAACCCCTTCTTCCTCCAGAACAGCACCTATCCTTGGACCAAGCTCATCGCGGCCTTCTACGTCCTCGCGGCGCTGCATCTCCTGTTCACGGGCCCGCCGGGCCGGCCGCGCCTCTGCGCCGGCGCCGCGCTGCTCGCCCTCGGCGGGCTCACGCACTACTCATCGCTGGTGTGGGCGGGACCGGTCGCGCTGGCGTGGCTGTGGTGGCGGTGGCGCACCCCGCCCCGGCCGGCAACGGGCGATGCCCTGCGCGCCGCGGGAATCTTTGCGGGCCTCAATGCACTGTGGTTCGGCTGGGCGGTCGCGCGCTACGGGCTGGTCGAGACGCTGTCCTCCAACACCTCGGCGAAGATGGGCCGGTTGTTCACGTGGCAGGAGCATCTCGCCGGCGTGTGGTGGAAGCTCTGGAACACCCTCGTGCCGCACCCGCTGCGCTCTTTCGACCGCTCGATCCTCGACCAGGCGAACCCGTGGACGTGGTTCCGCGACCAGGTCTTCTACGTCTACCAGTCCAACCTCTTCTTCGCGCTTGGCGGCGGCGGCCTCGTGTTCGCGCTCTGGTGGTGCGGGCAGCACCGCGCCGCGGGCGAGGCCGCGCTGCGCCGCGCCTGGCTGGCGCTGATCGGCGCCATGCTGGTCGCCGGCACCGCCGTGCACGGCCACGTGGACGAATGGGGACTCGCGCACATCTGCCTCAGTCCGCTGATCCTCCTCGGCCTGGCGGTCGCCGTCGCCGCCCTGGCGCACTGGCGCGAGCGACCCTGGGTCGGCGTGCTCGCCGCCGCGGGCCTCCTCGTCGACCTCGTGCTCGGCGTGGCCCTGCACTTCGCCGCCACCGCGCACCAGCTCGGCCGCGCCGCCGGGCAGGACCTGCTCGCCTACATCGCCGGCCTCGGCGCGACCGCGCGCCACAACTTCTGGCAGCAGATGCGCCTCGGGCAGGAGAACTTCGCCGAGCGCCTCGACTGGCCGTGGCTGCTGGCCGCCGCCGTCTACCTCGGCGCGCTTGCACTGCTGGCCGTGCGCGGCCACCGCGCCGCCCGGCCCGCCGCCCCGCCCGGCGCGCAATGACCCGGCTTGCGCCCGCCCCCCGGCCCCGCTTGCATTCCCACCCATGCCCGATTCCGCCCAACCCAGCGTCACCGTGGTCATCCCCGTCTTCAACGAGGAGGCGGTGCTGCCGGAACTGCTCGCCCGGCTCGGCGCCATGTTCGCCGGGCGGACGGACATCGGCTGGCGCGCGGTCTTCGTCGACGACGGCAGCCGCGACCGCACCGCGGCGCTCGTCGCCGCCGCAGCGGCGAAGGACCCGCGCCTGCAGCTCATCGAGTTGAGCCGCAACTTCGGTTTCCAGGCCGCACTCGCCGCCGGCCTCGCCCATGCCCCCGGCGACGCCGTCGTGACGATGGACGCCGACCTGCAGGATCCGCCGGAGGTCATCCCCCAGATGGTCGACGCGTGGCGGGGCGGCGCCGAGGTCGTGCGCGCCGTGCGGCGGTCACGCCAGGAAGCCGGGCTGCGCCGCGTCGGCATGGACCTGTTCCACTTCTTCTTCCGTCGTGTGTCGGACTTCCCCATCGAGCAGAACACCGGCACGTTCGGCCTGCTGGACCGCGCCGCGCTCGATGCGCTCAACCGCCTGCCCGAGCGCCACCGTTTCTTTCCCGGCCTGCGCTCGTGGGTCGGGTTCCGCACCGCCGAGGTCGCCTATGACCGGCAGGAGCGCGCCGCCGGCCGTCCGCAGCAGACCCTGCGGCGGCTCGTGCGCTACGCCTTCGACGGCGTGTTCAGCTTCTCCTACCTGCCCCTGCGCCTGCTCGCCTACGCCGGCCTGCTCATCGGCGTCTCCGGGTTCTTCCTCGGCCTCTACTACGTCATCAAGCGCCTGATCGACATCGAGCGCGCGCCGACCGGCTTCACCACGCTGGCCGCCCTCATCCTCTTCCTCGGCGGCGTCCAGCTCATCGGCATCGGCGTGCTCGGCGAATACCTCGCGCGCATCTACGACGAGGTGAAGCAGCGCCCGCTCTACATCATCAAGCGCGGTTCGCCCCGGTCCTGAACCCCCGGCATGCGCGCGCGCGACCGCCATTTCCTGCTGCGCGGCGAATCCTGGCTCGTGGCCGCCGCCCTCGCCCTTTACTGGATGATGACGGTGTCCGTTTCACCCCGGATGGGTGTGACGGCGGACGAGGTTGTGCACCTCACCGGAGGCTACTCCTACTGGAAATTCAACGACTACCGCCTCCAGCCCGAGAACGGCACGCTGCCCATGCGCGTGGCCGCCCTGCCCCTGCTCGGGATGGACCTGAAATTCCCCGCCACCGACGACCCCGAGTGGCTCAACTCCAAGGTCAACGTCGTCGGCGAGAAGTTCTTCCACCAGCTCGGCAACCCGGTGCCCGAGATGCTGCAGCGGGCGCGCGCCGCCATCGCGCTCTTCGGCGTGCTCACATGCTGGCTGGTCTGGCGCTGGGCCCGCGGCCTGTTCGGGCCGGTCGCGGGCGCGGTGGCCCTGGCGCTGGCCGTCTTCTGTCCGGCCCTGCTGGCGCATGGCGGGCTCGTGACCTCCGACGCCGCCTTCACCGCCTGCGCGCTCGCCGCCCTGACGGCCGTGTGGCGCCTGCTCCACCGGGCGACCTGGGACCGGTTGGCGCTGGCCACGGTCGCCTGCGCGGCCTGCTTCCTCTCCAAGATGTCCGGCGCGATCATCGTGCCGCTCATCGGCGCGTTGTGGCTGCTGCGCGGTCTGCGCGCCACGCCGCTGCCGGTGTGCCTCCTCGGCCCGGGCCGCCGGTTGCGCGGACGCGGCGCCGTGCTCGGCGCCACCTTTGCCCTGCTGCTCGCCACGGCGGTCGGCAGCCTGACCCTGCTCTGGGCCAACTACTCGTTCCGCTTCTCCCCCTTCAACGACCGTGTCTCCCCCGGCGCCTACTACTTCCCGTGGGAGGTGCTGCTCGACCGCGAACCTCTGCCCTGGCGCGATGAGAGCGAGCTGGGCGTGTTCGCCCCGCCCCGCACGCCGCCACGGCCGGACTCGGCGCTGACGAAGCTCATCACCACGCTGCGCGAACACCGCCTGCTGCCCGACGCCTACCTCTGGGGCTTCGCCCACACGGCCAAGTTCTCCCGCGAACGCCCGTCGTTCTTCCTCGGCGAATACCGCAAGACCGGCTGGCCGCTCTTCTTCCCCGTGGCCTTCCTGATGAAATCCACGCCCGCCTCGCTACTGCTCATGGCCGGCGGCCTGCTCGCCGTGGCGCTCGCGGCGCGCCGGCCGGGCGGCACGACCCCACTCCGCCGGGTGCGGCGCTGGCGCTCCCTGCTCTACCGCGCCGCTCCGCTCCTCCTGTTCTTCGCGGTCTATTGGTGGCTCGCCATCGGCATGAGCCTCAACCTCGGTCACCGCCACATCCTGCCGGTCTACCCGATTTGCTACATCGCGGCCGGCGGGGCGGCACTCGCGCTGGCCGGCGCGCGCGCGCGGCTCCTCGGCGCCGTGCTCGTCCTCGCGGTCGCCGCCCACGCGGCGGATTCGTGGTTCGCCCGGCCGTTCTACCTCGCCTATTTCCAACCCTGGGTGGGCGGACCGGAGCGCGCGCACCGTTACTTCGTCGAGAGTTCGCTGGATTGGGGACAAGGCCTGCCCGACCTCGCCGGCTGGCTGCAACGTCTCCGCGCCTCCGGCGACACGGCCCCGGTCTTCCTGAGCTATTTCGGCCCCGACTCGCCCTCGTCCCGGAAACTCGCCGTGACGCGCTTCGGCGACGAGA
>Ga0073934_10010794_pt1 | contig 11238 bp, 5 predicted proteins | sample LarsenN4metaG_FD_76834 | JGI IMG/M metagenome (GOLD analysis project Ga0073934, IMG submission 76834) | Hot spring sediment bacterial and archeal communities from British Columbia, Canada, to study Microbial Dark Matter (Phase II) - Larsen... ...
GTACTTCCGCATCCCCGAGGAGTGATGCGGTCTAACAACGGCATGCAGCGGACGGCGCTACGCACCGCCGCTGATGCCGAGCGTTAGCCATCATGAGAATAGCCCGAGCGTGAACTGACCCGAACGTCATGCTTCAGGTTCGCGACGAAGCTCAAGGACGGCACTATGGCAGTTGCGAAGGGTGATGCCAAAGTGGGGAAAAAGGTTTCTCCAGCCGATCTCATCATCGAAAAGATCAAACGGCATCGGTTGGCTACGTTGGCAATTGTCATCGGGACCATCACTATTGCGGTCGGTAGCTTTTTCGGTGCAGTTACGAAGATCGCCGAGTTCATCGATCGATTCGTCGATCCAAAGCCTACGACGGTTGTGGAGTTGCAAAACACTGTTCGCGCAACCGCTCTGGAACTAAAAGAGTCGTTCAATTCGGTAACATCTGATCGCACCCCACCGATTCCCGATGGCGACTTTGGTCGTGTCAAACGGCTAATCACCAGAATCGAGCGGCTTGATCCCGGCAACGGCCATGTAATCTATTACAGAGGGTTCATTAAGCGTTGGCAGAATCAGCGACCAGCGAGCCATACCGACCTGTTTTGGTACCTTGAGCGAGCAAAAGATCCGAACTTGCATATGCCGGGTGATAACGGCGACGCCAAGTTCTGTTTCGATAACTGGCTCGGATACTGCAAGCAGCGTCAGGCATTCATTAACCATGTCTTGGCGCTTGACTTCGAACGAGCGGCAAGGGATGAAAAGGATCGTGCAGTTGCACTGGCCCGGCTTAAGGCGGCCCTTGATCGTGCTGAGACGGCAATCAAACTGTACAGCGAGTTCAACGCTCCGGGCCACGGCACCCCGACCCGAACGCTTGCGGAATCGCTGAAGAAACAGATTTCTGAAGTGGAGCAACTATTGAACACATCGACGCGCAACTAAAAAGAAAAAAGCGGAAACGGCGATTACATCCCAAACAGACCCAAATGATGGCTAACCACCCGGTCAACGCGGACGCATGCGGACACGCTGTGCCGTGCATAAGTCCACGTGCGCGCGCCGGTTAACGAGTGGCAGCACGGTCAGGTACAAGCAGAGCTAAACCGACAGTTGATTATGCGAAAGAAGTTGCTGCCCGCTGAGCTTGGACGAACACCCATGGACTTGATGGAGCTACGACACTTGGTAGATTACAAGCCACAATCGGTAGCCGCAAGAGAAGCAAAACGAGCTTATGATCGCGCGGAGAGATTTTTGTCTTCAATCGAGAGGGCCTTGGGAGAGACTGTGTGAGGCGAGAAACCGGTCAACAACCTAGACAACCTGCAAGGGAAGTCCAAGATGCCCTAACCGAATATATAGCTGCGTTCAGTAGTGTCCGGTTAACTTAATGGCTCGTTCTCTAAACTCCAGTATGGACGCAGGTCCTGTGAGATTTCGACCTGTCCCCGACTTGAATGGCGATGGCCAACACGGGCACCCTTCCGGCGGTTCTCACGCTGGAGGTGCTCATGTACGTCGGCAAACTGCTCTTTACCCAGGTCATGGATCATGCGCCATGGAAGACGTTTCATCGCATCGTACGCCGGTATCGGGGCGATCATCGGGTCAAGCGGTTCACGTGTGCGGACCAGTTCCGCTGCATGGCCGTTGCGCAGTTGACCTTCCGCGAGAGCCTGCGGGATATCGAGGCGTGCCTCGCTGCCCAAGCCTCCAAGCTCTATCATATGGGTCTGCGCGCGGCGGTCAGTCGCACGACCTTGGCCGATGCGAACGAATCGCGCGACTGGCGGATCTATGCCGAGTTCGCCCAGGCCCTCATCCGGACGGCCAGGCCGCTGTATGCCCAGGACGACTTGGGCCTGGAGTTGGCCAACACCGTCTATGCCTTGGATGCCACGACCATCGACCTCTGCTTGTCCTTGTTTCCCTGGGCGCCGTTTCGCTCGACCAAGGCGGCCACCAAACTGCATACGCTGCTCGACCTCCGCGGGGCCATCCCGAGCTTCATCCACATCTCCGATGGCAAGTTGCACGATGTCAACGTGCTCGACTTGCTGCTCCCCGAACCAGGCGCCTTCTACATCATGGACCGGGGGTACCTCGACTTCGAACGGCTCTGGGGCCTCGACCAGGCTGGCAGCTTCTTTGTCATCCGGGCCAAGCGCAACCTGCGAGCCCGGCGGCTCTACTCCCAGGCGATCGAGCGCAGCAGTGGAATCATCTGCGACCAGACCGTGGTGCTCGAAGGCTTCTATTCCAACGAACGCTATCCGGCCCATCTCCGGCGGATCCGTTACAAGGATCCCGACACCGGCAAGACGCTGGTCTTCCTGACCAATCAGTGGCAGTTGCCCGCCCTGACCATTGCCACCCTGTATCGGTCTCGGTGGCAGGTGGAGCTGTTCTTCCGATGGATCAAGCAACATCTGCGCATCAAGCGGTTCTTCGGCACCTCGGAGAACGCCGTGAAGTCTCAGATTTGGATTGCGGTGTCGGTCTATGTCCTGATCGCCATCATCCGCAAGCGTCTGGGTATCACCACGCCGCTGTACACCATGCTACAGATCTTATCGGTGACCCTATTCGACAAACTCCCGCTCTCCGAAGCCCTTACAGGTGCAGATCCGTTCCTAGAATCGCTCGAGGACCCGAACCAACTGAATCTATTCGAAAGTTAACCGGACACTACTGAGCTGCGTTGGAAGAGATCTATCCTGTAGCTAAGGGGGCAGCGCGGGTGCTCATGAGGCAGGATAATAGGGTCATTGTCAGCATACCTCTACCTGCACGAGTACGTGAACGTATGCGGCTTTTTGATCGCATGGCAGAAGTTGGAACAAAGTTACTGCTTGAGACTGATCAATATATTATTCTGTCGGGCCGATGAGCTAAGGTAAATGTGATCAACTTGTAAAAGACTTGACCACATCGAAAGCCGCGCCTAACAGGTCGTTGGACCGGAGCCGCCGCAATGGGTTTCTTATGATGCGCTCTAGTTTCCCACAGTGCCCTGGGTTTAAGCGGCGGCCCGGTCAACTCCATCGTTAGCCGCACTATGCAGTGGAGTTCCATGGGTAACCCGAGTGATGGCAAGCGATAGAACCAGCAAGATTGTTACCTTCGTCCAGCGAGTACTGGACTGGCTGGCATGTCTCATCGGCCGAAAGAAAGCGACAGCACAGCCGGCGAGCCCAGGAGGCGAGGGTACTGCACAGTCCTGGCCGAAGGTGGACGGAATCACCTATGCCAGCATTCCACCGCCGTCTCGTCCGATCGGAGCCGAGCAACCGCGTGAACAGCGCGATGCCGCCGGGGACGACTCCCAAGAGAAGGCCGTGGAAGGTTCAGGCGAGGTCGATGGCAGAGCTTTCGACAAAACAACTGGCACTCCGGAGCAGGATGGCCCTGAACACCAACGCGATACAAGTAGTCAAGCGGAAATTGAGCCGACAGGAGACAGTGGATCTTCTCTTCCCCCTTCCCCTCCACTTCCCACCTATGTAGGCAGTGACAAGCACGAGAAGACCTTGAACGAGATGCCCTCAGCTCCGGGCGGGTCGGATCTGGTGGCCCCGGATACGCATACGCCCGAGAAAGTAGAATCGGAGCAGCGAGGAGACGTTGCCCGGAAGGGACCGGAAGACGAAGCTGGGGACAGGGAGGGGGCAGGCGTTCCTCCGGAGAATAGAGGAGGTCGACCTCGTAGGCTACCCTCGAACAAGGACCAGCCCTCGCGCAGACGCAAATTACGTACTACACCCCGTCCCGAGATCATATGTTGGAAAAGAGAGCGCGAGTGGGTTGTTGGTGTGGAGATCCCATATGACATTTCACAAGACAGCAGCATCTTCGTTCTCCAAGGCGACGACTCGTTATCCGAAGACTGTTCACGAGCTGCTTGTTGGCCTCTTGCCAAACTGAACACCGCAGTCAATGTCCAGTTTGTGGACGACAGCGACAATGAGCCAATCGAGATCCTTTTAGGTGATGACGATTGGTTGCTATTCAAGCTAAGCGGCAACCAGCTGGACCGGGGCCGAAAAGTCAAGCAGGTCTCGTCAGGTTCATACCTGGCCATTGTTCCAGACACCTGGGATAGAGACGAAGAAAAGGCAGGCAGCGCGCCGACTACGCCTGAGCCGGTTTTTCTGGATGGCTACCTGGCGCACTTCTTTGAGCTAACGGAACGTGCATCCTCCTGTATCGCATTTCGCGATGATCGCGGAACACCGATTGTGATCGGATCTGGCGGCGCGCAGTTCCGCCTTGCTGGCCAGGAGATCCAGGACGCAAGCGAACGACAGGGGGCACTCTTCGGGGGAGTGCCCCCTGTCGTTCAGATTCTCAACACAGACTGGTCCAGTGTTGGGACGATTGTCATAGGCCAGGAGGGGAGTGGCCAACAGCGGTGGCGGGAGAGCTTCAACCCAAAACCCGATCAGGCGGAACAAGAGTTGCCTCAGGAACTCCTCAAGAGAAAAGCCGGCTGGTATTTTCTCCGCTTTTACGATTTGAGCGACACGTTGATCGACAGCCTCGATTTTCGCTTTGTGGCTGGGCTGAAGGGGATTTCAATTGCGACGGCTGGCCCCGCTCCCTCTCCAGATGGGCACGTCGAGAGGACGGTAAAGATCCTGCACGATGCTGGCTACAGCGTGACACCGTCCGGGCAAGAATGCCTACGTCTGCATGTAGAGTGTGGAGCTGAAACAACGATTCTAACAATACCGCCAAGCGCTGACTGCGACCTTACGTACTGGTTGATTCGGCCGCTAAATGGCAACGGGCAGGACGTCAGATTTGGGATCCTCATCGAAAGGATATGGTGGGCGCTCAGCGGACTTAACACGGAACCAACGCCCTGGAGAGATAAACCTTTACCGCTTGCTCCTGACAATTTCGCCGCCGCATCTGATATGGCTATCTGGGTGCGGTTTCCAAAACCTAGGTGGGTTAGCAATGTCTCCGCTGGTTTTAGTCGGGCCCGTTCACGCAAGTTCCCCGTGAAGGTAACAGACAGCAGCGCTGCTATTCCGCTCCGTGATTTCTCGGGAACGCAGGAACTCGATGATCGAGCCGGCGAACATCAGTTCAAGGTCTGGCTCGAGATTGGGCAAGGCACATACGAAGTCACTGTTGCAGTTCTCCGCGGCTTCGACTTGGCGAGCATTCCATCGCACCGACTGGCTGCGATCTTGACTCGGCTTCGCCGCGCGACTAGTGGCCCAACGCGTCAGTTGATCAAGGAAGTGCGCAAGAAATATCGTCGTGCAGCCCGTGCGCGACCGGAGCGGAACGTGGAATTCGTGAAGGAAGGTCTTTGTCTCATCGCGATCCTCTCGGAACGGACTGGGCACGAGCACCTGTCTAGTCCTCGCTTGTCCGACTACTGGACAAGGAACGCACGCCTGGCGCGCCGGGAGTTTCCTGACGTTTTGCGGGAACTTGCAAATCGCTACAACGGATAACGGGGTCTGGGGATGAATCCAATTACTCTTTCACAAAAAGTCGAAGAAAGATACCGGCGCTATCTGCAGACGACATTCTACTTTAGAGACCCCATCCTGCGACGCTCCTTCGAGGACGCCCTGAACGCTGGGCATCTCAGTAAGGGCCCCTATCTGGAAGCGACACCGACGTTCAAGAGAGGGACGACGCCATCACAGTTGTTTCAAGAGCTGCTCGGGCGCGATAGCGATCAGGGCTTTCTCGCGGCTTTGCGCGGCGAACGCCCGCTCTATCGTCATCAAGAGCAGGCCCTCAGGTCGGTTTTCGACGGCCGCAATGTAGTGGTGGCAACAGGAACGGGCAGCGGCAAGACTGAAGCCTTTCTCTACCCAATACTGCTTCATTTGTACAACGAGTTCACGGCAGGCACGCTCGGCCCCGGAGTGCGCGCCCTGGTGCTGTACCCGATGAATGCCCTGGCCAACGACCAACGTGAACGCCTCGGCGAAATCTGCAGGCGACTGAAGGATGCGAACTCGCCGTTCCGTATCACGTTCGGTCAATACATCGGCGAAACGCCCGAAGACGAGAACGACTCTCGGCGTCACGCCCGAGATCACATGTCTCAACGACATCAGAGCGGCTATGCAATTATCGAAGACGAGCGAGTGGTGCACGGCGAACTCGTTCTGCGTTCCGAGATGCGGATCGCTCCTCCGCACATCCTTCTGACCAATTATTCGATGCTGGAGTATTTGCTGCTGCGCCCCGATGATAGTCCTTTGTTCGACGATGGAAAGGCGCGGTGGTGGACGTTCTTGGTGCTGGATGAGGCGCACCAATATCGCGGAGCAAAAGGCATAGAAATGGCGATGTTGCTGCGCCGCCTGAAGCAAAGACTGCGCGAGGGGGGCCGTGAGGGGCCGTTTCGGTGCATAGCGACGAGCGCGACGCTGGCTGGCGGAGACGAAGACAAGCCGGCGGTGGCAGAGTTTGCTACCCAGCTCTTTGGGGAGCCTTTTGACGCGCAGGACGTACTTCTCGGGGAGATAGAGCCCATGCCGGTATTGGGCACGGGGCGTTTTGTTCGTGAAGATTACCTGATGCTTTTGGGAGCGCTGAAAAGCGATGAGCAGGCCGTGGCGCAGCTCTCATCCCGCTACAACATTAGGATCATCCCGGCGCGCAAAGAGCCAACCAAGAGCGTGGGGGCCTTATTGCAACAGGATAGCCGGGCGATGCAATTACGCCAACTGGTCACCGAAAGCCCGGATGAGGTGCGAGCTATCGCAGACCGAACTTTTGAGGATCTCCCACAGCTAGACCGAGTTGAGGCTCTGTCCGAATTGGTCACGCTGCTTTTACGCGCCGAAGACCCCGCTACAGGCGCTTGCCTCCTTTCGGCTCGTTACCACCTCTTCCTCAGGTCGCTGGAAGGGGCGTTCCTCTCGCTCCATCCCGATAAGAAAGTTGTACTCGACCGGCGCGGAGAAGGCGACACTGCGCTCTTCGAGGTCGGCCTGTGCCGAGAATGCGGCCAACACTACCTGGTGGGAAAGATCGTCAACGACAAATTGGTCGAGGCAGTCCGCGACCCAGGCCGCGAGGATTTTGGGGCGACATTTTTCCTGCCTATGGAAGACCAATCGCTCAAAGACGAAGATGATGACGAAGAAAAAGACAGGGCACGCAAAGACAAGAAGGAACGTTACAAACTTTGCTGCCAGTGTGGAGAGATTCGCCGCTCATCTGAGCAATTGCAGTGTGGGCATGGAGTTGAGGTCGATCTCCTGAAACAGAAACAGGCAGAGGAGAAGGAAGACCAGGTCCCTCGCTGCGCGGTCTGCGGTTACCAGGCCCGTGACCCTGTGCGTGAAGTCGTGCACGGCACCGACGGCCCGCACGCCGTGATTGCGACGACTCTTTACCAAGAACTGCCAGAGGACCGAAAAAAAGTGTTGGCCTTCGCTGACGGGCGCCAGGAGGCCGCCTTCTTCGCTTGGTATCTCGAGGACTCCTACAAAGACATCCTCGGTCGCAATCTGATTCTGAAGGTTGTGCAAGACCAGACTTCGCATTCCTCAGACGGATCGTCCTTGCAAGATCTGGCCACAGGCTTGCGCGATGTCCTCCGGCAGAAGAACGTGTTTCCACCCGCAACCAGCGATCTGCGATTACGTCGCGAAGCCTGGCTGGCACTGTACCGGGATTTCCTGACGGATGAACCCCGAATCTCACTGGAGGGTGTTGGCCTAGCACATTGGGCGATCAAGTGGCCGGATTGGCTCCTGGTGCCTGAAGTGCTCACGACCGCGCCGTGGTCGCTCTCTCCCGAAGAAGCCCGCGATCTCGTTTTCATACTACTGGATACGATGCGCAGCGATCGTGCCGTTGATCTTCGAACTGAAGCCAATGTCTCGCTGAATTGGGCCGACTTATTGCTTCAGCGGGCGCAGATGCGTGTGCGCCCGGCTGAGAAAACGATACTGAAGAATGGGGAGCGGAAATGGGCAGGCAAAACCGGCAGACGTGCAAAGTTCCTGGCCAAGCTCTATCGGCGCATCCATCCCGAGGCTTCCGAACAAGAGGCGGTCGATGCCGCGCTAAAACTGCTCGGAGGCCTCTGGGATGCGCTCCGACACTACGATGACAACGCGCCTACAGCAGACGATCACCTGCTCATTCGCGTGAATGACGCCCGCAGGCTCAACCCGGACTGGTGGAGACTCCGCTACATCGGAGCAGGCGATCCGATCTACCGTTGTGACACGTGTAGTCGTGTACAGACAGTCTCTGTTCGTGGCGTGTGTCCCAGGCATCGCTGCCCTGGTACGTTGCAGAAAGTGTCGCGAGGGGAACTCGAACCCAATCACTACAGACTTCTGTACGAGGCACAGCTGCCAGGCTCACTTCGTGTCGAAGAGCATACCGCGCAACTCGATAAGGAGAAGGCCCGGGAGTTTCAGCGCGAGTTCCGAGAAGGCAAGATCCATGTCTTGAGTTGCTCGACGACTTTCGAACTCGGCGTGGACCTCGGCGACCTGGATACCATCTTCCTCCGCAACGTGCCGCCCGAGGCGTTCAACTACGCTCAGCGCGTTGGTCGTTCGGGCCGCAGGGGCGGCCATCCCGGATTCGCGATAACGTACTGCAGACGAGGCCCGCATGACATTTATCACTTCGCCGAGCCACAGCGGATGCTGACCGGAAAAAGCCGACCGCCTGCATTGGCTTTACGAAACGACAAGATCATCACCCGCCACATGGTCGCGGTGGCCCTGTCATTCTTTTTCAGAACGTCCCGAGAAAGGTTTTCAACTGTCGAGAGCCTATTCAAAAACCTCCTTTCGCCATCCGGCGTGAGCGACCTCACGGAATTCCTCCACAGCAAGCGGTCCCAGATCGAAAGCACACTTCGCTGCATCTTGGGTGACGAAATGTCAACCCAAATGGGACTGGCGAACGGAACCTGGATTGAGAAGATCGCCGGCGAGAACAGTCGCTTCGCCTTGGCCCAAGCCGAAGTCTCGAGCGACTACCAGGCAGTCATGCGACTTGAAGAAGATTCTCGGAATGCGAGGGACTATCGGACGGCCGAATGGGCGCAGAGGCGCGCTGAGACGATTGCGAAAGAGGATGTTCTCTCGTTCCTTTCGCGAAAAGCAGTCATTCCCAAGTATGGCTTCCCCGTGGATGTGGTGGAATTGGATACCCAGCGAACCCAGCAGAACCATGAAGCATCTGAAGTTTCTCTGCAAAGGGACCTCGGTATCGCCATCTCAGAGTTCGCCCCGACCAGCAAGTTAGTGGCCAATAAGAAGGAATGGACCTCATATGGCTTGAAGAAGGTGGCAGAAAAAGAGTGGGACCGGCGAAGGTATGCGCGCTGTGCAGCCCACAGTGTCTTCCTCCAATGGAAGGAGGGCGACTCTGGGCCAGTACAGATGCCCTGCGGCTGTCGCCTGCGATCACACAAGTATGTCATCCCCCAGTTTGGATTTGTGACCAAGAGGGACAAGCCGAAAGAGCCAAAGGCTCGCCCGCCGAGGGTCTTCTCCACGCGCCCGTACTTCGTGCGCTCGCTTGCAGGGGCGGAATGTATTGCGCTGCCTGCGACTTTGCCGTTGGTATCTGTCACAAAGGCCTCGCCAGGGCTCATGGTAGTGCTCTGCGAGGGGCGCCGAGGAGATGGCTTCTATCTCTGCGGTGCCTGCGGAGCGGGATTCCGCACCAACCAGCGTCGACCGCACGACACACCTCAAGGCCAAAAATGCAGAGGCACGCTCGACAACGTTTCCCTCGGACACGAATTCGTGACTGACGTTCTCCAATTGCAGTTTCAACGTGCCCCTCAAAGCGGTGTGGATGTCATGTCCTTCGCGCTCTCGCTCGCGTACGCCCTCGTCGAAGGCGCAGCAGAGGTGCTCGAGGTTCCCTCCACTGACCTCAGTGCCACCGTGACCCATAGCCTCAGCGGTGTGCCCCCTATCATCCTCTACGACAATGTTCCCGGCGGCGCAGGATTGGTTGCCAGACTGGAGGATCATGATGTGTTGAAGGATTGCTTGCAGACTGCATTGAAGAGGGTCGAGGGCGGTTGCGGCTGCGCTCCAAGCACAAGCTGCTACGGTTGCTTGCGTCATTACCGCAATCAATTTGCCCATCCACTCCTAGCGCGCGAACCGGTTCACAAGTACCTGGAGTCAATTCTGCGAGAGTGGCAAGGCGGAGCGCTCGCATGATGGGCTGCAGAAGCAGGGGATGTACGGCGGCTAACAAGCGCTTGCACCTGACGCCGCTCCGCTGCGCTTCGCGGCGCAGGTGAAGCGCAGGCCGTTAGGCGTCATCAGGAAGAGGCACGTGAGTCTCTTGCACGACATCCAGGCAGCCGTTCTGAACGAGGATGCCGACCTAGGCCCCATCCTGTTGAAGCTGCGCCTTCTTGCTTCGCGCATTGGAAGTCAGCCCCTTGCAGATTGGGTCAAGCATGAGTCAGAGGGGTACCCCGAAGATGCCAAAGTTCCTGACTACAGGATCCTGTCCGTGAGCTACACGGCGGACTTCTCGGGACCCTTCGGTTCTGGTATCCGGAACGCCCCGATTTCGCCGTACTTGATTGAGAAGTTCGCGGGCAAACGATGGGTTCGATATGAGATGCGCGAGAGCATCGCGGCGGTAGACGACTTACTTGCGCATTCCACGGAGGGCGGGTCGCTCGGGATCAACGCCGCCAACCTGATTCTGTTGCTTCAGGGCAAGGTCTACCCGCGCTACGAGTGCAACTCCGTAACGGGAACCATCTCTCGTTCGGCGCTCGCAGCGATCCGTCATTCCGTCCGGAGCCGTGTGCTCGAGCTCACCATCGAACTGGAGAAGTCGATCCCCGAAGCCTCAGCCGTATCGCTCGGTCCTGCGGATGCGATTACCCCCAAGAGCGCTGCCGCCGCTACTCAGATTACTCAGCAGATCATCTATGGGAATGTCACTTCGGTGTCCACCGTGGGTGATGGGACCCGGATCGCGATCGCCATTGCCGAGCGTGATGCCGCTGGCTTGATTGACTTCTTAACCAAGTCCGGACTCCCCGAGTCTGACGCAAAGGAGCTAGCCCAGCTCGCCTCTGCCGAAGAGCCGGGAAGCAAGATCGAACCGATGGGACCGAAGGTCCGCAGCTGGCTGGTTGAGAACATCAAGAAGGCAGCCAATGGTACGTGGAAGATGGGCGTGGCAGTAGCAACTGACGTGATCAAAGAAGCACTTCTAAAGTACTATGGTCTGAAGTAATGATGA
>Ga0073934_10010795_pt1 | contig 11237 bp, 4 predicted proteins | sample LarsenN4metaG_FD_76834 | JGI IMG/M metagenome (GOLD analysis project Ga0073934, IMG submission 76834) | Hot spring sediment bacterial and archeal communities from British Columbia, Canada, to study Microbial Dark Matter (Phase II) - Larsen... ...
AGCCTGTTTCCGGTGGAGGAGGTCCGGGCGGCGCTGAAGATGGTCGAGGGGCAGACGTTCACCCCGAAGGGGCTGAACACGGACATCGAGGCGATTCAGGATTATTACGGCGCGAAAGGCTACATTGACACCCGGATCGTGGCGGTGAAATCGCCAAACGTCGAGACCGGCACGATGGATCTCGTTTATCAGATCGAGGAAAACACGCAGTCCTTCGTCGAGAAGATCGAGATCAAGGGCAACGACAAGACCAAGGACAAGGTCATCCGCCGCGAACTGGCCGTCACCCCCGGCGAGGTCTTTGACATGACGATGGTGAAGTTGAGCCAGAAACGCCTGGAGGGCCTCGACTACTTCGAGAAGGTGGACACGCAGGTCGAGCCGACCGACGTGCCCAACCGCAAAAACCTTGTCGTGTCCGTGGAGGAGAAGAACACCGGCAGCATCACCTTCGGCGCGGGCTTCAGCACGATTGACAGCGTGATCGGTTTCGTCGAGCTGTCCGAGGGCAACTTTGATCTGTTCAATCCGCCGCGTTTCGGCGGTGGCGGCCAGAAGTTCCGCCTGCGCACCACGCTGGGTACCGAGCGGCAGGATTATCAGATGTCATTCGTCGAGCCGTGGTTCCTGGGCCGCAAGCTCTCCTTCGGCGTGGACCTCTACCATCGAGAACTGAATTACCTCAGCGACATTTTCGAGGAGACGCACACCGGCGGGCGCCTGAGCCTCTCCCGCGCGCTGGGCAGCGACTTCCTCATCGGCACGGTCGCGTATTCCGTCAAAAACACCGATCTGGAAATCGTGGACCCGACGCGCGTGACCCCGGAAATCTTGCAGGAGCAGGGCGGGCGCACGTCCTCCATGCTCACACTTTCGCTGGCCTACGACACCCGGAACGACAACTTCTATCCCAACCGAGGCCAGCGCAGCGAATTAAGCGCCGACCTCGCGGGTGGCCCCTTGGGGCTGGACACGGACATCTACCGCTTCGAGGCGCGCTCCACCTGGTATTTCCCCGGTTTTCGCGAGGGCCACATCTTCGAGCTGGGTGGGCGCGCGGGCGTGGTGGAGAGCTACGGCGACAGTCCCCGGGTGCCCATTCACGAGCGGTTTTTCCTCGGCGGCCTCACCTCCCTGCGCGGCTACAAATACCGCCAGGTCGGCCCGCGCGACCTCAGTAACGAGCCAATCGGCGGCGGCACTTACTGGTACACCACCGCCGAATACACCATCCCGATTATTGAACGCCTGCGCTTCGCGATGTTCTATGACATCGGCATGGTTTACCGCGACGCCTTCAGCTTCGACCGGAATTACCAGTTCCTCACCGCCCCGGCCACTCTTGGCACGGCGCGCACCCGCATGTTCAACGACAACTGGGGCGTCGGCCTGCGCATCAACCTGCCCATCGGCCCCCTGCGCCTGGACTATGGCATTCCCATCAGTGCCGATCCGCAGAACGACGCCAGCGGCCGGTTCCAGTTCAGCGCGGGCTACACCCGCGAATTCTAATCCGTCCGCCCTATGAAAAGACCGCTCCTCCGCGCCCTCCTGCTTTCCACAATCCTGCTGGCCATGCCCGCGCCGGCCCAGGCCCAGCATAAGATCGGGTATGTTGACCTGAAAAAGCTCTTCGACGGCTATTGGAAAACCAAGCAGGCCGATGCCAACCTCAAGGACCAGGCTGGCGGCTTCGACAAGAAGAAGAAAGAGATGCTCGACGATTATCAGAAGGCCCAGGACGAGTATAAAAAGCAGCTTGATTCCGCCAACGACCAGGCCGTCTCCGCCGAGGAACGCGAAAAGCGCAAAAAGACCGCCGAGGCCAAGCTGCTCGAACTGCGCGAGATCGAGCAAAGCATCGCCGTTTTCGACCGCACCGCCCGCACCACCCTGGCCGAGAAGCAGAAAACCGAGCGCGACAAGATTTTGGACGAGATCAAGGCCATCGTGAACTCCGTGGCCAAGAAGGGCGGTTACGCGATCGTCCTCAATAGCGCTGCCGAGGATTTGCACAACACCAGCGTCGTGCTCTACCATGACGGCAAGGACGATCTCACCGAGGACATCCTCAAGCAGCTCAACGCCACCGCTCCGCTCGCCCTGCCCAGCCCCGCCGACGGCAAAAAGAAGTAGCGGCCCAAGCCCCCCCCTTGGATCGTGCGGCCAGCGTCCCGCTAGCCACCAGCGAATTTCCAACTCAGCCATTGGCCTTTTAACCTGGATTCCGCGGTTGAGCCTCACGCCAGAGGCGCAAAGGAGTGGACTTGCGCCGACCCAGCTCAAGGTCAAGCGCCATGCCCGGCCCTAAGATCCGCCCATGCCAGCCCGTTTGATTGTCTTCCCCCGGTTCCGCCCCCCGCCCCCGCCTTCGGCAACAATCTTTTCGAGTCAAATCACTGAACCTGCGCCGAGCAACCTTACCGTTGATTTCCTGCCCGGCAGATGCTTTTGTGACCCGGCAAATGTCGTAACCGTGCCAAATTCAGTCGTGCCATCCTCTTCCACCGACCCAGCCCGGCCGTCCGCAAAGCGGGCTTTCCCTCCCGGAGCCAGGCCGTTTCTTCGGGGCTGCCTGGAGTTGTTTGGGGTGGTCTTGTGGCTGGGATTGGCCGACCTGGTCCGCGCGCAAAACATCACTGGCATTTCCCCGCAGTTTGGCGGGCCGGGAACGGTGGTGACCAATTTCGGCTCCAACCTTCAGAACACGACCGCCGCCTACTTTGGCAGCTTGGACGCACCGGCGGTGATCAACTCCGTCAGCCCCAACCAGGTTGTCGTCACCGTGCCCACCAACGCCGTCACGGGAAACATCTCGCTCATCGTCAATTCCTTTACCGTCAACAGTCCCGTGTTCTTCTTCCCCGCGCCGCGTGTGACCAGTTTCACGCCCCGCGCGGCCGTGGGCCAGCAGGTGCAGATCAACGGCGAGAACTTCGGCTTCGGCAGCTTCACCGTGCGGTTCGGTGCCGGCACCACGGCGGCGGCCACGCCCACATCCTCGCAAACGCTGTTCGTCAACGTGCCTTCTGGCGCGTTGAGCGGGCCGTTGACCGTGACAGTCAACTTGTCGGGCAATTTGATGAGCGCGACGACCGCGACGAACTTCGCCGTGTCCGACGGTAGTCCGGTGATCACCGGCTTCACGCCATCCAGCGGTTTGCCGGGCACGCAGGTGCTGGTGGAGGGTGGCGATTTCACCGGGGCGACGGCGGTGAAACTCAATGGCACGAACCTCGCGGCCGGGCAGTTCACCGTCACCGCGCCGACGCAGCTTTATTTCAACGTGCCCGCCAACGGCTCGACCGGCCCCATCAGCGTGACGACGTCCTTTGGCACCGGCTCAAGCACCAGCAACTTCGTCGTCAGCGGCGCACCCATTGTCACCTCGTTCACGCCCTCGGGCGGGCCGACGGGCAGCCTCGTGGTGGTGACGGGGCAGCGGTTCATCGGCGCGACCAACGTCCTGTTCAACGGCGCGGCCACGACCAATTTCCACGTCACCGCTGACACGCAGATTGACGTGGTGGTGCCGACGAACGCCACCACCGGCCCCATCAGCGTGCGCAACGCCTTCGGCACCGGCGCGAGCGCGGCGAGCTTCACGGTCGGCTCCGCCCCCGCCATCGCCAGTTTCTTTCCGCTGGGCGGCCCGGCGGGCACGCAGGTCACGATCAACGGCACACACTTCAACAACATCACGGCGGTGCGGTTCAACGGCAGCAACGCCAGTTTCACCATCACCGGCGCGGGCGTGCAGCTTGTGGCCACGGTCCCGGCCAGCGCGGGCACGGGACCTGTCAGCGTGGAAACGCCCTTTGGCACGAACACCACGAGCAGCAATTTCTTCTTCGGTTCCGCGCCGACCATCACCGGTTTCACGCCCTCTGCCGGGCCGACGAACACGGCGGTCACCATTTCCGGCAACAACTTCATCTCCGGCAACACCGTGGTGAAGTTCAACGGCGTCACCTCTTCCAACGCCACCGTCACCGCGCAAAACCAGATCAACGCGCCCGTGCCTTTCGGCGCAACCACCGGCCCGGTCACCGTCGAGACGCCGATCGGCACGAACACGACCAGCAGCAACTTCTTCGTCACGCCGCGCATTGACGGCTTCAATCCGACCAACGGCGCGGCGGGCGGCAACGTCCTGATCACCGGCTTAAATTTCCTTGGGGCATCGGCGGTGCGCTTCAACGGCGTGGACGCCAGCTTCCAGGTCCATTCCAACAGCGGCCTCATCGCGCAAGTGCCGACCAACACCCTCACCGGCCCCATCAGTGTCCTTACTCCAGCGGGCATCGTGACCACGACGACGAACTTCTCCATCGCGCCCCGGGTGTTCGGCTTCACGCCCGCCGCCGCGCCGGAAGGGGCCGTGGTCACCATTTCGGGCGCGGCCCTCTCGACACCCATCGCCGTGCGGTTCAACACCACCGATGCTACCGCCGTGGTGCTGGATTCCGTGACCCAGGTGCGCGCCGTCGTGCCCGCCGGAGCCAGCTCCGGCCCCTTGCGGGTGACGACGCCCGACGGCCAGGCGCTGGCCCCGGAGAACTTCATCGTCAAGCCCGCCATCACCAGCATCTCGCCGACGAACGGCGGTTTCGGCACGGTCGTGACCATCAACGGCACCACGCTGGGCGCGGTGACGGCGGTGAAGTTTAACGGTGTGAATGCGCCGTTCACCCTCGTCAACAGCACCCGCGTCACCGCCACCGTGCCGGCCGGCGCGACCACCGGGCCAATTGAAGTCTTCACCGCGGACTCCAGCGCCAGCAGCTCGCAAGTCTTCCTGGTGGGCACCGCCGTCCTGGGTTTTTCACCCGTCACCGGCGCGCCAGGCGACACGGTGCGGGTGCAGGGCGTGGGCCTGGACAGCGTCACGCTGGTCGAGTTCAACGGCGCGGGCACCACCCAGTTCAGCATCACCGACTCGAACAACTTCACGGTGACCGTCCCGCTCGCGGCCACGACCGGGCCGTTGCGCGTGGTGGCACCAACCGGCGGCTTTCAAACGAGCAGCAACTTCACCGTGTTGCCGGTCATCACCTCCTTCGGGCCGACCAGCGGCGGTTACACCGATGAAGTCACCATCAACGGCGGCGGCTTCGGCGGTGTGACCGGCGTGCAGTTCAACGGCGAGGCGGCGACGTTCACCGTGGTGTCCGCCACACAAATCCGCGCCACCGTCCCGGCGGCGGCCAGCAGCGGACCGCTGCGCGTGACCACCGCCTCGGGCACGGCCCTGAGTGGAACGTCTTTCAGCGTCGTGCCGCCGACACTCATCGGCTTCAATCCCTTGACCGGCACCGTGGGCAGCAGTGTGGTCATCAGCGGTCTCACGCTCGCCGGGGCGACGAATGTGACTTTCAACGGGGTGCCTGCCAGCGGATTCACCGTGAATTCGACCGTGCAGATCAGCGCCATTGTTCCGGCCAGCGCGTCTTTCGGGCAGATTCGCGTCTTCACCCCGGCGGGCGCGGCGGTGAGCACGGACAATTTTGGCGTGCAGCCGGTCGTCACCGGCATCTCGCCGACGAACGGCGCGGTCGGCTCCCTCGTCACGATCACCGGCAACGGCTTCCTCGGCGTCACCAACGTCCAGTTCAGCGGGGTTAGCGCGGCGCAGTTCGAGGTCAGCCACGCCGGCCAGATCACCGCGCAGGTGCCGTCCGTCGCTTCGCCCGGCAAGGTGCGCGTGCAGTCGCCGGGTGGGTTCTCGGAGAGCGAGCAGGATTTCACCCCGCTGCTGCCCGTGGTCAGCGGTTTCTCGCCGGTGCAAGGCGGCTTTGGCACACCAGTCACCATCACCGGCACCAACCTCTCCGGCACCACTGCCGTCCAGTTCAACGGCGTCAACGCGACACTCAACACCATCACCGCCACACAGGTCGTCGCCACGGTGCCATTCACCGCCACCACGGGGCCTATCACGGTCGTCAGCCTTGCGGGCGCGCTGACCACTTCGAGCAACTTCACGGTGCTGCCCGTAATCACCAGCTTCACCCCCCCGGACGGTTTTGAAGGCGACACCGTGAGCATCACCGGCACGCTGTTCACCGGCGCGACTGAGGTGCGTTTTGGTGGCGGCACGACAACGCAATTCAGCGTGGTTTCCTCGAATCAAATCACGGCCACGATCCCCGCCACCGCCACGAGCGGCCCCATCCAGGTCGTGACCCCCGCCGGCACGGCGACGAGCACCGGCAGTTTCACGGTGTTTCCCGCGCTGGTGACGTTCGTGCCTGATCGCGGCCCGGTGGGGACGGTCGTGGACTTGCGCGGTGTCAATCTGGTGGGCGCCAGCTCCGTCCTGTTCAACCTCCAGCCCGTCGTGTTCACCAACCTCAGTTCCACCAACATCGCCGCGGTCATCCCCGCCGGCGCGGTCTCCGGCACGTTCCGAGTCACCACGCCCCAGGGCAACGTCGAGACCGCCCAGCCGTTCCTGGTCACGCCGCGCATTGACGCCTTCAGCCCGCGTGGCGGCCTGCCCGGCGACACCGTGCTGCTGATCGGCTCCGCCTTCACTGGCGCGACCAACGTGTTGTTCAACACGAACCAGCCGGCGAGCTTTGTGGTGAGCAACTACAGCGTCATCGCCGCCACCGTGCCCGCTGGCGCGACCAACGGCCCCGTCACCGTGCGGACCCCCGCCGGCGAGGGTGTAAGCGCGTTCGACTTTCCCGTCGGCGCTGCCCTGCTGGTCAACCCCACCAATTCGGCCACCCAGCTCGCCATCGCCTGGTCCACCAACGCGACCGGCTACGTTTTGGAATACACCTTTGACCTCACCCCGCCGATCAACTGGCAGCCGGTGACGGAACCGCCCGTCCTCCAGGACGGACGGCAGACCGTGATCCTCAACCTCACCTCCCCGCCACGTTACTTCCGCTTGCGACGGTGAACGGCGGCGCTGTGGTTCTCTCCGTCAGGGATCTGGAACGCGCCTTGTGAGTGGCTGGGGCGGGGAGTTGCCGTTCCCCAAGGCATGATGCCGCGAAGGGCCTTGATGCGCGGGCATGTTATCCCTGAGCCCCCGCGCTTGTCCGCCGGTTCAGCCGGTCGGCGGCTTGGTCCAGCCATTCATTGGCGGGACGCGCGTAGGGACGGAAGATTTCCGTGTGACCCTCCTGTTCGTTGAAAAGCAGCGCGCGGTGCAGTCCCAGGGCGCTGGCCCGGACGCTGTCCATCAGCAAGGCGGAATCGTTGGCGCTCATCTGGAAGAGCACCCGCGCCGCGAACTCCGCCAGGCCCTTGCGGCCGAGGAAACGCTGGGCGTTGGCTCCCGTGTCGAACGTCACGAGGAGATGCAGCCCTTGGCTCGCGCCCTCGGAAACAAGCCTTTGAAAGAGGGCAGACGGTTTCGCAGCGGCTTCGGCGCTGTCACCAAAGCTGAATTCATCCTCCGGCCGCAGCCGGCCGAACTTCTGTGCTCCGGGCACGAATACGAATATTGGCGGCGCCTCCGGAGCGCTGGCTGCCGGACGCCGGTCCAGTTCCGCAACCAGCCGCGCCAGCGCCCCGGCCAGTTCGCCGCCGCGCACCCACTGGATTGGGTGCGGAACGCGGCGGGCGATGCGTTCCAGGAATTCCCGCTCTGGCGAACCGGGCGGGCTGGTGTCAAACACCACCAGTCGCACCCCGGCGGCGGGTAACTGCGCCGCGAGTGAAATCACCCCGATGCCCAGCATCGCCAGCACGGCTTCGTCGTTCTGGCCCACGACCAGCAGATGGTTTCCACTCTGCCGTTGAAACACCACTTCGGTCGGCCCCTTGATCGAGTTGGGCGCGCCCAGCCAGAGACGCGGCGCTTGCGCTCCTGTGCCAGCCGCTCGCAAGGCGCCTTTCTCCAGCCACTCGGCGAGATGCGGATTCTCACGCACATCGGCGGGCGCGTTGCCCTCAAACACGATGGGCGCCGGCCACGCGCCGCCCGCTTGGTCAGCACGTGCCCGGATTTGCCGCAGGTGGGCGTCGCGCGTGGAGTCGTCGAGCCACACGGCCTGAAAGGGGCTGTTGCCCTCGATGCGGCCCGCGGCGTCGTTGTAGATGCCCGCACCGGGGCGCGAGAGCAGGCGTGGCGCGGGGTTGTCGTCGTCCATAATGAGGCAGGCGTCGGTCTCGTTGCACTGGAGGGCGACGCGCACGACCATCTGACCGAGCGTGGCGCGGGCCACGGTGTAGGCGCCGCCGAGTGTCTGCGAGCCGAGCAGCACATGGATGCCGAAGGCACGGCCCTGGCGGACAATGCGATCCAGCAACACGGAGGCCGTTTGCGCGACCTTGTCATCCTCCACGAAGAATTCCTGAAACTCGTCAATGATGAGCAGCGTGCGCGGCAGCGGCTCAACACCGGCCGCGCGGCGGTAGGCGGAAAGGTTTTGCGCGCCCACACCGCGGAACAGGTCGCCGCGCCGTCGCAGCTCGTCGTCCACGCGCTGGAGCACGCTCAGGCCGAACTCGCGGTCGCTCTCGATGGCCACCACGCGCGCGTGCGGCAGGCGGTGCGCGGCGTAGCACTTGAACTCGACGCCTTTCTTGAAATCAATCAGGTAGAACTCCACCTGGTCCGGCGCGTGCCACAGCGCCAGGTTCGTGACGAGGACGTGGAACAGCGTGGACTTGCCGGAGCCGGTCTTGCCCGCGACGAGGCCGTGCTGGCGCGTGTCGCGGCCCAGTTCGAGCCATTGCAGTTTCGTTGCCCCGGCTCGCCCGACAGGCACGCGCAATTCTTCCGTCGTGTCCCCGCTCCACACCTGCTCTGGCGGTGGTGCGACCTGGGTGAACGGCACTTCCACACGTTGCGCGTCCCGGCTCGCCCCGCCCGCGCGCTGGATGAAGCGCGTGACGAACTCCCCGTCCGGCGGCGCGTCCAGCACGACCTTTGCGCCAGCCAGTGCCCTGCCGCCCAGCGCGCCCGTCGCGTCCACACGCACGCTGCTCTGGCGCAATTCCTCGGGCGAGAAGCCGTGCGGCGTGGTCAGCTTGCGGTCCCAGTGCAGCAGCAGATGCACGCCGCAGCGCGCGCCGCTCGCCACGACGCCCGCCAGCCGCCGGGTCGCGGTGTCGCTGAAGCCCGCCGGAAAATCCGCCACCACCACGAAGTGCCGCGGCTCGGCGAGGTTCCCCGCGCGCGCGTTGTAGTCGTCAATCGTGCGGTGCTCGTTCCGCAGATACACCTGGATGACCTTTTCCATGTGCTCGTTGATCGCGGCCAGCCGCTCCTCGATCTGCCCCGGCTGCGTCCAGATGCGGCTGTTGATCAGGCCCTCGTCGAAATCCGCCAGATGCATCAATCCGGAGAAACTCTGTCCCAGCCCCACCGGGTCAATGAACGTGAACCGCGCGCGGCCCGGCGGCGAAACCGCCAGCAAACGCAGCACCAACGCGTTCAACGCGGCAATCGCCTCGGCGCGGCCCGAGTGTAAGGTCTCCAGCAACAGGGAACCGTGATCGGGAAACGTCAGCAGCATCGGCACTTCAAACGCCGCCGGCCAGGGCAGGGCCAGCCGCGCGTCCCGGGGCAGCGTCTCGCACAACGCCGCCGGCTCGACCTGCAAACTCCCGAAGCGCGCCGCCCGGCCAAAGGCTTCGGGTGGCCGCCAGTCCCGCCAGGTGGGATCGCCCCAGGCCGGACACAGCTCCGCCGCCTTGTGGGTGATTGAGTTGAGGGACTGGGTGACGGGCTGGAGGCGTTCGCGCCATTCGCTGGCGAGGGCGTTGAGCGCGGCTTCGTGCTCGACGGTGAAGGCGGCGATGGCTTGCTCGCACCGCGCGGCGAGGGCGGCCCGGCGGGATTCCTCCTCGGCGCGCAAGGCGGCGGCGTGCTCATCATGCGTGCGGGCAAGCGTTTGCAGGCGGCGTTGATGCAGGCGCTCGCAGGTTTCACCGGCGCGGCGCAGCCGGGCGTCCAGTTGCTGGCGGACGGAGGCGCTGTGAACGGCGGCGTCTTCTTCCGTCTGCCTCCATTGCTGGTTCAAGTCGAGCATCCGCGCCTCGAACGCGCGCTCGATGCGTTCACGTTCCTCCCGGTGGCGTGTTTCGACATCGCCAAAGACCAGGTCATGCAGCGCTCGTGCCCGGCCCAGCGCCGTGCCGATGCGGCAGGCGGCGGGGCGGATCTGGCTGCCCGCGACCAGCCGCAATACCATGAACGTGAGCAGCAGGCCGGTCGTGGCGCCCACGCCTGCGATCAACGGAAAGGCGCGGCCGCCGGATTGCTCCAGCCACCACGCCAACGGCAGCGGCAGCAGGGAGACGGCAAACCACGGCCCATACTTTCCAAACCAGCGTGGCAACGGGAGCTGGCGGAACGCGGTCAAGTCCTCGCGCGCCTGCTTCAGCAACTCGCCCAGTTCACTGACCACGCCCGCCCGCTCCGCCTTTGTGTCGTCCCCATCCAGTTCCCCCGCGGCGGCTTGGGCGTGGGCGAAGTCCCGGCGTGAGCGGAAAACGCGCCCGGTCTCCTCTTCCAGCTTGAGCAGGTCGTCATGGGCGCGGCGCAGGGCAGCCAGGATTTGGTCGTTGGCCAACTGTTCGGCATCGCGCTGGCGCGTGGCCTGCAACTGCTGCTTTTGCAGCTCGTACTTGCGCTGGCCGGCATTCTCCCGCACCAGGCGCAAGGCTTGTTCCACGCCCGCCCGGTGGGCCTGCTCGATGCGGGTTCGCCTTCGCTGGTGTCCCGCTCCAACTGCTTGCAAGTCAGTTTGGCGGGCCGCTTCGGCCCCGGCCAGTTTCGCCGCGAACTCGCGGGCTAGCTCCTCGGCGGCGGCGTCCCGCTGGCGGCGCTGGTGGTAGCGATGGGCTTCCAGCGCGTTAACCAGCTCGGCCTCGCGCTCCGCAAAGTCGCGGACGACGTCGCGCAGTTGCCGCAACGCCTCGACTGCTTCCATGGCCCCCGGGATGTCACTCACAATCGCTCCTGATTTTCTGGGCCAGCAATTCCAGTTTGTCCATCGCGGCGAGGGCGGCTTCCACACTGGATGTCAGGCCCTCGAGGTAATGGCGCTCAAACTCGGCGGCCTTGGCGTCGCGCCAGTGCCCGCGTGTGTCCTGCCAGCCGTTGAGCAGGTCGCGGGTGAGCGCGGCCAGGCGCGCGCGGTTGCCGGCGAGATTCATTTGGCGGCCTCTGGTGGTGGGGGTGGCTTCGGAGTTTCACTTGGCGGCGCCATGCCCGCGTAGTCCTCCAGCGTGGCGGCCAGCGCATTCAAATGCGCCACGGCCTCGCG
>Ga0073934_10010797_pt1 | contig 11235 bp, 10 predicted proteins | sample LarsenN4metaG_FD_76834 | JGI IMG/M metagenome (GOLD analysis project Ga0073934, IMG submission 76834) | Hot spring sediment bacterial and archeal communities from British Columbia, Canada, to study Microbial Dark Matter (Phase II) - Larsen... ...
ATACGCCCGCGGCTCGTAGAGTGCCCAAAGTGCCTGCATGTACTCGGTCGCAATCTGCTCGATCGGGCGGTCGGGCACAAAGTTCATCAGGTGGCTCTGCTCACCGAAGGGCACGCCGAGCAAACGGCCCTCCGCTTCCAGGCGTTTCCACAGGTCAGTGTGTGGTAGTGCTCCCAGCAGCCCGATCATCGCCCTGGGGATCGCTGCTGTCTCCACGAACGTGCGGATGCGCGCCCCGGCTTCCGGTTGCTCGCCGTCGAAGCCGACGATGAAGCCGGCCATGATCTCGATGCCCGCCCGGTTGATTGTCCGGCAGGCCTCCAGCAGGGGCTGGCGGGTATTTTGCAGCTTTTTAGTCGCGATCAGGCTGTCGGCATCCGGCGTCTCGATCCCCAGGAACACCGAGCAGAAACCGGCCTGCACCATCAGGTCCATCAACTCGGCCTCCTGGGCAAGGTTGAGCGAAGCTTCGGTGAAAAAGACAAACGGATACTGCCGGGCCTGCATCCAGGGAACGAGTTCGCGCAGCAACCCCCGGACGTGGCGCTTGTTGGCGATGAAGTTGTCGTCGACCATGAATACCTGCCCCCGCCAACCCAACTGGTACAGGCAGTCCAGTTCGGCGAGCATCCGGGCAGGGGGCTTGGAGCGCGGCACCCGACCGTAAAGGCTGGTGATGTCGCAGAACTCGCACAGAAAGGGACAGCCCCGGGAAAACTGCACACACATGGCGTAGTAGGCATCAAGGTCGAGCAGATCGAAGCGGGGCAACGGCGTCTGGGAGAGGTCGGGTTTGGCGGCCGAGCGGAAGACCCCCTGGGGCACCTGCTGTGCAAGGGCGGCAAGCAGGAGCGGCACGGTCGTCTCGCCCTCATCGAGCACCAGGTAGTCGGCTCCTACCTCCAGGGACTCCTCCGGCAGCGAGGTTGGGTAGGGCCCCCCGACGGCCACCCGCTTGCCGCGCTGTTTTGCCTCTCGGATCTTCGCCTGGAAGTCGGCTTTCTGGACGAGCATCGCCGAGAGCATGACCAGGTCGCACCACTGCCAGTCGGCTTCCGAGACTGCGCGCACGTTACAGTCGACCAGACGCAGTTCCCAGTCGGTGGGTAACAGGGAGGCAACGGTGATGAGGCCGAGGGGGGGCATGAACGTGCGTCGACCTGCCATGCGCACGAAGCGCTCGTAAGACCAGAAGGAAGTAGGAAAGCGGGGGTAGAGCAGCAAAACGCGCATAGGATCAACCCTCCGTGCCACTGCCAGAGGGTACGTGCGGCAACGAACTCTCCGGTCGGCTGCCCACATTTTAGCGCCGAGCCACAGAAGGGATGGAGGATGATCGCAAAAAATAGATATCTACCCCGCGGCCAGCAGGGCTTGTATGCCATCTCCAGCGATCAACGGACGATCAGGTGGAAGCGTCTTTGATAGACTTTCCGCGCCCCGTCGGAACCCTGGGCTGGGGGATTGCCTGAGCGTTCGCGCAACCAGAGGAGCAGGGCGCGCGCGTTGAAGTTGCCGCTCACCTTCGGAAAGGTGATCGACAGATCTATCAGTCAGATCGCTCAGGTGTACGAGTTCCAGGGCTTCTTCGACGGCCCGACGGTCCTCACCGTCCGGTTGCCACTGCCACCAGGCGCGGTGGGGGGGACGCCCGAGGACGACGAGGTCGCGCACGCTCAGGCTGCGCGGGGGCAGGGGTTGTTGTCTGAGCCAGCTTAGGGTCTGGGCGAGGGCGGTGTCGGTGTAAGTATCAAGGGCTTCGCCATCGAGGACGATGGCACCGCAGGTGTCGCGTCCCAGAATAACAACCTATCCGGAAAGTGATGCCAGCTTCCGCCAGATAATCAGGCACGCTGCCAGTTCCACAAAACCCAGGTAGTTGTCCGCCAGTTTCTCCCACCGAATCAGCAGTCGGCAGGAGCGGTTGAACCAACTTTGGGCCACCTCCACTACCCCCAAAAGGGGCAGCACGCCACCGCCGGGGCGGATGACGTTTTGGGTCTTCCGGTGCAGGCTCTGGCTTGTCTTTGTCGGGAATGTGGGGGGTGTATCCATGATCCTGCGCAATCTGCTGGCACTCTGCATAGGCGTAGCCTCGGTCCAGACACACATGTTGCTCGATTTGCTCGTCCGGCATCGGCACAGGCACCACGATTGCATCCAACACATCCCCCAGTTTCTCCATGTCGTGCCGATTCGTCCCGGATAGCACGACCGCCAGTGGCACCCCCCGCCCTGCTCCCCGAGGGGGGGACATCCGGCTTTGCTCCAGTCGGTGGGGTTGCTACCTGTTGCCTCTTTCTCACCGGTGGCCCTTTTTTGCCCAGGGGAGCCTTGACGATGCAGCCGTCCGCTGCCTGCTACTGCCAATCAATCCTGAGCACTTCGTCATACTCATCGAGTCACCGCGTCCAGGCTTCGTTCAAGCAGCCGCACTCGACCCACTCACTGAAACGTTCGTGGACGGTGGATTTGGGCGGGAAGCATGGCGGGAGGGCACACCACTGGCAACCGGTGCGGGCGAGGTAAATGAGGGCATCGAAAATCTCGTGGTCATTGCGTCCGGGACGCCCGGACTTCTTACGGAACTTGTCATTGCGAAGAATCGGGGCGAGTGTATCCCAAAGCGCATCCGGGACGCGCCAGAGGGTGGGCAGGTCGGAGGCTGGGAGATCAGAGGGAGACATGGAGAACTAGGGAATAGGCAACCCATCCTCTCAGTTACTTAGACTTTCCGGATAGGTTGTCAGGCGAGCGGCACTGGCACCAGCGGCAATGTAATCAAAAAAGTAATACGTCCTTCGCCGCTATTTTCAACCAGTATGGTTCCCTGCAGTTGCTCAATCAGTCGCTTGACCAGGGTCAGGCCAATACCTGTGCCACCGTACTGCCAGGGATCATTGTTGGGCACTCGGTAGAATTTGTCGAACAAACGCACCAGTTCTGCTTCGGAGATGGGCTGGCAGGTGTTGATAAAGCAGATTTGAAGGCAGGCTCCCGCTTCCGCTGCTGCTGGCAATACCCGGGTTTGTACCTGAATCGATCCGTCAGCCGGGGTGTATTTGCAGGCGTTATGTAGCAATTCAGTGACAGCCCGCTCCAAAAGCGCCGGGTAGGTGCTAACGTACAGTGCCTCCTCGTGCAGTGCAAGGGCAAACTCTTGCTGATTTTGGCTCGCCTGATTGCGAAACGGTTCCGCTACCCGTGCCAGCCATTTCTGCAGATGAATGTACTCCTGCGGCAGGTCGAGCCTGCGTTCGAGCATTTGCAGATCGAGCAGGGCGTTGACGAGATTAATTTCGCGCTCTGTCTGAGCCTGCAGGATGGCAATGTAGCGTTCACGCGCCTCGACATCGCATTCGTTACGTAGAAGCTGGAGTGCCAGTTTGATGTTGGCAAGCGGAGTCCGCAGTTCGTGACTGACGGTACTCAAGAAGTCTTCTTTGAGCCGGTCCAGTTTTTCCAGTTCGGCAACCTGTACCTCCAACTGCCGGGTGCGTTCTTCACTCAACACCCGTCTCTCCTCGTTGAGACGTGCAGAGTCGTCATGGAAGATGCACACAGCTCCGACCAGTTCCTGATGTTTATTGAAGACAGGGGCGCAGCTATCGCAGATTGGCAACTGGGAGCCATCTTTGCAATTCAGAAGCGTTCCGGTAGAGATGCTGACGTTGCGCTTTTCATGCAAGGCTATTTCCAGGGGGTGCTCCGGTAAGATACCAGTGCGCGCATCGCTCAGTCGCAAGACTTCACTTGCCCGTCTACCCAGCGCTTCGGCTTTATCAAAACCAGTCAGACGCTCGGCAGCAGTGTTCATATAGGCCACCTTCGCCTGGCCATCGCAGACGATCACGCCGTCAGCCATGCCACACAAAACGGCATGTAACCACTGCTGATTTTCGCGCACCTGCAGGTCGAAGCGGTGCTTATAAAGTGCCATCTGGACTGTTGCTTTCAATTCCCGCTCTTTATAGGGTTTGAGTAGATAGCCGTAGGGCATGGCTGCCTGAGCCTTATGCAACAGCTGTTCATCTGAGAAGGCCGTCAGAAACACAATTGGAACATCCTGATGCTTGCGAATAGCTGCAGCTGCTTCGATGCCATTCATGGCACCTTTAAGACTAATGTCCATGATCACCAAATCGGGTTGCAAAGTACGTGCCAGAGCAATCGCCTGCTCTGCCCTGTCTGCAATACCGATAATCCTGTGACCAAATCCTTCGAGGCATTCTGTGAGGTCTTCAACAACAAGTGCTTCGTCCTCGACGAGCAAAATATTTGCACAGATCTTCTGCGTTGAAGGAAAGCTATCATTTTCTGTGGCATTGGGTGCCATGGTAAGGTTCCTACTTAAGATTGGCAAGAACGGGAACAGTTAACATGAAGTGGGTCCCATTTGAGCGAAATACTTCCAGGCGGCCGTCCAGTTGGCGCGTGAGTGAACGCACCAATCGCAGCCCCAGGGTACGCGCCGTGGCAGGGTCGAGATCGGCAGGCAGACCAATACCGTTGTCTGAGAGGCTCAGCTGCAAACTTCCGTCAACCGTCGAGGAAAGTTTGAGCTGAACCTTGCCTTGTCTGTTACCCACAAAGGCATGTTTGAGGGCGTTGGTGAGCAGTTCGTTGGTAATCAATCCCAGGGGAACAGCTGTATCAAGATCTACCTGCACAGCTGACAAGGTACGTTCAAGATGGATTCGCTGAGCCAGTTCTCCATAGGTGTTCATCACTGATGCGCTCAATTGCTCCAGATAGCGCCCCAGTTCCACCTGCGCCAGAGAGGTGGACATGTACAGATGCTCATGAATGAGGGCCATTGATTGCACCCGGTCCTGACTTTGGGCAAGGGCTGCCGCTGCCACTGGATCCTCTGTCTGACGTTCCTGTAGCTTCAGCAGGCTTGCTATCGCTTGCAAGTTGTTTTTGACTCGATGGTGGATCTCGCGCAGAAGGACTTCTTTTTCGTGCAGGGAAGTACGGATTTGCGCCTCTGCTGCGCGTCGCTCGCTAACATCGAGCGCCATACTGGCCAGCAGTTTGCCGCCGGACAGGTCTGGTAATGGGAACTTGAGCGTCAGCCAAAAGCTTGGTTTTCCATCGGGCAGTGGTAGGGACTCGGTGACTTCGAGCGGTTGATCAATCTCCAGTGCTGCCAGATCCGAGGTACGAATTTGGAGAGCAACGTCCGCTGGCCACAACTGTTCGTCGGTTTTACCGCGCCATTGCTCAGGCGAGATCCCAAAGCGTTGGGCATACAGGCGACTGGCAAAAAGCAGCCTGCCCTGCAGGTCCTTAATAAAGGCAAGGGTTGGACTGAGTTCGAGAAATGCTTCGAAGCGCTCCTCACTGAGCCGCAGAGCGTGGTTAGCCTGATCGGCAGCCCGCTCGCTGCGCAGAAGCAACAGGCCCGTCAGAACCGTGCGCAACTGGGAGGCTGCTTCGATTTCGCAGCTTTTCCAGGCGAGGGAGCGTCCGCGCACCTGTTCTTTCCAGAGAGCAAAAGAAGCGCGTGGATGCAAGCTTCCGTTGCTTGCATCCACGCGTACTGTCTGCTGAGGATCGCCTCCCCAATGCACGGTCTGCAGAACTTCTTTGCGCAGCCAGACCACCCCGCGCGGCTGGGGGCCAGGTAAAAGCAGGGCGAGCACACCGCCAATGCCTGCAAAGGTACCATTCACATCTGCAAGGGAGTGAGCGAGAGCGTCGGTGGCCCAGACCCCCTCACTTGTGTGTGCTGCCAGTTGCTCAAAGAGGGCTTCGGTCTGTGCAGGCGGTGGTGCTGCACCGAGGAGAACCATCCGGTCATCCAGCTTCAGAGCGACACCGTCCGAGGCAATGCGGTTGAGTAAAGTCGGCTGGTGGCGCAGCAGACCATCAGATAGAGATTCCTCGCGTGCCACCGCTTCCAGAAAACTGTTCTGACTGGCCTTCAGTTCGAGCAGGTAATGGGTGTCCTGGGCATCTTCGCGGGCAGTCAGTTCTACCGAAAGTAACTGACCGATCAGCTTGCAGGCGATACGTAAAGCGCGAGAAATACGTAGTGGTTTGCGATGATGGCAAGCAATCAGCCCCCAGAGCATCCCGCGCCGCACCAGTGCGATGGTCAGCGAGGCTTCCACCTGCATATTCTGCAAGTATTCCACGTGAATTGGCGAAACTGCTCGCAGTAGTGAGCAGCTCATATCGAGGGGTGCCTGTGTTTTGGGGTCGCATTTGGGAAACAGTTTGGCTGGTCTGGCGTTGACATCAGCGATCGTACGTACCCCAGTGAGCAAAAACAGGGTACGAGCCATCGGAGGAATGTCCGCTGCAGGAAAATGTAAACCAAGATAAGAACACAGACGCTGGTCATCGCTGTGTACCTCAGCCACCACTTTGCCGTTCCAGGCCTCATCGAAACGGTAGATCATCACCCGGTCAAAGCCGGTCAACGTGCGCACCTGTCTGGCTGCTGCGGCACAAAGGGTATTCAGATCGGCACTCGCGGTCAGGGCTACAAAGCTTTCGTGCAGAAATTCGTGGAGCTTGAGGCTGTGCGTTGGTTCCAACGTGTGGGCCGGCTCCAGTTCAAGCACGATGCGCTCACCACTTGGATAGGCATACGCATGAAATAAATAGGTGCGTCCGGTGAGGTTGTTGCTCCAGCACCACTCCGCCAAGCCATGTGCCGTTGGTTGCAAAAGCAGTGCTTCCAGGTGGCCGAAAGCTTGTGTCCCAAACAGTTCACAAAGCTTGCTGCCTAAAACCTGGCGATAGGGTAAGCCCAACACCTTCTTTGTATTCGTACTGGTTTGTACGACCTGCCAGTCGCCCTTCGAAAGCACCAGTGCGACTCCGTGGGGCTGAACGGCAGCGGATAGATGAATCGGTTCTTCATCCGGACAGCAGAAGGATGCCTGGGAACCTGCTGGTCTGCTACTGCTGGATGGTTCAGGCTGAAGCATCATTTTGAATCTCTGATAAGGGAAACACCAGCTCAAAGCGGGTACCACTCTCAAAATGCGTCTGCATTGTTGCATGGAGCTGCCTGGCCAGAGCATTCACTAGGCGTAGACCGAGTGAACGAGTTGATTTCACTGGCCTCTGGGGGGCGAGGCCAACACCGTTGTCAGCTACGACCAAAAGCGCTTTTCCCTGCGCGAGAAGCTGCAATTGCAGGAGAATTTCGCCACTGTGGGGTTCTGGAAAAGCGTGTTTGAAGGCATTGCTCAACAATTCGTTAGCCAGTAGCCCGATGGGCACAGCTACATCCAGGTCCACATCTACAGGTGTCAGTTGTTGTCGCAAGCGAATGTGACTTGGGGCTCCGTAAGTGGCGGTCAGCCCAACTGCGAGTTTTGTCAGATACATTGCCAGATTTACCTGACCAGGACTGGCTGAACAGTAGAGGTGCTCGTGGACTAGGGCCATGGTCTGAATCCGATCCCGGCAATCGTTGAGAGCCGTCTGCGCCTGGAACTCGTGCAGTTGGCGCCCCTGCATGCTGAGGATGCTCACAATGATCTGGAGGTTGTTTTTGACCCGGTGGTGGATTTCTCGCAGCAACAGTTCTTTTTCAACTAGCGACTGCCGCAGAGCCTGCTCGGCCCGTTTTCTGGCGTCGATATCTTGAATTTGTACGACCCGGTAGAGGGGTGCATCATGGACATCACGAACAATAGAGGCAGACAGATGCACCCAGATAGCCTGACCGTTCTTGTGCAGATAACGCTTCTCGATCTGATAGGAGCGGCATTCGCCAGCGAGCAACTGCTCAGCCTGCTCGAGATTGGTCTGCAGATCATCAGGATGAGTAATCCTTTTGAAGTCCATTGTCAGCAGTTCTGCTCGCGTGTACCCAATCAACTGGCAGAGGGCGTCGTTGACTAGTAGATATTTCCCCTCAGCGTCAATCAGCGCCATACCGACGGCTGCGGCCTGGAAGGCACCATGAAAGCGTTCCTCGCTCTGGCGCAGCAATTCTTCCTCTGCTTTGCGTTCAGTAATATCTGTCAGCATGCCCATCGTTCCAGCAAAGTTTCCATCACTGTCGAACAGGGGCGTAGTGGAAATCAGCGCCCAGAGCGTACTCCCATCCTGCCGCTGAAACCGCCACTCGTGTAGCTCACGGTTCCCCGATCGGCTGCGTTTGAGGTATACCTGGGTTCGGGCATAGCCTGCCGCGTCCATAAAATCGGACAAGGGTCTACCGAGCATGTACGCCTCCGGCCAACCGAGCATCTGTGCCAGGTGAGCATTGACGAAGGTGGTGCACTCTTTTTGATCGAGGAGCCAGATGCCTTCACTGGCTGTTTCAACAATGTTTTTGTAGCGCTGTTCGCTATCGCGCAGACAGGATTCAGCCAGGCAACGCTCAGCAATCTCTTTTTTAAGAACCAGATTGAGCGCTTCGAGGCAGAGGGTTCGCTCAGCAACTTCCTCTCCCAGACGCTGATTCCAGGTGCGCAATTGTTCTTCGGAGCGTTTGCGCTCTGTAATGTCAAACCAGCTAGCGCAAATGAGTGGATACCCCTGCTGCTCTACCAGCCTATAAGTCACCAGTACATCCCGCACTTCGCCGGTTTTTGTCCTGTGTTGTCTCTCAAAGCTTGCTGGAAAATCATTCCCAGACAAGTTATGGATGACCTCAAATATCTGCTCACGGTTGAGGGTGCAATCGATCTGCTCAATGCTTAGATGAGCAAACTCTTCCCGTGTATAGCCCAGGTTTAAAGCTGCAGCATCATTGAACTGTACGAAACTGGCATGATGAGGATCGATCAACACGACGCCAACTGGCAGGGTGTGAAATAAACCCCACCAGAGTACCTCGCGTTCGCGTAGTTTTTGTTCCGTTTCCCTGCGATGCGAGATGTCTTCAATTGTAACAATAAAGAATGCTGGATTGCCAGCAACTGAAGGCTCCAGGGTCATGGTCCAGTTGACCCAGGCGGATCTACCTACTTTGTTCATGCATTGGATTTCAAGTGCTCCGCTTTTCATCTCACCTGAAACCAACCTTTGCATCAGGAGGGCAACAGCATCGCGATCGGCAGAATGAAGAATTTCGAGATAAGTATTTTCACGCAATTCCTGCTCAGTGTAGCCAACCAATGCAGAAAATTTGTGGTTTGCGAGCAACCAGTATCCGTCAAGCCCGAGGTGGCATAGACCTACAGCCGCTTGCTCGAACGTCAAGCGGCATCTGGCAAGTTCTGAATCGATGACCTGAGTTCGTTGATTTGCACGGCTAACAAGCAGTCTTTTCAGCGACTGCCTTGTAAACCGCTTTCTATGCTTGCCTCCTGACATCTTGATCACTAACTTGAAACGAGAAAATATTCAGCAGCCGCGAATGGTGAGCCCATAATCTGGAACCACTTCCGAACGCCTCTTGGAAAGTTCGGACGCAATCGGCTGTTGCGCCTGAGTTTTGGGGAGAACACCAATTGTCACTTCACACTTATTTGCACTGTTTGTCTTTTCTTTGCGAATGAACGGCTGTCTGGTCTCGATACGGGCGGCCAATCTGTCTTCCATTGTCAAGTTCTCTTCTACATTGTTGCTGGAGATGTCTAAGATATTTGAGCGATTGATACTCAGATCATTTCCGAAACAATACTTTGCATCGTGTGAAAAATAATTGTTCAATCGCCAGCTTGCTTGCCTTCGCTTGCATGGGCTGTTGTTTGCGGGCTATCTCTGTTGAAAAGGCTCTTTCTGAGTAAAGCCTATGCACTGACTGGATTTAATGCCAATTGGTGACATAGATGCGCGGAATCCGGAAATCAGAAGCCTTTGTAGCAAGAGCTCTGGCCCTGACGAACCGCGCATCTATCCTACGATTTGGTAAGTAGGGGAACAAGAGAAAAGTGAAGGTGTCCTGCGAGGGATGCTTGCCCTGAGCGGATTTCAAGACGCGGGGGTGCAGGATTTGGAAGACCGCCTACTTATCACCAGTCGGTACAGTCCTGAATCTTTGCACTTGACTATCAAAGGGATGGGCAAGAATCACCGACTCGCACGAGCGATAGCCGATGCAGGCTGGTACTCGTTTCGGCTCATCCTGGAGCACAAGGCCGCGAGGGCCGGTGTCCAGGTGGTGGGAGTCAATGCACGCGGAACGTCTCAGAAGTGTTCTGCTCGCGGGTTGAAAGTGAAAAAATCGCTTTCGGTTCGCTGGCGTGAGTTGGCATGAGCGCGCCTGTGGTTGTTCGCTGCGCAGGGACCAGAACGCGGCGAGGAATATTCTCAAACGCGGTCTGCTGGCCGGGATGCGGCCAGGGGGTCTTAAAGTCGGCGTTGGCTGGCTTGACCCCAGAAGCCCCTGTCCTGCCCCCGTTCGGGGGTTTAGCTGGCGGAGCATCACCAAGTGTCTGCTTCGCGCTCGCCGGATTCTTGCTCCTCTACTTCTCCCTGGTGCTCCCGACCGTCGCGGCGCTCTTGGGAGCGTTCGAGGCTGGGTAAATGGCCCTGGGAGCCGGCCTGCTGTAGGGTACTGCCAATGCCGAGAAACAATACAGCCACCCCAGCGCCTACCACAAATAGTGGCAGCAACCGCCCAATAGTCTGACGCAATTGCATTCTGGACCTCCTTCAAATCGAGTTGGATGATTTCTGGCGCAGGCGTGGGTCGAAAATAGACAGAGTTAGAGGGATACCACCCACTTTGATTCCGATCAGGACATGAGCAATGAGCAGACTGCAAATGAGCAGCCAGCTTCCGATGTGCAGGTTGTAGTTCAGGTTGCCAAGAAAGCCTTTTTCGAGTATGTCTTCATCCATCCACTGGCCGGAGACACAGGCCATCACAGCGGCAAATAGCAGGCCAGTATTTATAATCCGCTGCACAGCAATCCACTGGGACTTACCCCTAGAGCCGATTAATTTTTGAAGGGTATCTTCGGCCACGAGCTTGCGTGCGCCAAGGGTCAGGCTGTAGAGAGCAAAGACCGCAAGAACCCAGGGAAATACTTCTCCAAGGCTAGCGTGCAGGTCGATCCAGGTTTCTCCAACGTCTGGAAGGGGAAGGTGTCCAAACCGTCCATCCCAGGTGTTGTAGAGAAGAAAGCCTGTGACACCCAGCCCCAGGATCCATAGACCCGTTGCAGCATGCAGCAGCTTGAGTGCGAGTGGTTGATGGATTGACTTATCGGCCATAGCGGCTCCCTCATTCCACCTCGATTAGAACGAGTAACTTTTAAGTCAGTATGAAATGGCAGGTATGTGTGATTCACGAACAGGGTTTCAATGGTA
>Ga0073934_10010798_pt1 | contig 11233 bp, 8 predicted proteins | sample LarsenN4metaG_FD_76834 | JGI IMG/M metagenome (GOLD analysis project Ga0073934, IMG submission 76834) | Hot spring sediment bacterial and archeal communities from British Columbia, Canada, to study Microbial Dark Matter (Phase II) - Larsen... ...
CAGGGCCGGTAAGGACACCGCCGCGGAGGAGTCCGCCAATCGACTGCTGGCTGCGTCCGGTGAATCGGTCGCTGAACCAGAAGCTGTCGGGCTCCAGGTCGGACATCTCGCCGTCGGCGGGCGGGGGAATGGTTTCATCGCCCAGCACCGCCGCGGGCCATGCCGCCAGCAACAGTCCCAGGCCAAGCCACACGAACCCCCAGCCGAAAGGCGTCATAGAGTTCGATCGCCGCGAATCAAACCGCTGCATCGACACACCTCTGCGGGTACGGACAGGCGCGGACGAGTCCGCGACGGGGCCGGAGATAGGCGCTCTATTACTGCTCTTGGGAGAGGAACGGCGGGTTGTAGCGTCGGCTGCGCAGCGGGGCAACGCGACTGTTGGCCGCAAAGGCGTTTCGTCACGGAAATCACGCCCTGCCCCGCCGAACAACGTCTACACCGGCGGAAAATGCCGTCAATCCGTGGTAAGCTTTGTCCGAATCGCGAAACCGCAAGCGAGCATCGCTTGCGGTTTCGCGATTCGACTTCATGGACCTACCGCATGGACCCGCTGCCCATCGCCTGCGACCTCGTGGCCGTGCCATCTGTCAGCGCGCAGTCCAACGGGCCGGTCAGCGACGTCGTCGAAGCGCTGCTCCGCCGTCTCGAATTCACCGTGGAACGCCAGGAATTCACCGATCCTGCCGGCACCCCACAGGTGAACGTCCTCGGCAGGAAAGGCCCCGACGGCATGGGGCTGGCGTACTTCGGCCACACCGATGTCGTCCCCGCCGCCACCTGGACCTGCTCCCACGGGCCGTTCACGCCGACCGTCCGCGACGGCCGGCTGTACGGCCGCGGGAGTTGCGATATGAAAGGCTCGATCGCTGCGTTCCTGGCCGCCGCCGCCAGAGTGCCCACTTCAGAACTGACTGCACCGCTGTACGTCGTGTGCACTGCCGATGAGGAAATTGGCTACCACGGCGCCAATTACGTCGTTGCTCACAGTACGATCTACCGCGAGATCGTCGACAGTCGCGCTCGCGGGCTGATCGGCGAACCGACGGAATTGGAAGTCGTCTACGCCCACAAGGGAGGCTGCGGGTTCGTGGTCACCTCCCGCGGCCGTGCCGCCCACACCAGCACCCGCGAAGGCGTCAACGCCAACTGGGCAATGATTCCGTTCCTGCAGGAAATGCACGACATCCACCGGGAGACGCAGTCCGATCCGACATGGCTGAACGCCGAATTCGACCCGCCGGAGATCAGCCTGAACCTGTTCGTCAGCGATCACGATCCGGTCATCAACATGACCGCCCCGGAAACCGTGTGCCGCGTCGGCTTCCGCCCCATGCCCGGTCAGGACCCGCAGCGACTGTTGGACCGTGCCCAGAAAAAAGCGGCCGAATGCGGCCTCGAATTCCGTATGTTGTGGAACTCCTCGCCCCTGTACACCAATCCCCGGTCGGATCTGATTCAGGACGTCCTCAAACTGGCAGGAAAGTCGACGCCCCGCACGGTTGCCTTCAGCACCGACGGCAGCTGCTTCGGCGAAGTGCAGGAGCTCGTCGTCTTCGGCCCCGGCAGCGTGAAACAGGCCCACACCGACGACGAATGGCTCGAGCTGGACCAGCTCCATTCCGGCGCCAACCTGTACGAGCGCCTCATTCGCCACTGGTGCACGCGTTGAAGAGGGGCCGCGTGCAGCAGCGACGTCCGTGTTTACCGCACCACGGGCGGGCAGGGTTCGCCGCAAGAGAACTCGGTCGGCTTCGGCTTCTTGGGTTGCATCTTCAGCAGGTGGCAACCCGTGGCGGTGCCGATAATCAGGCCGGCCGCGATCCAGGCAATCACCGCGCGCCGAAATGATTTGCTCGAGAAAAACAGGTCCATTTCAACGCCTCACGGTCGGCTTCGTGCCGTATTTGCGGTTGAACTCGTCCGGATCGAAGGGATCGCGCGGCTTCGACGTCAACGGCTTCACCGAATCCGGCTCGATGGCCGTGGCCGGGATGATGGCGTGCAATTGCGTGGCTTCATTGGAATCCGACTTGGGCATTGCCGCAGGCTCGTCCGCGGGGGACGGTCTTTTGCCCAGCCGCGGGCGCTCGGCCAGCCGCTCTTCCTCCTCGCGGCGCTCTTTGGCAACCGTCAGCACCCAGTCGCGCAACAGCTTCTGTTGCTCGGCCCCGTAGGCGCCGGAAAACACGGCCAGCGTCGCGCCGCCGTGAGCGCCGCGGAGCCTGTCCAAAAGCTCGCTCTGTTGCGGCTGCTGAATGTCGATGTACTGCAGCACTTCGGCCAGGTTCTGCTCAGTGCCCCGGCGATGGCCGTGGCCTTCCAGACGCACCGTCAGCAGGCGGAATTCATTCTGGGCCGCCGTGCCGTGGCAACTGGCGTTGCCGCACTTGTTCACCAGCAGCGGCTGGACGCGGGCCGTAAACTGTGCCGCCGTGGGCCGCGACAGCCCGCCCAGGGCCTCCACTTCCGGCACCACCAGGCCGTCGGACACCGGCAGCGGCGGTTTGGGCAGGGGCGGCTTCGACAGCAGGGTCTCTTCCAATCGAGCCAGCATGCGGCGGGCCGTCTCGCTCTCGGGATCGCGGCGCAACGCCCGGTTCAGTTCCACGCGGGCCTCTTCGTAGAGTCGATAGGACAGGCACCATTCGGCGAGCTGGACGAGGTCGGCCGCCGTGGGATCGAGCATCGCTTCCCGCTGCTGGCGGTAGGCGTCGGAAAGATCCCGTGCCACGCACCGCACCTGCTCGAACGGTACCACGATCCGCCCGTTGGCGCGTTCGACATAGAAACCCGTGGCCTGGCGAGTGACGACCCCCTCGAGGATGCGGCCGTCGCTCATCACCACCAGTTGCGACGCGTTCGTGGACCGCGGTGATTCGTCCGCGCTCAGCGCGTACGCCGCCGCGAGCGCAACCAGCGCAGTCGGCAACCATCGCGCCGGGGCCATGCGGACCTCGCGAGATTTACGGTCGGAATGGGATACGGGGATTGCAGACCGTAGTTCAAAACCCGCAAACCGGTCAACAGCGGATTCGTCCCGGCGTTTCACGGTTGCATGGCTTTCGAGACGCTCGCACAATCCCACAGAAGCCCGGCATTCAAGGTCACAAACCGGGCACCAGTTCCTGGTTTCACGTTTCACGGTTTGAACTTAACCTCGAGGAATATCCACCGTGACGTTCATTGCCCGTCTCGCCATCCTTGCGATCGTTCTCATCGCACACCGCGCTCTGGGGGCCGACGTCAAGCACGTGGTGCTCGTCAGCGTGGATGGTCTCGCTGCGAGTTATCTCGACGATCCCAAAGCCGATCTGCCCACACTGCGGCAACTGGCGAAACAAGGAGTCCGCGCGAACGGGATGCAGACATCCTTTCCCAGCGTGACATGGCCGTCGCACGTGTCGCTGGTGACCGGGACCACGCCGCGGCTGCACGGCGTGATCGGCAACGCGGTGTTCGATCGCCGGGCGATGCGCGAGCTGACCTACATCGGGGACCCCACCCTCGAAAAAGACCAGGCGATCGAAGTCCCCACGCTGTACGACGTGGCGGCAGCTCGCGGATTGACCTGCGGCAGCGTCATCTGGCCCTGCTGCAATGGCGCCAAGGCGCTGAAGTGGGTCATCCCCGATTCCAACAAGCCCGCGCTGCACGACAAGTACACGACGCCGGGCTTCGCGGACGAGCTGGCCAAGGCCGGCATCGACATCTCCAAGCTCGGCGAATGGGGCTGGAACAAGCAGCACTCGAAAGCCCGGGACGACGTCTACACGGACACCGCGAACTATCTTCTGACGAAGCACGGCGTGAACCTGCTGCTGGTGCACGTCATCACTCCCGATGGCGTCGAACACGCCTACGGCCCACACACGCCGGAAGCTTACGCCGCGGTAAAGCAGAGCGATGCGCACATCCAACAAATCTGGGACACGCTGCAGCAGCCGCCACTGGCGGGGAGGTCGGCGCTGTTCGTGGTGTCCGATCACGGCTTCGCGCCAGTGGAGAAGCTGCTCAAGCCGAACACCATTTTTCGAGAAGAGGGGTGGATCCAGGTCGACGACCAGAACAAGCCCACCCAACGCCGTGTGTGGTGTCAGGCACAGGGCGGCTCGGCGTTCATTTACGTCCTGGATGCCAATCTCATCGCGGACGTGAAGGCGGCCCTGCGCGATCGGCCGGGCATCACGGGCGTTCTGGAACCGGGCCAGTTCCATGCGCTGGGGCAACCGACGCCGGACGAAAACGTCGAAAGCCCGCACCTCATCCTCACCACCGAGCCGGGGTATTCGTTCGATAACGACGTCGCGGGCGAGTTCGTCGCCGACTCACCGAACCTCAAGGGCACGCACGGGCATCTCACCGACCCGCCGTTCATGCACGCCACGTTCGTTGCCGCCGGGGCGGGTTTGAAATCGGGAACGCGTTTGGAAGTAATCCGCAACATCGACGTCGCTCCGACGATCGCGAAGCTCTTGGGGTTCGAGTTCCCTTCCGCGGAAGGCCGCGTGTTGACGGAGGCGCTCGCGCCGTGAACCTCCGCATCTTATCCCCCCACGAGTCGTGGGAGTCCGAGCGCTTCATGACGCGTGTGATGTCGCTTGCCGTGTAGCGGATGCCGAGGCAACCGCTACACGGCAAGCGACATCACACGGTTGTTGAGCGCTCGGCCCCCGGCGACTCGCCGGGGGCTAAGACGCGGAAAAGAAGTCTGTTGTTGCCGCTTCCTGCGCCGGGCTATACTCACATCAGCGCAGGGAGATGGGAGGGGCTGCGTTTGTCCCGCTGTGGTGTGCCGCTGCGCACGTGAGTACCAGGGATGCGTCGTCGCCTGTCGCAGTCAGTGATTACCGTCAGCGCTGCCGCCGTCGCCATTCTGCTCGCGACCGCCTCCCTGTTTGCTGATGAACCCGAACTGCCGTCACTCGTCAAGTTACTCCGGCAGGGTAAGTACGAAGAGTGCATTGCCGGCGCGCAGACCGCCATCGACAGCCGCAAGTTCGGCGAGGACTGGTACGTGGTGAAGGCGGAAGCTGAGTTCGCGCTCGGCAAATACACCGCCGCCATGGACACGATCCAAACCGGGTTGCAGCGGTACAGTTGGAGCGTGCGGCTGCGGCAATTGGGCATTCCCGCGGCAAGGGCCACCGATCGCGAAGAGCAGGCCGCCACGTGGATGACGGAGATTCAGGACTCCGCGGTCCGCGCTCCGTGGCGATATACCGATCCTGACAGTCTGGTGGCGCTCGGTCACGCCGCGCTCGATGCCGGCGCCGACGCGCGGCAGGTGCTGGAGCAGCTCTACGACCGCGCGCTGAAGCAGAGCCCGCTGCATCGCGATGCGAAACTGGCCACCGGGCAGCTCGCGCTCGATAAGCAGGACTACGAACTCGCTGCCGATATCTTCAAGGCGGCCATCAAGCAGGACGCAGAGGATCCCGATTTTCAGCTCGGCCTCGCGCGGGCACTGGAGCACAGCGATCCGCAGCGCGCGGCCGGGGCCGTGGCTCAAGCGCTCGCGGCGAATCCCCGCCACGTCCCCTCGCTCTTGTTCCGGGCAGAGAATGCCATCGACGCCGAGCAGTACGCGGCGGCGACGGAGTTCCTCGACGAGGCGGCCAAGGTGAACCCGTCCGACCCGGACGTGTGGGCGTATCGCGCGCTGCTGGCCCACCTCGCCAGCGACGAATCCGCTGCCGAAACGGCCCGATCCAAGGCCCTGGAAGCGTGGAAGAAGAACCCACGCGTCGACTATCTCATCGGCCGGAAGCTCTCGCAGAAATACCGCTTCCAGGAAGGCTCCGAGCACCAACAGCGGGCACTTAAGTTTGCACCAAACTACCTCCCTGCGCGGACGCAACTGGTGTCGGACCTGCTCCGGCTCGGCCGGAACGACGACGCCTGGAAGCTCGCGCAGTCGGTGCACGAGGCCGACGGCTACGACGTGCAGATCTTCAACCTGCTGGAGTTGAAGGACAAACTCGAAAAGTTCACAACGCTCGACCGCGGGCACTTCCGCGTCCGCATGGCCGCACGTGAAGCGGAAATCTACGGGGAAGACGTGCTGCAACTGCTCACGCGCGCCGAAGAAACGCTGTGCGCCAAGTACGGCCTCGAACTCACCGACACCGTCGCCGTCGAGATCTATCCCGAACCGAACGACTTCGCGGTCCGCACGTTCGGCATGCCGGGAGCGTCAGGATACCTCGGTGTCTGCTTCGGTAAAGTCATCACGGCCAACAGTCCCGCCTCGCAGGCCGAACATCCCGCGAACTGGCAGGCCGTGCTGTGGCACGAGTTTTGTCACGTGGTGACGTTGCAGCGCACGAAAAACCGAATGCCGCGCTGGCTCAGCGAAGGCATTTCGGTCTACGAAGAGCGGCAGGCGCACCCCACGTGGGGCGAGCGGATGAGCCCGCGGTATCGCACGTGGATCCTCACCGGCCGGTTGACCCCGCTGGCTGAAATGAGCGGCGCGTTCCTCGCCCCGGAGTCGCCGGCCCATTTGCAGTTCGCCTACTACCAGGCGTCGCTGGTGGTGGAGTTTCTGGTCGAGCGGTACGGCATCGAGGCCTTGAAAGAGGTGCTGACCGATCTGGCGGCCGGTGTGCCCAGCGACCAGGCACTCGAACGCCGGTTCGCACCGCTATCGCAACTGGACGAGGAGTTCCAGGATTACGCCAAAGAGTTGACCCGTCGCTTCGGTCCCGACCTGGATTGGGAGAATTACGACCTTTCGGCGGTCATCAACGATGACGACCCGCGGCCGCTGGAAAGCTGGGTGCAGGATCATCCCACGAGTGTGGTGGGCCTTACAGCACTGGCCGAGGCGTATATCGGCCTGCGCGCGTTCGACAAAGCCAAGCCGCTCCTGGAAAAGCTGATCGCGGGGGTGCCGGAGTTCGCCGGCAGCGGCAGCGGGTACGAGCTGTTGGCGGCGGTGCATCGTGCGGCGGGCGAAACCTCCGCCGAACGCAAAGTGTTAAAGGAATACGTGAGCCGGGCCGACGCCGCGGTCCCCGCGATGTTGCGGCTGTTGGAACTGGATCGCCAGGCGGAGGACTGGGAGTCGGTGGAGGACACAGCGGATCGGCTGCGGGCGGTGAATCCGCTGTTACCGATGATGCAACGGTCCGCAGCGATCGCGTCGACGAAGCTCGGTCACCAGGAGGCGGCGGTTTCCAGTTGGAAGGCGTTGTTGGCGCTCGATCCCGACGACCGGGCGGAAACGCTGTTCCAGGTGGCGCGGCTCTTGCACCAGCAGGGCAACCCGCAGGCGAAACGGTATCTGTTGGAAGCGCTCGAGTTGGCCCCGCGGTATCGCGCGGCCCAGCAGTTGTTGTTGGAAATCGTGGATCCAGCGCCGAAGAAACCGGCGGTGGGGTTTTGAGTGTTTTCATTTAGCCGCGACCCGGAGGGGGAGCGCTCCGCGCGTCGGAGGCATCGATGCGGAGCGCTCCCCTTCGGGTCGCGGCTAAACGGCGGAGATGAATCATGCGTCGCACGCACATCGCCTGGATCGCAATCGCGGTCGCCTGTTTGGCGCTCAACGACCTCCACGCCCAGCGCCGCTACCGCGACTACGCCGGCGGGCCGCTTTCCGGCTACCAGCGCAACGGCGTCCCCGATTGGGAAATCGACCCTGATTTTAAGGACGACGTGTTCACGTTCGTCCGCATCCGCTACGAGTCGAGCTACCGCTGGAACAAGTGGGCCACCGATTACCCCGACAGCGACCTCAACTTCTCGTTCCGGCTGCAGCAGCTCACCTCGCTAAAGGTCAACCCGCAGCCGGTCGTCCTGGAGCTGACCGATCCCGAGTTGTTCAAGTACCCGTTCATCTACCTGATCGAGCCGGGGGATATCGTCCTCACCAACGAGGAAATCAAGGCGCTGCGGCGGTACTGCCTGAACGGCGGGTTTCTGATGGTCGATGATTTCTGGGGCGAGCGCGAGTGGGACACGTTCTACGGCGAGATCAAGCGCGTCTTCCCCGATCGGGAATTGCTCGAGCTGCCGCTGGAACATCCCATCTTTCACTGCGTGTACGATCTCACGGAGAAGCCGCAGATTCCCAGCATCGGGGCCGCGCTCAGTGGCCGCGGAGGGGGCATCACCTGGGAGCGCAGCGATGCCCGCGAAGTGCATTACAAGGGCATCTTCGACGACAAGGGCCGCATGATGGCCATCGTGTGCCACAACACCGACTTGGGCGACGGCTGGGAGCGCGAAGGGGAAGATCCGTGGTATTTCCGCGAGTTCTCCGAGAAAAAGGCGTATCCGCTGGGGATCAACATCGTATTTTACGCGATGACGCATTGAGAGGCGCGAGGTATCAGGGATCAGGTGTCCGGTGAAGAGAAAACGACGAGCGTCGCTTGCGGCTTCGCGCCCCGTGCAAAGACCAGCATCGGCGCGGAGCGCGAAACCGCAAGCGAGCGACGATTTCAAGAGGAACGACGATCGATGACGAACGATAAACCCGATCCCAACGAGCGCGAACGGAAGGTGCTCGAACTCGTGCGCTCGTCGCGGCGGCGGATCAAGGACGAACTCGCCAAGCGCATCATCGGCCAGGAACATGCCGTCGAGCAGTTGCTGATTGCGCTGTACGCCGGCGGGCACTGTCTCATCACCGGTGCGCCGGGCCTCGCGAAAACGCTGCTCGTCAAATCGATCGCGCAGTTGTTCCAGCTCAAGTTCCAGCGGATCCAGTTCACCCCGGACCTGATGCCCGCCGACATCACCGGCACCGAGATCCTGCAGGAAGACGAGTCGGGCCGACGCCGGCTCACGTTCGTGCACGGCCCCATCTTCTGCCAGGTGCTGCTCGCCGACGAAATCAACCGCACGCCTCCCAAAACGCAGGCCGCGCTGCTGGAGGCGATGCAGGAGCTGCAGGTCACCGCGGCGGGCGAACGCTATCCGCTCGATCCGCCGTTCTTCGTGCTCGCCACGCAGAACCCCATCGAAATGGAAGGCACGTACCCGCTGCCCGAGGCACAGCTCGACCGTTTTATGTTCAACGTGGTGGTGGACTACCTGCCGGAGAACGACGAAGTCGCCGTGGTGCAGCGCACAACTTCGCGCGGCGGCGAAGAGATCGAGCCGGTGCTGTCGGGCGACGACGTGCTGGCCATCCATGACCTCGTGCGTTCCGTTCCCGTGGCGGAAGATCTCGTGCGGTACGCTGTGCAATTGGCGGCGGCATCGCGGCCGAGGCAACCGCATACGCCGCAGTTCATCACCGACCACGTGTCGTGGGGGGCAGGGTTGCGGGCGGCGCAGTTCCTGATCCTCGGCGCCAAAGCGCGGGCGCTGCTCGAAGGCCGAGCGCACGTCACGGTGGACGACATCCGCCGCCTCGCCGCGCCAGTACTGCGTCACCGCATCCTGACCAACTACCGCGCCGAAGCCGCCGGCGTGACGGTGGAGCAGATGATCGCGCGGTTGATTGAGACCGTGAAAGCGCCGACGGGAATGTAGTCGTTTAGCCGCGACCCGGAGGGAGCGCTCCGTGTCGATGGTCGCGGCGGCAGAGCGATCCCCTCCGGGTCGCGGCTCAACAAGAAATCCAACCGGCCTTGTGCCCATGACTCCCGACGCCTCACCGCAGTACCTCGACCCGCGCGTGCTGTTGCAGATCGCGTCGCTCGAGCTGCGCGCCCGGCACGTGGTCGAGGGGTTCTGGTCGGGTCTGCACCGCAGCCCGTATCACGGCTTCTCCGTCGAGTTCACGGAATACCGCGAATACACGCCAGGGGACGACCCGCGGCACCTCGACTGGCATTTGTACGCCCGCAGTGATCGTTATTACGTGAAGCGCTTCGAGGACGAAACCAACCTGCGGTGCCTGCTGCTGCTCGATGGCAGCCGGTCGATGGAGTTCGGGACGCCCCACACGAAGTTCGATTACGCTCGCACTCTGGCGGCGACGCTGGCGTATTTCCTGACCGAGCAGCGCGACGCGGTCGGCCTCGCACGGTTCTCGCAGGAGATCGACCACTACATTCCGCCGCGGTATCGGGCCGGGCATTGGCGAAGGCTGCTGGTGGCGCTGGAACAGCCGTGCACGGGGCAAACGACGGAGCTTGCGCCGCCGCTGGAGCAGGCGGCCGAACGGTTGAGCAAGCGCGGCATGTTGGTGCTGATTTCAGACCTCCTCGCGCCGCTGGAGCGCGTGGAGCTGGCGTTAGGGTTCCTGACAGCGCGGGGTCAGGAAGTGCTGGTGTTCCAAGTGCTTGATCCGGCGGAGCTGTCCTTCGACTTCGAGCGGCCGGAACTCTTCGTCGACCTGGAAACCGGCCGCAAGATGTACGTCGACCCCGAGCGGATCCGCCGCGACTATCAGCAGCGCTTCGACCGGCACCTGCAGGACGTGGAAGGCGTGTGCGCGCGGCTGGGCATTACGTATCGCCGGTTGACGACGGACCAGCCGCTGGGCGACGCCCTGGGCGATTTGCTGCAGTCGCGGCTGCGTTCGCGCGACCGAAGGTCTGTCGCGGGACGACGACGTTGAGTCAAAATCTCAAACCACATAAAGACAAGTTCCAAACAAATTCCAAATCAGGCAAGGCGTAAACGTGACTCAACGTAGACGTCCCCCGTGACGCGGTTGTTGTTGGAACTTTGCTTGTTTTGTGGTGCGTGTTTGGGATTTGTGTTTTGAGATTTAGGATTTAGCCCGTGAGTTGGCTCGCTCCTCTGTACCTTGCCGGTTTGCTCGCGATCGCGGGGCCGATCGTATTTCACTTGTGGCGGCGGACGCTGCAGGGGCGGCGGACGTTCTCCACGCTGATGTTCCTCGCGCCGTCGCCGCCGCGGATCACTCGCCGCAGCCGGATCGAGCAGTGGCTGCTCTTGTGCCTGCGGGCATTGGCGTGTGCGTTGCTTGCCCTGGCGTTTGCCCGTCCTGTGCTGCGCGTGCCGGCGGAAATCGCCCAGAAGCCGCGGGGCGGCGAACTGCTGGCGGTACTCGTCGACACCAGCGCTAGCCTGCAACGCGACGACGTGTGGAAGCAGGTGCAATCGCAGGTGCAGGAGCGCATCGGCAAGTTGACCGACGACGACACCGCGGCGTTGTTTTCGTTTGACGACCGCTGGCACGCGCCCTTCGCGTTCTCCGATGCCGCCAACGTCGACGCCCCTACCGCGCGGGCCGTGCTGCTCGAGCGACTCGCGGCCATCAAGCCTTCCTGGGGGGGCGCGCAGCTCGGCGACGCCCTCGTGCGCA
>Ga0073934_10010799_pt1 | contig 11233 bp, 8 predicted proteins | sample LarsenN4metaG_FD_76834 | JGI IMG/M metagenome (GOLD analysis project Ga0073934, IMG submission 76834) | Hot spring sediment bacterial and archeal communities from British Columbia, Canada, to study Microbial Dark Matter (Phase II) - Larsen... ...
AGTGCATGGGTGGCGGCATGGACGGCGGCATGGGTGGCGGCATGGACGGCGGTATGGGTGGCGGTATGGGTGGCGGCGGCATGGACGGTGGTATGGGTGGTGGTGGCATGGACGGTGGTATGGGTGGCGGTGGTGGCTGCGATATGGTGGCCGGGACCTTTGTCGGTGGCCTGTTCTGGGACGGCCGGGCCACCGGCTGGTCCCTCGGCGATCCTCTGGCGGAGCAGGCCATGGGGCCGTTCCTGAATCCGCTCGAAATGAACAATCCGAACCCGAAACTTGTCTGCCTCAGTATCATGCGGTCCGATTATGCCGTGCTGTTCGAGGAGGTCTGGGGGCAGAACACCCTCGATTGCGTGAAGGATGTGAACCTGACCTACGAGCGGATTGCCCGGTCCATCGCTGCCTATGAACGATCTGCAGAGGTGAGCCAGTTCAGCTCGAAGTTCGACACTTTCTGGCGTAACGTCCAGGCAAAACGGGAAGTGCCGAGATCTGGCGTCCCGCAGGTATGGGCCATAAACGGCATGAACAAGGATAAATTCAAGGGGCTCGGCCTGACCGACCAGGAAGTCGTCGGACTTGCCATCTTCAACACCAAGGGGAAATGCTCCACCTGTCACCCGCTGCGTCCGATGCGCGGCAGCTCCTATCCGCTCTTCACCGACTTCCGCTACCATAACCTGGGGATGCCGAAAAATCCTGATAACCCCTATTACGACATGCCGCGACCGTGGAACCCCGATGGTGCCGGGTGGGTCGATCAGGGGCTGGGTGGTTTTCTGGCTAAAACCGCGGGCATGGACATGGATTTTTCAGCAGATGCGGCCGAAAACTACGGCAAACACCGGACTCCGACCCTGCGCAATGTCGATATGCGGCCGACCCCTGAATTTGTCAAGGCCTACGGCCATAACGGCTACTTCAAGAGCCTGCCGGAAATCATCCATTTCTACAACCTGAGGGACGTGCTGCCGGTCTGTGACAGCCCCGACCCGCCGCTGGACGGCATGGGGGGGGCCACCTGCTTCCCACCGCCGGAAGTGGCGGAGAACATCAATCATGCTGATATGGGAAATCTGGGCCTCACCCCGCAGGAGGGGATGGCGCTCATCGGTTTCCTGAAGACGCTGACGGATGGCTACGTTGCTACACAGGACTAGCGGAAAGGAGTTTGTCATGGGCAGAAAACTTATCAGTCGCAGAGATTTCATAACCCTGACGTCGCTTGGGGTGACAGGCACCTATATTGGCCTCCATACCGGCCTGGCCCGGGCCATGATGGGGAGTGGCGGCGGTGGCATGGGAGGCGGCGGTGGCGGCATGGGGGGGACGGGAACAAGTATCATCGACCCACCACCGGGTAGCCCGTTCCGGGATCCTGCCGAAGCAGTGAAGAACATCAACGGGGTTTTCGAGCTGGAGGTGCGGGAGGCACAGGTCAACGTCAACGGCACAATGGCATCGCTCCTCACCTACAACGGCCAGTATCCCGGCCCGACCATCCGGGCAAGGAAGTGGGATACCCTGAGGGTCCAGCTGAAGAACTTCCTCCCCTATACAACGCAAACGAACATCCTCGGGCATACGAGGAATATCACCAACCTCCATACCCACGGCCTCCACGTTTCCCCCGTCGGTTTCCCCGATCCCATGGTGCCGGCCGACAACGTGATGGTACAGCTCAGGCCCGGTGATATCTGCGACTATTCCTATGACCTTTCCATGGAAGAGCCGGGGCACCTGAACTTCTACCACCCCCATGTCCACGGCGTGGTGGCGGAGCAGTACTGGGGCGGCCTGGCCGGACCGCTGGTCATCGAGGACGAGACGACCGCGCTTGCCGGTTTCGAGACCCATATCATGGTGCTGAAGGACCTGAGCCTGAGCAACGGGTCCCCCACGCCGTACACCATGCTGTCTGACTACATGCACGGCAAGGAGGGTGGCCTGGTGATGGTCAACGGCCAGGTGAACCCGGTTCTCCCGATCCGTCCGGGCCAGGTGCAGAGGTGGCGGATTCTCAACGCGAGCAACGCCCGCTTCTACAAGCTCTCCCTGGAAGGCCACTCTCTCTACCTGATAGGAACTGACGGCGGCCTGCTGGACAAACCGTACCCCCTCACTTCGCTACTCCTCGCCCCGGGGGAGCGGGCGGACATCCTGGTGAAGGGGAGCAAGACGGCCAAAAACTACCGCTTCCTGTCGCTCCCCTACAGCCGGGGGGGGATGAGCAGCCAGCAGCAGGTGACCCTGCTGACCCTTGCCGACAGCGGAACCGCGGTAAGAAACGTCATGCCGTCATCTATCAATCCGAACGCCAAGCGGGTGACCATGGACACCTCCATGCTGACGCGGCGAAGCCTGACTCTCAGCATGATGCAGGGGAGGGGGTACATCAACGGCATCTCGTTCACGGACATGGATCACACCTATCAGTTCATGTCGCACCTGGGCAGCTGGGAGGTCTGGGACATCATCAACAACAGCGGCATGGACCACCCGTTCCACCAGCATGTAAACTCATGCCAGGTCCTCTCCATCACCGGCGGCGACAGCGCCTATGCTTCGCTTTACACCACCATCCCGGCCTGGAAGGACGTGGTCGTCGTCCCCAAGTTGGGACGGGTCACCATGCTCGTGCCGGTCACGGACTGGCCGGGGATGACCATGTTCCACTGCCACATCATCGAACATGAGGACATCGGTATGATGGGGGTGTGGGATATCATGGGAGGTGGAATGCCGCCGATGTAGGTTTATCGACAGGAAAAAACGATACGTGTGCCGCAAACAAAAAAGCCACCCCCTGGGGGATGGCTTTTTTGCTGATTCAATCTACTGCTGCTTATTAATCGTCATCGTGCTCATCATTTGTTGAAGGACGGTAGATGACGTTACGGGTGATGCTGCTGCTGTGGCCCGCCTCATCAGTTGCGGTTACGGTGATGGGGTACAGCTTGGGGGTGGTGAAGGTGACCCGCTGCTTGAATACACCGTCATCAACATTGGGTGTATAGGTCTTGTCGTTCATGGTGATTTTGACAGTGACGTGCTCGTCGTTATCGGTAACCTTGCCTTGAATGACCAGAGACGGATGCCGTGTGGTGAAATCCTGGCTGGGGTAGGTCACGGCAAGCCCGAGGCTGTCGTAGCTGGTGCTGTAGGTTATTGTCCGCTTGGCAGTGGCGATATTGCCTGCCAGGTCGGTCGCGGTGATGGTGATGGTGTTGACACCTGCCGCCAGGTAGGCGGTTGCACTGTAGGTGCTGCCGGTGATGGCCGCCGATTGCTGGCTGCCGCCGTTGACGCTGAATCTGACCGTGGAGGCTTCGCTGATTGTGCCGGTCAGGGTGATGTACGACTGGGTGGTCGTGCTGTTGTCCGCCGGTGCGGTGATGGTGAGGACAGGGACGCTGGCGTCATAGGTGATTACGCGGCTATCGGTCGTCTTGTTGCCGGCCTTGTCGGTTGCGACGACCGTGATGGTGTTGGCGCCGGCAATGAGAGTCAGAGCGGTGCTGAAGGAGCCGTCAGCGTTGACGACGACCGTCTGGTCGTTGACGGTGACGGACTGGATACCACTTGCATCGCTGGCGTTGCCGCTGACGTTAAGCGTGACCTTGTTGGTTATGGAGCCGTTTGCCAGGGCCGAGATGGCCAGGGTCGGGTTGGTAGTGTCAACGGCAGTGGGGAGCGTTACGGTGACAGTGGCGCTCCGGGAGAGGGAAACATTGCCTGCCGCATCCCTGGCAAAGGCGAAGAAGGTGTTGCTGCCGGCAACTGCGGTCACGCTGGTAGGAGCAGTTGCGGTCCATCCGGTGGTGGAAGCAGTCGGAGCTGTGACGCTCTTGGTGATCAGGTAACCGGTAACTCCAACGTTGTCGGTGGCGGTGAGGCTGGTGACCGGCACGGTGAGGCTGGTGGCGGTTGCCGGCAGGGTGAAGGCGCTCACAACGGGGACGGTTGTGTCAGCAGCCGGCGGCAGGGTTACGGTGACAGTGGCGCTCCGGGAGAGGGAGACATTACCCGCCGCATCCTTGGCCCAGGCGTAGAAGGTGTTGCTGCCGCTAACGGCGGTCACGTTGCTCGGTGCGGTTGCGGTCCAGCCGGTGGCAGTGGCTGCCGGAGCGGTGGCGCTCTTGTTGACCAGGAAGCCGGTGACCCCGACGTTATCGGTGGCGGCGAGGCTGGTGATCGGCACGGTGAGGCTGGTGGCGGTTGCGGGGAGGGTGAAGGCGCTCACTACCGGGGCGGTGGTATCGGCTGCCGGCGGCAGTGTGACGGTGACGGTGGCGCTCCTGGAGAGGGAGACGTTGCCTGCTGCGTCCTTTGCCCAGGCGTAGAAGGTGTTACTGCCGCTAACGGCGGTCACGCTGGTCGGAGCGGTTGCGGTCCAGCCGGTGGCGGTTGCTGCCGGAGCGGTGGCACTCTTGTTTACCAGGAAGCCGGTGACCCCGACGTTGTCGGTAGCGCTAAGGCTGGAAACCGGCACGGTGAGGCTGGTGGCGGTTGCGGGGAGGGTGAAGGCGCCGATCACGGGAGCGGTGGTGTCGGGGAGGGTGACGGTGACGGTGGCGCTCCTGGAAAGTGAGACGTTACCTGCCGCATCCTTTGCCCAGGCGTAGAAGGTGTTGCTGCCGCTAACGGCGGTCACGCTGGTCGGAGCGGTTGCGGTCCAGCCGGTGGCGGTTGCTGCCGGAGCGGTGGCGCTCTTGTTGATCAGGAAGCCGCTGACCCCGACGTTATCGGTGGCGGTGAGGCTGGTTACCGGCACGGTCAGGGTGGTTGCGGTGGCAGGGAGGGTGAAGGCGCTCACTACCGGAGCGGTGGTGTCGGGGAGGGTGACGGTGACGGTGGCGCTCCTGGAGAGGGAGACGTTACCCGCCGCATCCTTGGCCCATGCGTAGAAGGTGTTGCTGCCGCTAACAGCTGTTACGCTGGTCGGTGCGGTTGCGGTCCAGCCGGTGGCGGTTGCTGCCGGAGCGGTGGCGCTCTTGTTGATCAGGTAACCGGTGACCCCGACGTTGTCGGTGGCGGTGAAGCTGCTGACCGGTACGGTCAGGCTTGTGGCGGTAGCCGGAAGGGTGAAGGCGCTGACCACGGGAACGGTGGTGTCAACCGCCGCGGCAACGGTAATGGTAACGTTGACGGATTTCTCGCTGTGGACATCGCCGGTTCCCGTGCCGTTCTCATTGCCGAAGTATGCAACTCTCCAGGTGTGTGTGCCTGCAGTTGCCGGTGCCGGAGCCGAGAGGGTTGCCGGATAGAGGGTTGAGCCCCCCATGCCGCTCTGGTTGCCGGTGGAGCGTGCCAGCTCGGTGCCGTTCTGGGCGTAGAGACGTGCACCGATCCAGCCGGAACGTGCGCCAGAGGAGGTAAGGGTGACGGTTACTGTTTCGCCGGGGGCGTAGGAGGTTGTTTTGTTAGTTGTCGCGGCAATGGTTCCGCTGTGCTGGTGGCAGCCTGCGCAGGTTGCAACGGTCGGTGCCGCATGACAGTCTACGCAGCCTCTGCTGGTGAAATAAGTCGATTGTGCCTGTGCTTCGGGGGCCAGGTACTGGATGACTCCCAACGGAATTGAAAATGAAAGTGCTATTAATAATTTACTGATATTTTTCATGCATAATCTCCTGTGTTGTGTTGCCTGAATGGCTTTTACTGCCTGTTTGTGACAGTTTCCCGCTCGCACTCATAACTCCTTTCATGGTTGCTCGGAAAATTACCGGTTCGTTACGTGTGGTTTATTTCGCGATTGTGAAAACTGTCCGGCTGCTGTTGTAGTGGCCAAAAAAAAGCCGGAATGCCCATATTCATGATATTTCGGCATCCCGGCTGTCTTCTGGAGACCCTTGGGCTTTCCGCCCCACCCTCACGGATGGTTTAGTATTATCGTGTACCACATGCTTTCATGCCGATTTATTCGAGTATTGCCAGTCGGCATGATCCTTTTGCCTTACCAGGCTGGATTATCTTGCTTCTCTTCTCATGGTTTCTCTCCTTTTCGAAACAGGACACAAAAAAGCCGGGTCCGATATCGTGTGATATTTCGGCGACCCGGCTGTCTGCGTGAGACCCTGTAGGCTTTCCGTCCCATCCTCGCGGATGGTTTAGTATTATCGTCTATCTACTGCTTATGTCCGTTAGCTGGATGGTAACTTACTATTTTTGGTACAAAGTTGCAATTACTTTTTGGTGAACTGTGTTTAATATCCTTTGGTGCCGGACACAAAAAAGCCGGGACCGATATCTTATGATATTTCGGTAACCCGGCTGTCTTCGTGAGATCCTGTAGGCTTTCCGCCCCATCCTCGCGGATGGTTTAGTATTATCGTGTACCACAAAATTTATGCTGTTTTGTTGGTTCGTGTGTTCGTTATCCCCTAATCGGGGGAACAAAGTCAAAAAAAATTTTTCTAATCCGAAACCTGCCGGTTCCGGGTGAAGGGAGGAAACCGGGTGCGCCCGGTGCCTTGTGGTCCCCATGGGGAGGGCTCTTTAAGCGGTATCATGAGCCCTGACGCCGTTTCAGGGGGTGGTGTGCGGGTAGAATCCCTCCTCGTTGCATTCGCCCTTAACCTGTGCCTCTTTGCAAAGCTGTCCCAGCTTTGTTTCCATCTCTTCCAGGGTCATGCCGAATTCGTCAACGACCTTTTTGCTTGCGTCTTTCTGCCACTGGGCCTCTTTTTCTGCAAGAACGCCCCGGTTGATCCTGTGCCCCTCCCGGGCGTAGAAGAGTTCCCTTGACCGTTCCAGTTCATGTCTTTTCGTGGTTTCCGCCTTGGACTTCATTCGTGCCATCTCTACGCCGCGGCGCAGCAGCGGATCGGCTGGGAGAGGTTTTTCCGGCGGCGCGGCCAGAATTGGAAGGGGGGGGGAAGTCGGCGTACTTTCGGGTTTCTGCTTTGCCGGGGCCATTGTCAGCAGGCGGTCGTTGGCCTTGACGGCGAACTCGCTTTCCGGAAACCGGTCGATAATGCTTTCGTAGATTTCCCGTGCTTTTGCAATGCTGCCGGAGCGCTCCTCCTTGCCTGCCTGCAGATAGAGCCCTTGTGGGGTCTCGGACGCAGCCGGTGCGGCGTGAAGCGGGGCGGCGAGGAAGAGGAGTACGGCAACGATGCTGATCTGTTTGGCGAGGTTCATTTCATGTCTCCAGTTCAGGTTGTTCTGTGGTGACCCCTCCCGGCAGAAGTTCGGCGAGGAGCATGCCGCCAAGGATCAGCAGCGCTCCGAGCCAGGCGCTCGGGGTGAGCTTTTCCCCTGCGGCGACGTAAGCATACCCTGCCGCGAAGACCGGTTCAAGGCAGAAAATGAGGGCCGTCTGGGATGGAGGGATGTGGCGCTGCATGGCAGTCTGGACGAGGAATGCAAAGACCGAGGCAAAAATGGCGCAAAGGAGCAGCGGCCAGAGGAGAAAGGGGTGGTAGACCGCTACCTGCTTGCCGCCGGACAGGGCCACAATGCCGCTGGCAATGGCAATGGTGGTCATCTGCACCGCCGTCATCCAGTAGACGTCGTGCTCACGGGCGTAGTGTCCGGTCATGAGGAGATGGAGGGCGACACAGAGGGCGCAGATGATGCCGAGGATGTCGCCGGAATTCACGCTCAGTTCACCCCCTGTGCAGAGCAGAAACAGGCCGGCCGTTGCCATGACTGCTCCCCACCTGACCCCGGGCGGAACCGTTTGCCGGAATATTGCCGCTCCCAGGATAGGGACGAAAACGACATTGAGCCCGGTGAGGAAGCCGGTATTGGATGCGGTCGTGTAGAGCAGGGCGGCCGTCTGGAAAGCGTAGGCACCGAAGAGGGCCAGACCGAGAAATATTCCTGCCTTTACGGTCGGCCATGACGGCCTGCGGTAAAGGATGATGCCCGGAATGACCATGAAAAGCGATGCAAGGGCGAACCGCTGCGCGAGGAAGACGAACATGTCCACCCTGGAGACGGCTTCCTTGACTACCGTAAAGGTGATTCCCCAGAAAAACGTTGTTGCCGTGAGCAGAATGGCCGCGACCGTTTTTTTCATACCAGAACCCTGTTTCTTTTTCCGTGAAAATGGTTCTACCGTTAATCCATTAAACAAATCTTTGTTGACACTATCCCAAAATAACCTTAAAAAGAAGAAAATTTATTCTCACGAAACATTTTTTTGTTTGATTCAAGATGCAGATAACTACACGCTTGCACCGGAGGATATCTATGAGAATGCTGAGGATTATTGTTGCCTTGTTGACGGTTACCGCCATCCTGACAAGCTCGGCTTTTGCAGCCGGAAAGAAGATTGTCGTTGCCACGGATGCAACCTGGCCCCCCATGGAGATGGTTGGCAAGGACAAGAAGATAGTCGGCTTTGACATCGACTTCATGAACGAGGTGGCCAAGGCGGCCGGCTTCACGGTCGAGTTCAAGAATACCGCATGGGACGGGATCTTTGCCGGTGTCGAGTCCGGACAGTACGATGCCATCATCTCATCGGTGACCATCACCGAGGAGCGCAAGAAGAAATACGATTTCTCCATGCCGTATATCGATGCCGGCCAGATACTGATCGTTCCCAAGGCGGAACAGGGGGTCAAGCTGGCAGATCTCAAGGGGAAGAAGGTCGGAGCCCAGATCGGCACGACCGGTGCCATGGAGATCAAGAAGGCAAAGGTCGCGGAACTCAAGACCTATGACGAGGTTGGGCTTGCATTCGAGGACATGGCTGCCGGAAGGATCGCCGGGGTTGTCTGTGACGAGCCGACGGCGATCATCTATGCGCTGCAGAAGGCCGAGTACAAGGACAAGTTCAAGATCGTCGGCAAGCCGTTCACCAAGGAAGCCTACGGCATCGTCGTCAAGAAGGGGAACAAGGAGCTGGTTGATCTTCTCGACAAGGGTATCAAGGCGGTAAAGGCCAGGAAGACCGATGTCGCTCTGAAGAAGAAGTGGCTGAAATAGCCCGGAATGGGGGATAAGGAGGCTACCCGCCTCCTTTTTCTATTTATGACCTTCAAGGAAACGACGCACAATAAAGTTGATGTGGGAGACGGCGCAGCCATCCCCACCAAGAGTGACCGCGGCCTCTTTACCGCCTGGCGCTTTGCATTTGTCGGGGCGATAGGCGCTCTCGCCTATCTTGCCTGGAGCAGGCCCGATCCGTACCTGGATATTATCAAGTTCGTTCCGGACGGGATTGCCGTTACCTTCAAGGTTACGGTCGGCGCAATTCTCCTCGCGCTCGTTCTCGGCCTGGTGACCGGGCTTGGCAGGATATCCGCCAACCGGTTCATCAACGGCCTGGCCTCCCTCTACGTGGAGGTGATCCGCGGCATCCCGCTGCTGGTGCAGATTTTCTACATCTACTACGCCCTCGGCCGCTTCGTGAAGATTCCCGACCTGCTGAGCGCCATCATAGCCATGGCCGTCTGCTACGGCGCCTACATGGGGGAGGTGTTCCGGGCCGGCATCCAGTCCATCCCAAAGGGGCAGATGGAGGCGGCCCTCTCTCTCGGCATGACCAGAGAGCAGGCGATGCGGCATGTCATCCTCCCCCAGGCGTTCAAGGTCGTGCTCCCCCCGGTGGGGAACGAGTTCATCGCCCTGCTGAAGGATTCCTCCCTGGTCTCCATCCTGGCCGTTGCCGATCTGCTCAGGCGCGGACGGGAATTCGCCTCCGAATCGTTCACCTATTTCGAGACCTACACGGTCATTGCCCTGATCTACCTGATCATCACTCTCTTTTTCTCGAAGCTGATCGGTATCATGGAGGAGCGGATCAATGAAGGTCGCTGAACGGAAAGTCATGGTGCAGGCCCGGGACGTGGTGAAGTTCTACGGGCGATTCAAGGCGCTCGACCAGGTCTCCCTGACGATTCACGAGGGGGAGAAGATCGTTGTCATCGGCCCTTCCGGTTCGGGAAAAAGCACGCTGCTTCGCTCCATGAACCGCCTGGAGGAGATTGACGGCGGGTCGATGGTTGTGAACGGCATGGATCTCTACAACCCCAAGACCGATCTCACCCGGGTGCGCGAGGAGGTCGGCATGGTTTTCCAGTCGTTCAACCTCTTTCCCCACAAGACCGTGCTGGAAAATATAACCCTGGCGCAGATCGTCGTCCGCAGACGCTCGCGGGAGGAGTCGCGGGAGAAGGCTCTGGCGCTTCTGGCAAAGGTCGGGTTGTCTGACAAGGCAAACGCCTACCCCGGGAAACTCTCCGGCGGGCAGCAGCAGCGGGTGGCTATCGCCCGGTCCCTGGCCATGGATCCGAAGATCATGCTCTTCGACGAACCGACGTCCGCCCTTGATCCGGAGATGATCGGCGAGGTCCTGGACGTGATGAAGGACCTGGCCCGGGAGGGGATGACCATGGCGGTTGTCACCCACGAGATGGGTTTCGCCCGGGAAGTGGCAGACAGGGTCGTGTTCATGGATCACGGCGCGGTTGTGGAGGAGGAGATCCCGGAGCGGTTCTTTACCAATCCGAAACATCCGCGGGCCAAACAGTTCCTCAGCCAGATTCTCTGACGGCAGTCTCAGCAGCACATATCCAATCAGGCAGGTCATTTTATCAACAGGAGGATGGCATGAAGTTACGCAGGAAACTTCCAGCAGTAGCAGCGGCAGTTGCATTGACGGCGGTCGGGGCGACCTCGGCTCTGGCGATCGAGCACCAGTTTGGCGGGGCATTTACCACTTATTGGGACCTGTCGAACTACAATCCGTCAGGCGTCATTCAGAAAGATGCCCCCACTGCCAACTATTTCGAGCAGCGTGTCAGGCTGGGCTATACCGGCAAAGCCAGCAACGATCTGAAACTCGTGACCATGTTCGAGTTCGACTACTCCTTCTGGGGCAACAACTCGTACGACAATGGTGGCCCAGGCAGGGGAAAGGGTGGTGCACTCGGCGCCGATACCGGCAACCTTGAGACCAAGAGTCTCTACCTTGACTGGAATATTCCCTCCCAGAAACTGAATGCCAAAATCGGTATGCAGCCTTTTGACGATGCGTTCAAGGGGATCTTCGTCGGCGCCGACATGGCCGGTATCCTGCTGAACCACAGCTACACCAATGCAACCGCCACTGCGGGATTTTTCCGCTGGGATGATTCAGGCGAAGATGACGGTGTAACACTTATAAGGCCCCCGTCCGTCAATAGGCAAAAAGGTGCCCGGACGATTTTGACTCGCTTTTTTTGATTGAATCGCTCAGCAGCTCCCGGTTCCGACTTGTATTTCTCACTATCGGCAT
>Ga0073934_10010800_pt1 | contig 11232 bp, 6 predicted proteins | sample LarsenN4metaG_FD_76834 | JGI IMG/M metagenome (GOLD analysis project Ga0073934, IMG submission 76834) | Hot spring sediment bacterial and archeal communities from British Columbia, Canada, to study Microbial Dark Matter (Phase II) - Larsen... ...
AGCTCAACGAGGACGGCACGCCGGCCCAGTCGGCGGAAGAACTAAAGGGTCAATGGTCGCTACAACAGGTCCCTGAGATCAGCGGGGCCCTCGTCGCCATGGACCCGCACACCGGCCGCGTGCTGGCGATCGCCGGCGGCTTCAGCTTTGCTCAAAGCCAATTCGACCGGGCGACCCAAGCACGCCGCCAGCCTGGGTCGTCGTTCAAGCCGCTGATCTACACGACCGCGCTCGATAATGGCTACACGCCTTCCAGCATTATCGTCGATGGCCCGATTTGCCTCTCCCAAGGGGCGGGCATGCCGCAATGGTGCCCGAAGAACTACGATGCAGGATCCGCGGCGGGTCCCTCGACCTTGCGTTTCGGCATCGAAAAGTCGCGTAACTTGATGACGGTGCGGCTCGCCAACGAGATGGGGATGCCGATCATCGTGGAATATGCGAGGCGCTTCGGAGTTTACGACAATTTGATGCCGGCGCTCTCCATGGCGCTGGGTGCTGGCGAGACCACGCTGCTGCGCATGGTCACCGGCTATTCCATGCTCGCTAATGGCGGCAAGCAGATCAAGGCGACGTTCATCGACCGCATCCAGGACCGCTATGGGCGGACCGTTTGGCGGCACGATACGCGCGACTGCTCGGCGTGCTCGGCGCGGGAGTGGAGCGGCCAGCAAGAGCCGCAGCTGGTCGACGACCGCAAGCAGGTCATTGACCCGATGTCGGCCTTCCAGATGACCTCCATCATGGAAGGCGTAGTACAGAGCGGGACCGCACAAAGGCTTAAAGTCTTGAAACGGCCAATCGCCGGCAAGACCGGCACGACCAACGATTACAAGGATGCTTGGTTTGTCGGTTACACGCCGGACCTCGCCGTTGGGGTTTATCTTGGTTTCGATCAACCCGTTTCGATGGGACATGGTGAAACCGGCGGCAGCCTCGCCGCTCCCGTGGTGCGCGATTTTCTGAGGGAGGCGCTTAAGGATGTGCCACCGGTGCCGTTCCGCGCGCCCTCGGGCATTAAGCTCGTCCGCGTCAATAAGAAGACCGGCTTGCCGGCAGGTCCTGGAGACAAGACCGCCATCCTGGAGGCCTTCAAGCCCGGACAGGAGCCGATCGGTGCTGTTGCCGAAGTGATTGGGGACGAGACCGGTGAAATGGCGGCCGAGGGCTTCGGTGGGCCGCCGCTTCCGCCGCCCCCGCCCTTTGGCCCTGGGCAGGGACCTGCGCCGGGCAACGACCGCGCTTTGACATCGGGCACCGGCGGCCTTTACTAAGCCTTATGCTCAAACGAATTGGATGCGGCGTTGCAGTCGCAGCCACTATCCATTTAGTCATCGAGGAAACGATGCGCGCCGAAACCGAGTCGGTTGTCAACGACATCAGGGAGTCTTTGTCTCTCCTCAGGAGGCATCTTTGACCCTGACCAAGCCAAAGCAAGACTAGCGGCGCTCGACCGCGAGGCTGAAGCGCCCGGCTTCTGGAACGACACCCGCCGGGCACAGGATCTCATGCGCGAGCGGCAGCAACTCGACGCCGCTCTTAGTGCTTATGATCGCATCGCCCGCGAGCTCGACGACAATATCGCGCTCATCGCCTTGGGCGAGGAAGAGGGTGACGAGCACGTCGTGGCGGAAGCGGAGAAGGCTCTCGCCAAGCTGCGGCAGGAGGCGCACACCCGCGAGGTAGAAGCGCTGCTCTCGGGTGAGGCCGACGCCAATGACGCCTATGTCGAAATTCACGCCGGCGCCGGCGGTACGGAAAGCCAAGACTGGGCGCAGATGCTCGAGCGCATGTATGTGCGCTGGGCGGAAGCGCGAGGCTATAAAGTTGAGATCATCGGCGAGCACTACGGCGAGGAGGCGGGCGTCAAGTCGGCAACTGTGCTTGTCAAGGGTGCGAACGCCTATGGCTGGTTGAAAACGGAATCGGGCGTGCACCGCCTCGTGCGCATTTCACCTTTCGATTCCAATGCGCGCCGGCACACGAGCTTTGCCTCGGTGTCTGTCTACCCGGCCATCGATGACACGATCGAAATCGAGATCGACGAGAAGGACGTGCGTATCGACACATACCGTTCGTCGGGCGCAGGGGGCCAGCACGTCAACACTACGGACAGCGCCGTGCGCATTACGCACCTGCCGACCGGCATCGTGGTACAGTGTCAAAATGAGCGCTCGCAGCACAAGAACCGGGCCACGGCCTGGGCCATGCTGCGCGCGCGCCTCTACGAGGCCGAGCTGAAGCGGCGGGAGGAGGAGGCGCAAGCCGCCGCTGCCGCAAAATCGGACATCGGCTTCGGCCATCAGATCCGGTCTTACGTGTTGCAGCCCTATCAGCTCGTGAAGGATTTGCGCACGGGTGTCGAGAGCACCAACCCCGCCGCGGTGCTGGATGGCGATATCGATCGTTTCATCGAAGCGGCACTCGCCGAGCGCGTTCACGCCGACGCTAAAGCCTAAGCCACTCTGGAACGCTGCCCGCTATTCGGCGGCGTGGCTCGAGATCGCGCTTGAACCTTCGTCCTCAGACTTCGAGCCCAAACCCGCAGGCTTGTCCGCTGTCCGGGATGCTGCCGGTGCGGTTTTGATCTCGGCCAAAGGATTGTCCGAGCGCCGCGATTTCCCTTCGAAATAGGCACCCTGTTCGATCGCGAGGCTCTGATGGAAGATATCGCCTTCGACGTGGGACTGTGCCTGGAGCGTAACCCGCAGACCCCGGATCGAACCGACAACGCGGCCGCGTACGACAATGTCCTCGGCAATGACGCCGCCCATCACTTGCGACTTGTCGCCGAGCAGCAGCGAGCCGCAATGGATGTCCCCTTGAATCTCGCCGTCGACTTGGATTTCGCCTTTAGAAGTGACATTGCCGGTGATGGTCAGGTCCTCACCGATGATGGACGGAACCATCTTGCTTGCGCTTGGGGTTGGGCTCTTTGCAGCATAGGTCGCCGGCCTCTCCGTGAAGGGCGTCTTCGTCTCGCCGCCCATCCGATCCCCCATCTTCGTAATGCTTTCTCCCTCTGGCTTCTTCGTGAACATACGTGGTACCTCCCCATCGCATACTGCCGACGCAGGCGCCCATCTCCCCAAACGATAAGCCCGCGACCAACTCTACGAAGTCTAAGCCGCTTTCAGGGATCGTCGCGTAGTTTCCCGTCTCAGGGTCAATACCCAGCGCCCACTCCTGGCATGACAATATCGCCTCGACGCCACCTTGTCATGGGGGTTCTCCGCCTGATCCCGCCGCCAGGAGGCCGCTAAGGCACGGTTTAGCCTTGAGAAGCGCCTTCCTTTGGCCGATTTTACCACCTCTTATGCGAAGGGCCCTTATGCTTTGCGTTGGACGTCCGGTAACGGGGTTTAGGTGAGGTTCAAGGGCTGTTTGGGGGATATCGACACAGGCCCATGGGCAGACCAAGGCATCGCTTCTTGAGCATGAGCGAGGCCGTCTGCGTTATGAATGCTGGCGCCGCGCTGGGTGAGGGGCCATGCGTGCGTCTTCGACCGGGGTCATGGTGGGGGCCATTGACGAATGAATGAGCCGATCTCAGGCGCATTGCTCCGGCTGGCCAGCGAGAGCGGCAAAGCAACCGCCAAATTGCGCGCGCGGCTGATGGTGTTCTCGACGCGCATCTTGGAGCGGGCGCGACCCTGGCTCGGTCTCAAATCCGCTCCTCAGTCGCTCCAGACGAGCACCGCGCCGATCTCCGGGGCTCTTGTCAAACTCACCACGGAGGGGAGCAAGGTATTGCTGGCGTTGCCAGGACGCGGCCGGGCGCTGGTAAAACGCGTTCCCGAGCCCGTTCAGGTCGAGCTGCGGAAATTGTCTGCGCGCAGTGCGCATGTGTGCCGTGAAATCTTCGCCGGCGTGCTGGTAGTCGGCCTCGTCGCCATCGTTCTCGGTTATGGGCGGCTCGCTCGAGGGCCAATATCTCTCTCGACCCTCGTGCCGACCATAGAGGCGGCGATCAATGGTGAGCTTTCCGATTTACACGTAAAGATTGACGACGCGATCCTGCAGCGCGCGCCTGATGGGCCGGGCGTCCTGTTCCGCCTTCGCAACCTCAGGCTTATCGACAAGGACGGCTCCATTGTCGCTCAGGCGCCGCTTGCCGCCATCGGAATGAGCGGCAGCGCGCTTCTGTCGGGACGGCTCGCGCCCGGAAGTGTCGATTTCATCGGCCCGCGGCTATTGCTTTTCTATGATTCGGACCGGGGGCTCGCATTGAGATTCTCCCGGCCGGCCGTGGGCGAAAACGGCATGCCGATCCGCGGCTCGCTGCCAGTCGGGGAGGGCTTTGAGCTTCCCGCCACCGGGCATCCCGAAGCGAGCCTTGCTAAGGGGCCGGAAGATCGTGCTGCAGGAGGCCAAGTGCTCGATGTTACGCGCACACTCACGGAAGTGTTTGATCGCGCGCGCAGCGGAAACACCTCTTACTTGACGCGGTTCGGCGTGAAGGACGCGCTCGTCGTGCTGAGTGAGAACGGCGCACAAACCGCATGGCAAGTGCCCGACTTTGCCATCGACCTCGAGCACCACAACCAGCGCAGCACGCTTGTGGGACAAGCCAATTTCGCCTCGAGCAAGGGCGATTGGCAACTCACGTTCCGCACCGAGCAACAGCCAAGACGGCAAGGCTTCTCGATCACCACGCTGATCGAGAATCTTGTGCCCTCAGGGTTCGCCGGCGATTTTCCCTCGCTCGGCGTGCTGAGAGCGCTGGACATGGTGGTGAACGGCGAAAGCACGGTTGAACTGTCAAACTCGGGAACGATTCTCTCCGGCGAGGGGCGGTTCGAGCTGGAGAGCGGACAGATCACCCCATCTTGGGATCCCGATAGTCCGTTACGCATCGACGGCGGCGAACTGAGGATCCGATACCAGAAGGATCGGGACGTAATCGAAATTGCGCCCTCGACGCTGCGCTGGGGGAAGAGCCGAGCCGTGATAAGCGGCGAGTTCCGTCCAGTTCGCGATGCATCTGGCGTCCCGACACTTTGGAAATTTGCGATCAAGGCAGATGAAGCGGTGCTGGGGGTCGAAGAGTTTGGACTCGCTCCCATGAAGGTCGACGAATGGCAGGCCGCGGGGAGCTTGGAGCCGAAAGAAGGCCGCGTGTCGCTATCGCGCCTTGCGATCCGCGCTGGCGATGCCTGGATCCAGCTCTCCGGCAGTTATGCCGGTCGGCAGGGCGCCGATGAGGTGCATGTGACCGGCCAGGTAAGTCCGATGCCGGTCGACACTCTCAAGCGGTTTTGGCCGAAATTTCTTGCCGGCAAGGCGCGCGCCTGGGTTTTGGAGCGCGTCAGCGGCGGTGAGGTCCTGGGCGGCAGGTTCGCGGTAAATCTCGCGCCGGGGGATCTCGGGCGCATCGAGGCAGGAGAGGAGATTCCTCCTGAAGCGGTGCAAGTCGAGCTCGACCTCCGCGGCATGGCCATCGCGTATATTCCTAAAATGCCTCCCGTCATCACCCGCGATGCCAAGCTGACGGTGGCCGGTGTTGAGTTTGCCGTGGACATTCCGGAGGGCAGGCTCGTCCTCCCCTCAGGTCATGAGATAGCCCTAAGTGAAGGCCGCTTCTTCATACCCGACTTGCGGGAAGACCCGCAGCAAGGCGAGGTCACCTACCGGGCCGCAGGCGCCACCCCGAGCGTGCTGGAACTGCTCGATCATGAGCCGCTCGGCTACATCAGAAGCGTCGGTCTTGAGCCTGACTTCCTGGGCGGCACGGCGGAAGGCGCCTTCACGCTCACCATGCCGCTCTTGTCAAATCTCCAATTTAACCAGATCAAAATCCGCGGGGCTGCGCGGCTCAACGACGCTATTGCCTCCAATCTCGTCAGCGATATCGACGTGACGGGGGGAGCGCTCGATGTGAACCTCACCGAGCAGGCGGTCGAGGCCAAGGGGGAGATCACCATCAAGGGCGTGCCGGCCGAGCTGACTTGGCAGCGCATCTTTTATACGCCTGACGAGCGGCAACCGCCGATCCGGGTGACGGCCCAACTCGACGCGGCCTCGCGCGATCAACTCGGAATGAAGATCAACCATCTGGTGCAGGGTCCGACGCCCGTTACCTTGCAAGTCGCACGGTTGGGGGAGGGGACCAACGACTCGATGAGACTGGAAGCCGATCTTACCGCTGCCCGGCTCTCGTTCGGAGGCCTAGGCTGGACCAAGCCGGTGGGGCGCCCGGCCATTGTTCGGCTCGACATCGTGCGGAAGCCGGATGGGTCGACCGACCTCGAAAATCTCAAGATCCTCGGAGAGGACATCGATATTCAGGGCGGAATCGCCCTCGATCCGGCGCAACGTCTCAAGGAGTTCTACTTCTCCGATTTCTCCGTCAATCGCTTGTCTCATGTCGAGATCAGCGCCACCGTCCGCGACGACCAGGTGCTCGAGATCAAAGCCGAAGGGCCAAGCTATGACGGCCGGCAGTTCTTCCAATCGCTGTTTTCCGCCGGGCAACCCGATGGCTCGGTGGAGCCAACAGAACCGTTCGGCATCGATCTGACCGCTAAAATCGGTACAGTCTTCGGCTTCTATGACACGACCGCCAAGGACGTTGAGGTTAGCCTGAAGAAGCGGAACGGACGCCTCGTGGCGCTCGACGCCAGAGGCATGCTCAACGGCAATGCACCGCTCGCGGTGTTGCTCGATCATAGCGAGAATGCGCGGCTGATTACGGCCGAAGCGCGCGACGCGGGCTCTGCTTTCCGACTGATCGGCTTCTATCCAAGCGTCGAGGGAGGCGAGGCCTCGCTCCAAGTCAATCTCGATGCTGGTGGACCTGGGATGAAAAGCGGAACGTTGTGGGCGCGCGAGTTCAACGTGCTCGGAGACCAGGTGGTGAACGATGTGCTCACCGACCCGAACTCGGCGGCCGTCCTGGGCGATCGCAGGCAGCAAGTCAGGCGGGAACGCATCCACTTCAATCAATTGCGTGCACCCTTCTCGGTCGGCGGCGGAACGTTCCGGCTCAAGGACGCCTATATGAACGGGCCAACCCTCGGCGCCACGATGCGCGGCGCGGTCGACTTTCACGCACAGACCGTGGATCTCGGCGGAACCTATGTGCCTCTCTACGGCTTGAATTCAGCCCTTGGCTCGATCCCCATTCTCGGGCGCGTGCTGGTTGGCCGTCAGGGCGAAGGCGTGGTTGGCATTACCTTTGCCATCAAGGGTAAGCTCGACGAGCCCCAGGTGCTCGTCAATCCGATGTCGGTCATGACGCCAGGCATCTTCAGGCAGATCTTCGAGTTTACAGGATCGGTCCCGGACCAAACTCCGCCGCCACCCGCGCCGTCTTCCTTCATGGAGCAGCACTTCGCGCAGCCCGGCGTTCAATAGCGAGGCTCATACCGGCCGGATCAGAGCGTGCCGTTTCTTGCCGAGCGAGAGCTTGATGACCCCGTCTTCGGTGAGGTCCGACAGGGTGAGGAGGCGGCGTTCGTCAGCAACAGCCTTGTCGTTTATCTTCAGGCCGCCGCCCTTGACCTGACGCCTCGCTTCGCCAGTCGACTGGACAAACCCTGCAAGCAGACTGGCATTCAGCACGCCAAGACCTTGTTCGAGCTCCGCCCGCTTTACCTCGATCGTTGGTAGAGTCGCGGCGATCACGCCCTCCTCGAAGGTCGCTCGCGCGGTTTCCGCCGCGCGGTCCGCAGCGTCGCGACCATGCAGGAGCGCAGTTGCTTCCGTGGCGAGGATCTTCTTCGCCTCGTTAAGTTCGGCACCCTTGAGCTTGGCAAGCTTGGAGATCTCCTTCAACGGCAACTCGGTGAATAGCTTGAGGAAGCGCTCGACATCGGCATCCTCGCTGTTCCGCCAATATTGCCAATAGTCGTAAGGAGAGAGCAGGTCCGGATTGAGCCATACCGCGCCCTGCGCCGTCTTCCCCATCTTGGCGCCCGATGAGGTGGTGAGCAGCGGAGAGGTCAGGCCAAAGAGTTCGATGCGATCGGTGCGGCGTCCAAGCTCGATCCCGCTCACGATATTGCCCCACTGATCCGACCCGCCCATTTGCAGCCGGCAGCCATGGCGCCGGTAGAGCTCGACGAAGTCGTAGGCTTGCAACACCATGTAATTGAATTCTATGAAGCTAAGCGGCTGCTCGCGCTCCAGTCTCAGCTTCACCGAATCGTAGGTGAGCATGCGGTTAACGCTGAAATGGCGCCCGTAGTCGCGCAAGAAATCGATATAGTTCAGCGTATCGAGCCAGTCGGCGTTATTGATCATGAGCGCGTCGGTGTCGCCCTTGCCGAAGCTCAGGAATTTCGTGAAGACATGCTCGATGCCGGCAATGTTTGCCGCGATCTCGGTCTCGCTGAGCAACTTGCGCGCCTCGTCCTTGCCGGACGGGTCTCCGACCTTGGTAGTGCCGCCGCCGATCAGCACGATCGGCCGGTGTCCGGTTTGCTGCAGCTTGCGCAGCATCATGATGCTGATGAGGTGGCCGACATGCAACGAAGGCGCTGTGCAGTCGAAACCGATATAGCCGGTCAGCCGCCCGCTGCGGGCGAGCTTATCCAGGCCCGCCTCGTCCGTCGCCTGGTGGACATAGCCGCGGGACTTAAGCTCGTTCAGAAAGTCCGACTTGACGGTGCTCATGGGCGTGTCTAGCCGACTCGGCTTCGCCAAGAGCCTCTAGCAGGTTTGCGCAAGAAGCGCGACCCGCAACCCCGGCGACCTCAAGCTGCCGATTCTTTTCGCTTCTTCAGTTTGCCGAGCCGCTTATCGAGATAGGCGTCGACCACCTCCATGAGCCCATCCATGCGGCCTTCGAAGAAATGGTTGGCGTCGGGGACGGTCGCGTGCTCGATCACAATGCCTTTCTGCGTCTTGAGACGGTCGACGAGCCCGCGCACGGACTCCGTTGGTACGACTCGATCCTTCGCGCCGTTGACCATCAGCCCAGAGGAGGGGCAAGGGGCGAGGAAGGTGAAGTCGTAGAGATTGGCCGGTGGTGCAACGGAGATGAAACCCTCGATCTCGGGTCGGCGCATGAGGAGCTGCATGGCGATCCAGGCACCAAACGACACGCCGGCAATCCAGCATGTCTGCGCATCCGCGTTGTAAGCCTGAAGCCAATCGAGCGCCGTCGCGGCATCGGCAAGCTCGCCGGGGCCGTTGTCGAAGAGGCCTTCGCTGCGGCCGACGCCTCGAAAATTGAAGCGCAAGACCGAGAAGCCCCGCTTCTGGAACGCGTAATAAAGGTGATAGACCACCTGGTTGTTCATCGTTCCGCCGAATTGCGGGTGGGGGTGCAGGATGAGGGCAACGGGCGCGTTCGGCCCGGGTTCATGATGATAGCGGGCCTCGATCCGGCCGGCGGGTCCACTGATATTGACTTCAGGCATGAAAGACTGGCCTCGACACGCGTAACGATACAGGGAACTGACTTAGGGCAGCTGCTCTTCTTGGCAAGATGGGGAGGCGCGATCCTCGCCGCAAACCTTGACTCTACCGCCTCGGAAACTTATACACTTAAGATTAGAATTGTTCCAAACAAGGCCGCTCCGGGACAGCTGGGCACTTGGGGCGTCGCGAGCCGCGCTTCATAGCACGCGTGACGGGGGCTCGCGCAAGCGTTAACCGGCGGCAAATTTGCCGCGAGCTTCGTAGCGGAATGAACCAGCGCTCCTATCTCGACTATAACGCTACTGCGCCACTTCGGCCCGAAGTGCGCGAAGCCGTTGCCGAAGCCTTGGGGGTTTACGGCAATCCCTCCTCGGTCCATGCGGAGGGAAGAGCAGCGCGCGCGTTGGTCGAGGAGGCGCGCGCGAAGGTTGCGGCGCTCGTTGGCGCGCGATCCGAGGATGTGATCTTCACCAGCGGCGCCACCGAGGCGAACGCCCTTGCGCTCGCCGCGCACCCGGGGAGCGCCTGGCATTGTTATATGTCGGCCGTTGAACATCCTTCTGTGCTTGCTGGTGGCCGATTCTATCCCGAGACAATCACCCGCATTCCCGTCACACCGGATGGAGTCATCGACCTCAACATCCTTGCGAGCGAGCTTGAGAAGCACCATCTAGGAGGTTGGAGGCCCTTAGTTTCTCTGATGGCCGCCAATAATGAGACCGGCGCAATCCAGCCGGTCGCGGAAGCTTCAAAGATCGTCCATAGCGCAGGCGGGCTGATCCACACCGACGCGGTTCAGGCGGCGGGAAGGATCAAGCTCGAAATGTCTGCGCTCGGTGCTGACATGTTGAGTCTCTCGGCCCACAAGATCGGCGGGCCCAAGGGCGCTGGTGCTTTGGTTCTTGGTAACGGCGTTTCGGTTGAGCCGTTGATCAAGGGCGGCGGACAGGAGCGGCGGAGACGCGCTGGTACGGAGAATGTCCCTGGTATTGTCGGCTTCGGTGTCGCCGCAGAGCTCGCCGCTGCCGATCTGGCGAAGATGGGAGACATTGCCCGATTGAGAGATGAGTTGGAGGCGCGCGCCTTGGGCGTTACACCTGACGCGATCGTGCTTTCCGGCAGGGCGGAGCGGCTCGCAAATACGAGTTGCATTGCTATCCCGGGCGTCAAAGCCGAGACTTTGGTGATCGGGCTCGATCTTGCCGGTATCGCGGTGAGTTCGGGCAGCGCCTGCTCATCCGGTAAGGTCGAGACCTCGCATGTGTTGAGCGCCATGGGCGTGCCAGACGAGGTGGCCCAGGGCGCGATCCGCGTCAGCCTTGGCTTTGCGACCAAGCGTGACGATATCGAAAATTTCTTGAAGGCCTTCGCCGAGCTCATCGAGCGGCTGAGGCCCAGAGCGGCGGCGTAAGCGCCGCGAGAGAAGATTTTGGAGTAGACCATGCCTGCTGTGCAAGAAACCGTCGCGCGCGTCAGAGAGATCGACGTCGACAAGTACAAATACGGCTTCTTCACCGATATCGAGTCGGTCAAGGCCCCCAAGGGCCTCAACGAGGGCGTCATTCGCTTCATCTCGGCGAAGAAGGGCGAGCCCGACTGGCTGCTCGAATGGCGGCTCGAGGCCTATCGGCGCTGGCTCACCATGACCGAGCCGACTTGGGCCAATGTCCGCTACCCGAAGATCGACTTCCAAGAGCTCTACTACTACGCCGCCCCGAAGAGCATGGAAGGGCCGAAGAGCCTTGAGGAAGTCGATCCCGAGCTGTTGCGTACCTATGAGCGCCTTGGCATCCCGCTGTCCGAGCAAAAATTGCTCGCGGGCGTCGACGGCGCGCGGCTGGAAGGCGGCCGGGTCGCGGTCGATGC
>Ga0073934_10010801_pt1 | contig 11231 bp, 9 predicted proteins | sample LarsenN4metaG_FD_76834 | JGI IMG/M metagenome (GOLD analysis project Ga0073934, IMG submission 76834) | Hot spring sediment bacterial and archeal communities from British Columbia, Canada, to study Microbial Dark Matter (Phase II) - Larsen... ...
ACTGCGAATGGTTACGGGATGTGTTTCCATATCAGGGATCTTTCTCAGCAATTGCTCTAAATTTTTGATATACGCATTAAACCTATCAGAGCTTAAAGTAGGTCCTTCAGCTAGCGCCGGTTGTTAGAACCTCATAACCATGAGCTTTGAACCCATCGACCCAGGCTTGGGCGTGAGCGTCATTACTGTCCACCAAATGTTCCATCTATATCTAGAATAACCACTCGAATATTTGCCATTTTACCTTTTTGTTTGACTTTCTTCAGACAGTTCGGCCGGCGAGTGTCCTTTTAATTCATTATTCTTCATAACCGCCTGGTCGGCCGGGTAGGTTATCATGGAGGGAGCCCAGTCTGATTGGCTCTCCCAGCCCGTCTTTAACCGGTCTGCTTCCTGATCCTGGCTAGGGCCGGGGAGCAGATAATTAAACAGCATCATTCCTGTGGCCATGAGCCGCGGCGAAATCTCATTCATCAGCGCGGCCAGCCGGGCTTGAATAGTAATAACTAGCGAGGGATCGCCATAGCGACAAGCTTCAATTATTTGGCGAGCGGCATTCTCAGCCGTAATCGATGTGACTGGAAGCGCATCAAACAGTGAAAACCAGGTAAATTCACCCTGGTGGTCACCTTTGAACAAGGCATTCATGTGAGAACCGGTCCGCATCAAGCCTGGACAAACAGTGGTCACATAAATCTTATCTTGGGCTAATTCGGCCCGCATGCCATCCGATAAGCCGATCAGGGCAAACTTACTGGTGCAGTAGGGCGCCAGGTGGGGTACGCTGATCTTACCGCCAATAGATGAGATGTTGGCAATTCGCCCACCCCCCTGCCGCCGCATATAAGGAATTGCCGCCAGCATGGTGTACAAAGGACCCCAGGTATGGACCGCCATAGCATTTTCAAAATCTGAGACATCCATATGGTCAAGCGGACCTACTTGAATAACCCCGGCAGTATTGATTAATACATCTAGCCGTCCGTACCGGTCGATCACCTGCTCCACTGCCTGCCGGGCCTCACCCTGATTACGTATATCCGCCGGAATGATCAAGACTGCAGCCCCTCGGCTCGTTAAATCGGCTCTGGCTCGTTCAAGCCCAGCCTCATCCCGAGCAACCAGGGCCAGCCGGGCCCCTTCGTCGGCCAGGAGACGGGCCATCACCAGGCCCAGCCCACGGGAGCCGCCGGTAATTAAGACTGAACGATGCTCAAAATCAATAGCTCTACTCTCCCTTTGTATCTTTTTGACGGCCAGGGCAAAGCCAAGGCTGGTTAGTGCGGTCAAAGCTGCTTTGTTCAAAAGCTTCATCATCAACTCCTTTGCTAATATGGAAGATATTACTTTTAACAAGATTGTGGTGATTGTGGCTTTAGAAGGATCTTGATGCACTCCTCTTGTGTTGCCAGGTTTAAAGTTTAACCGGCAATGATTGATTTTAATTTGTATTGTAGTGTTTTAGTAGACATAGGCCCATACTAAACTGGGTGATTATAGAAAGAGAGGGAGAGTGATATTCCTTTCATAGGGAATCATCCAGTTGGGCTATGAAAGGCTTTTTCTCTCATCTCCAGTTGTCCATATTTCCCTACAGACAATTACGCGGATTTCACTAAAATTAGTTTTCATAACTCAAAAATTATTGCCCAGAGGCATGATCTTTTAGTTGTGCTGGAAGCCAGCGTCAATCCACGCAAACTTTGCTAAATGTCTTAATCCGGCGAGGGGTTTAGCACCCTCTTTTTTCTCTTCTTCTCTAAAAGAGCATTAGAGGTACACCAGGGCTTTTGTCTTCAATTGCAACTGATATTTTGCAAAAAAGAATTTTTTACCTTATTCCTGATCCTGGTGGGATAGACTTAATTGCTCGCCCGAAGTTGAAAATTTTTTAGCGAAGTATCCATTCAAATTGTTTTTATTGTTTGAGAATGGTGGTTATCTGTCACCTGGAGGGTGTATGCAAGTTGTTGAAAGTTGGCCGGATGAGACACAAACGCTCCATCGTCGCCTTCGTGATTTGGTTACTTTATTAGCTATGCCAGGCGCCTGGACCAATCGTGACCCTCATACAATTGCCGAGGATTTGGCCGATGTCTTGATCAATGTCTTATCATTGGATCTTGTTTATATTTTTATCAAGGATATCTCGCCTAGAGAAATTCTAGAAATAGCTCGCATGCCAGATTCCGCCAATGGCAGAGGGCAAGCTCGTAGAATAGGAGCATTGTTAGAACCTTATTTGAATTCGAAGAAACCATCCCTGCCTCACTCTATATCCAATCCTGTCGGGAATGGTGTGCTCCATATTACCACTGCCCCTATTGGCCAGGATAGAGATTATGGCATCGTGATTGCCGGCTCACAGCGGCCAGATTTTCCGTCGGAGACAGAGCAGTTGCTTTTAAGCATTGGAGCCAGCCAAATTGCGATAACGCTCCAGCAACTCAATCTGCTCAAGGAGGCGGAAGAGGACCTCAAGGCCCAGGCGTCGCAGCAGACTGCTGTAGCCGAATTGGGACAGCAAGCGCTGGCCGGTCTTGATCTCCCGGCACTGATGGATGAAGCGGTGACCTGTGTTGCTCAGACACTCCAAGTGGAATATTGCAAAGTTTTAGAACTTTTACCTGATGGACAGAAATTATTGTTACGAGCCGGCGTAGGCTGGCATAAAGGTCTGGTAGGGCGGACTACGGTTGACGCAGGGATAGACTCCCAAGCCGGCTACACTCTATTGGTTGATGAACCTGTGGTGGTTGAAGATTTACGGGTAGAAACTCGCTTTAAGGGGCCGGCGCTTTTGCACGAACATGGGGTGATTAGCGGCTTAAGCGTGATTATTCAGGGGCAAGAAAGACCTTTTGGCGTTTTGGGCGCTCATACCACTAAGAAGCGGGTTTTTACTCAGGATGATGTCCATTTTCTTCAAGCTGCGGCGAATATTCTGGCCGCGGCCATTGAACGCAAACGGGTAGAAGCATCGCTCCAGGCCAGTAACAACTTGTTACAGGCGATTATCGAAGGAACCACCGATGCCATTTTTGTTAAAGATTTGCAAGGGCGATATCTGGTGATGAATTCGGCTGGAGCGGATATTATTGGCAAGCCGGTTGAGGAAATTGTAGGGCAGATTGACACTGATGTTTTACCGGCTAAAATGGCCCGGATAGTAAAGAAAGAAGATCAACGTGTTCTTGAGATCGGACGGCCTGAGACATTTGAGATGTCAATCGTAACTGGAGGAAAGAAGCAAATACTCCATTCACTCAAAGCGCCTTATTGGGATATGAATGGCAATATCATCGGCATTATTGGCGTTTCACGGGACATTTCTGAGCTTAAACAGGTGGAGGCTGGGCAACGTCTTCTAGCCGAGGCCGGCAAGATTCTGGCCGATTCCATCGATTATTCGACTCGTTTGGCTAATGTGGCCCAACTGGCCGTACCTGAGCTCGCCGATTGGTGTGCTGTTTATATTATTGACGAAGAGGAAAGTTATCGCCAGGTTGCTGTTGCTCATGTTGATCCGGCCAAGGTGGAATTGGCTCGTCAATTGCAGCAGCGCTATCCCCCTGATATAAATGCCAAGACCGGCCCGGCTAACGTCATTCGGACCGGCCAATCGGAGCTTTACCCAGAAATCCCAGAGACTTTGCTAGAGGCTACAGCGCGAGACGCCGAACATCTGCAGCTTATTCGCGAGTTGCAAATAAAATCGGCGATGGTGACGCCGTTGATCGCCCGTGGCCGGACCCTGGGAGCAATGACCTTTATTTCGGCCGAGTCTGGGCGACATTATGATCAGCATGACCTGGCCCTGGCCGAAGAGTTGGCCCGCCGGGCTGCCCTGGCAGTGGAGAATGCGCGCCTATATCAAGCTGAACAGAAGGCTCGCCAGGAGGCTGAGGCTGCTCAACAGCACCTGGCGCTTTTAGCTGAGACCCGAGAGCGGAACCGGCTGGCCCAGGAACTTCATGATAATGTGGCCCAGGCGCTTGGTTACTTGAACCTAAAGATTGGGATGACCAATATGTTGCTGGAGCAGGGCGAGCTTAAAGAGGTTAAAGCGAATCTGCAAGAGCTGAAAAATGTGATCAGCGAGGCTTATACCGATGTTCGGGAAGAAATCTTTAACCTGCGAGCCAAGGTTTCCGTAGGTTTGGGCTTTTTAGAGATGCTGGATCGCTATATTGATAAGTACCGCCGCTTCTATAAACTTGATATTCAGCTTGTTAAAGATACCGACGAGACTCTTTTTGAATTTCCACCGGAAGTTGGGCCGCAGATCATTCGGACGATCCAGGAGGCTTTGATTAATGTTCGTAAGCATGCCAAGGTTGATAAGGCGACGATCCGGCTCTGGCAAGAGGGGGATCAAGTTTGTATTACCGTGGAAGATAAGGGGCAAGGTTTTGATCCGGCCAAACTAACCGGGCCGGAGAATTCTAGCTTTGGCTTGCAGATTATGCGCGAGCGGGTGAGGAGTGTAGGCGGCAATTTTGAGATTGAAAGCAAACCCGGTCAGGGTACCCGCATTGTTCTCCGCTATTCAATAAATTAAAGGGAAGAGAAAGGTTCTCTTCCCTGTTATGACGCCTCTCGTTCCGAAACTGAGGTTTCAGAACGAAAGGCGCCATTTAATGTTAGTAACTTCTTAAGTTAGCTACAGCGCCGGCTGCTGAAGATACATGGACAGAAACTGCGTCACTTTTTGACCGGCTTGTTCTCTGGTATAGCCGTATTTCTGGTGCAGCATATATTCAAGCCGTTTGGGTTCACCATTGATCTGGTCGATGTCGTCGTCGCTGAGCCGCCACCAATATTTTTTGATTTCGATTTTCATGAGTTGCCACTGTTGTTTTAGAACTTCTGTCTCCATGAAGAGATTACTCCATCACTGAAACTTTGGCAGGATTTCCCGCTGATAAATCAGCAAGAGAACCAGAACGCTATAAAGATAATTACTCCATGGGCGCCCGAACTTCGATCTGCCCATTTTGGATACGGGCCTCATAGATAGGCAGTTTATAGGTTGATGGCCCATGGATATTTTTGCCGTTATGTAAGTCAAACACGCTGTCATGCCAGGGGCATTGGACGGTGCGCCCCCTGAACTGGCCCTCTTCCAGTGGCCCTGCGGCATGGGGACAAACGGCGCTGGCCGCATAAACATGATTATTATGGCGGTAGAGCAGCCAGGCTTTGCCTTCCACTTCTACTCGTTTCGGCTCATGTTCCGGCAGCTCTGCCTCGCTCATAAGCGGCAGCCAATTTTCCGGCTCCGAGGCCGTTTCGCTATGATTGACGCCAACTTTTTTCCCGTAGACCAGGTGGCCACCCAAATAAGCGCCCAAGGTCACTGCGCCAAAACCGAGCATTGACCAAAAAATGCCTTTGCCCCGGTCGCCTCGTTTGCGAGCCTGCATCGAGGCAACGTAACAACTAATGCTGATATCGTTGACCAGGGCATGGGTCAAAGCCGTTCCGGCTGCCGGGTTCGGGATGGTTGAATAATCGGCCAAGCCGGTAATGGCCGTTGGTACGGCGGCCATCGTCCCAATCGTAATCAAATTATCGGCAGCTTTCTCAGCCTCGGCTGAGTTATTGTTTAATGAAAGTAGATCGCACAAGGCAGCCAGGATCCAGGAACCGATCACAATATCGGTTAAGATTGGATGTAGCGGATGGCCGAGCCAGGCGCCATGTAGAAGATCAACCACACTGCGGGTGGGTTCGCCGCCTTTTAACACCGCCTTGTGAACCACTTGAGCCAGTTGTTTGCCTTGTTTCTGTAAGACAGGAACTTCATCCAGATCTTGCTTGACGTATTCAGCTAACATTTCGTTTACTCCTTTATCGACTTAAGTTACAACTTCCTCAACCATTGACCAGGTCTTCGATCATACGCCTTGCCTGCTCAACAATCTGCTTTTCGTTATCAAAGGCCAGCAATTGGGGAGCCTCATCAAGATTTACCCAGCGCGCCTCATTGACTTCGTGATCATGATCTGTGACATTTCCGGCCTGGTAGCGGAGCAGGTAAAAGTAGACAAACTTGTGGTAACGCACCCGCAGGTTGCCGGCCTTGGCCACATACCAGTACTCAATCTTATCAATCAATTCGATCAATTCCGTCTCTATACCCGTTTCTTCGCGGACTTCTCGCAGCGCCGCTGCATCGGCTGCCTCATGCTTGCCGACAAGACCTTTGGGCAGTTGCCAGCGGCCATCCCTCCCAACGGAGATAAGCGCGATTTCGATTTGATGATCCTGCCGGCGAAAGGCTACCCCTCCGGCAGATACTTGGTTTTTTGTTACAAATTTAGTCATGGAACAGTTTTATTTGATGTAGACAGTTTTGAGGTTAACAAATTCCCGGATCCCAAACATGAACCGAACTGATAATATCTTCCACTTCGGCCGGCGTCATCTCTTTATATTCTTTAATCGGTTCACCGGTAGCTGGGTTCATAGCGGTAATTGCCATAAACTTTTTCTCCTTATGAATGAGAGGCGTGATCACTTTGATTGCCCGGGGAACAACCTCGATGCGGACGGTTAACTGCTCAAAATTCTCGCCATCAAGCCTGACCGGAATAGGTCGATCGGCTGTGATCACAACCTCCTCCCTAGCCCGCAGATAAAGCGTCTCCGGCGCGCGCCAGGGTTGGCCGTTCAACAGGTGCCAGAAGGTTGATAGATAACCGCCGACCGTCCTGGCCTGAACAATGCAAATATCAACCTCACCATCATCGGGCCGGATACGGCTGCCCCAGCGCAAGGCGCCAATCCCAATCGTTCCGATATTGGCAACGATGATCAGGGAGGCATAAACCTGCTGTTTTTGATTATCAACGCTGATGGTTACCTTCCAGCTTCGCTGTTGGGAAATCTCTTGTAAAGCTCGCCAAAAGTAAGCCGCCATACCAAAGCGTCGTTTTTCTTCAATGGTGGTCTTATCAATGACTTGGGAATAGATCCCCAGGCTGATATGAGGTACAAAGGCATGTTGGCCAATCTGCATCACATCAAGCAAGGTGTGGGTATGGCTGCCTACCAGGAGTTGGCAAGCTTCCTCAACGGTTAGAGGGATACCCAATTCACGCGCCACTAGATTTCCCGTACCTAGTGGCACAATACCCAGGGGAATATCTTGCTTAACCAGCCCATTAGCCACCTCAGAAACGGTCCCATCCCCGCCAACGGCCACGATCATCGAATAGCTTCTGTTTAGAGCGTCTCTAACAATCTCGGTGACGTTTTCCTGGCCGATCGTCTCATAAACATCGTAATTAATCCCATTACATCCAAATGTCTCTATGAAGATTTTATGAACGGTATCGGCTTGAACGTGCCCGGCAACAGGATTGAGAATAATAAACAGGTGGGGCTTATCGCTCATAGGCCCCCTAGCATTCCATCTGTTTGATGTCAACCACAATGGCGCTAATATTATCCGATCCATCCCGGGCCTTGGCCTGGGCGACCAGTTGCTGGCATAAATCGGCGGCAGTGGTCTGAAGTCCCAACCAGTGGGCCAGTTCGACCGGATTGCCCATAGATTTCCATAAACCGTCTGAGCAGAGTAACAGCTTATCGCCCGGCTGCAAGACCCAATCAAAAACATCGACTTCTAGCTCATCGCCAACTCCCAACGCCCGCAAGATAATGTTGCTGCGGGGATGACTGGCGATTTCCGATTCGTCAATTAACCCTTTGCTGGCCAGTTGAGCCGCCAAAGAATGGTCACGGGTAATTTGCATCGTCTTACCATTCCGCCAAATATAGGCCCGGCCATCGCCCACATTGGCGATATGAGCCGCTTCGCCATGGATTAAGGCCAGGGTGACGGTCGTGCCTAAATCTGGCGCTTCGTCAGGGTGGTTTTGGCTAAAGCGCTGGATCTCTTGATTAGCCTTGTGAATCGCTGCCTCAATTTTTTGTGAGAGCGTTAGGGAAGAAGGGTGGGTTCGTTCTTGAGGAGAAAACTTTCTCGAAGATAGAAACAGTTCGGCTAAATCGGCGGTGATAGTATCAACCGCGATCCGGCTGGCGATCTCACCGGCCCGGTGGCCGCCCATGCCGTCACAGACCAGAAATAACCCCATCACTTCCCCCTGCTCAGTCTGGCTGGTTTGGTGAAAGATCACATCCTGATTCAAATCTCGTTTGCGGCCGGGGTCAGTAAAAGCCGCCGAGTCTAGCTGCAGAATCTTTTTGTTTTCAAAAACAATGGATGTATCCATAGATTATCCTTATAGATAAACAGCATTTGAAACCGGCTGGGCAGGTGTTATCTTTAGATGTGGCTGTTTATCCTCATATTGATAAAATTTAATGGCGTAAGGTTGTTTGGTATAAAATGATGAAAAATATTCAGGACAACTTTCAATCGTTGAGTGCGATAGTGTTACCCAAACTTGTGAGGCTGGCTGATCGATGGCTTTAACCCACTGGGGAATAAGCGACACCTGTTTATCCGGCCAAAAAGTTCGGGGCTTGACAACCAGATACCGTACAGTCCAAAATCGAGCGTCAAGAACAAAATCCGTCAGATGTCCACCTTCGCCATCACTGGCCTGAATCTTATAGCCAATCATATCAGCCAGGCTGCGAAAATGCGTGTTATCAACGGCTGGATGGTAAGCTGGAGTTTGAAGAATTTGATCGAATGTTAGTTTTGCCGGTACTTGCTCTGTCTCCCAATCTGGTTGCCCCAACATCTCAGGGGGAATCACGATTTTGCGACCTGGACTGAGATCATCCAGATCAATAACGAAATGGCGAATGACCCAAATCTTATCATCAAAATAGATGTCATCAATGTAGCCGGCCTTTTCTTCAAGAGCTGTTACTTTATACCCAAGCAGTTCTTTTGCGCTTCTTAATGTCATGAGTTCCTCACCTGATCAGTTTAACTTTTTTCGTTTCATAGTATCATTTCCCACCTAACCAGCCCATACTAATGTGGGCAGTTTTAAAGGAAAAAAAGAGCTATCTTTGGATAGCTCTTTTAGTAGTTGAAAATCAACCTGCTCATCCCTGGATGGGTAATGTCTTGAAAAGAGGAGATTATCCAGGTGAGTTAGTAAGCGGCCAAAAGGCTGGAATAAGGAGCAAAATGACGACGAGCAGGATCAGAGTCAGCCCGGCCCCGGCCTTAACAAAATCAATAAACCTGTACTTGCCCGGACTGTAAACCAAGATGCAGGAAGGCTCAAAAGGGGTAATCAGCGAAATGGAGGCGGATAACATCACGGTGATGGCAAACGTTCGCTCGTTCACTTCTAAACTCTGGGCTACCTGGAGGGCCACCGGCAAGACCACCAGGGCAGCGGCCGCATTAGACATAGGTTGGGTTAGCAGAATCGTCAAAATGGAAAAACCGGCCATCACGGCTATGACTCCAAATGGTTCCAGGCCAAAGATCACCCAATCGGCCAAAAATTTGGCTGCGCCGGTTTTTTCCATGGCCAGGCCAAAAGCCGTCATACCGCCAATGAGTATGATCAAGCGCCAATCGATGAACTCGTAAGCCTCTTCAATAGTAATACAGCGAAATAAAATGATCAAAACTGCCGCGCTGAGGAAGGCGATAGAGAGGGGTAGCCAGCCCATCCCGCCGGCGATGACGGCTCCGATGAGAAAGATCAGCGTGTAAAGGCCCTTCTTTTTACGGTATAAGGTCCGGCTTAACTCCTCCATAATCAAGAAATCCGGACTCTGTCGCAAGAATTCCAGCCGATCAGCAGAGCCTTGAATAAGGAGCATATCACCCAGCCGCAGCCTGATGCGGTTGATCTTTTCACGCAAGGAGTGGCCATGGCGGTAGATAGCCAATACGCTCACGCCGTACCTCTGAAAAAAGTTGGCCGATCTCAAAGTCCGGCCAATAAGATCGGACTTGGGCACAATCAAGACCTCGGCCATCCGAAGTTGATCATCATCTTCATTTTGTTCCCATTCAGAAAGATCCCATTTTGTATCAGGCTCAATCTCAATCCCGGCCGTTTCTTTCACTTTGATCAAGTCATCTAACCGACCCTGAACGAGCAGCGTATCCCCCTCTTCTATTTTACTGCGAACATTAGGCCGAAATTTTCTTTGGCCCCGCAGCACCGCTAAAATTCGAAAATCCAGTTTTGCCAGTTCAGACTCAGAGATACGTTTACCGATAAGCTCTGAACCCGGCATCACGACCACTTCACTCAGATATTCACGGATTGCGTAATCTTCAGCCAAATCTGTATCTTTATGATCAGGAAGTAAATAGTGGCTGACACCCCACATATAAAAAACGCCAACGCCCATAATGATCAAGCCCAGGGGAGTTAACTCAAAGAGGCTCAGCGGTTCCAGGCCAATCTGCTCAATATAGCCGCTAACCGCAACATTGGTAGAAGTGCCGATTAAGGTTGCCGTGCCGCCCAAAATAGAAGCGTAGGCCAGAGGTATAAGCAGCTTAGAGGGGCTAATGCCGCTCCGGTGAGCAACGCCCACGGTCGGTGGAATAAAGACTGCCGTGGCTGTGGTATTATTCATAAACATCGACAGGCTGCCTACCGCCGCCATAATCAATACAATTAGACGGTTGGCGCTTTTACCGGCAATCCGCAGTAGATGAGCGCCAAGCGCATCCATGATGCCGGTCTGCTGTAAGGCTGCACTGATCACAAAAATGGAGGCCAAAATAATGATGATATCATTACTAAAACCGGCAAAGGCTTCTGCCGGCGTTAAAATCTGGCTGACCACCAACCCAATGAGCAAGGCCAGGGTAATAATATCTACTGATATCTTCTCAGTAGCAAACAGAATGATGGCCAAAATTAGAAAGGCTAAAACAAGGCTGATCTGCCACTCCAGATTCTGTAAGGCTTGCGGCAATTGAGCCAGCTCAAGTTGCCGGTAAAGCATGACCGGCCATTGATCCGGCAAATAAAAATCAAGGTATAAAAGAAGTGAAAAAAAAACGAGGTAAATGATGACCTCGATAATGAATAGTTTTAAAGGAAAGGTCTCTTTTTTATTCATTTATGGTCAAAAGTGTAGTGGTCAGTGAGATGTCGCACAAAACAGACAACAACGGATTTAAGAAAGGAACGGATTTTGGCTTCTTTTTGTAATAGTCAACAACATAGTGAACACACACCTGCTCGGCCTGGATTGACAAATCCAGGCCATTGCGCCACAAAATTGCTGGATTTGCCAATCCAGCAAGAGCATTCAAT
>Ga0073934_10010802_pt1 | contig 11231 bp, 12 predicted proteins | sample LarsenN4metaG_FD_76834 | JGI IMG/M metagenome (GOLD analysis project Ga0073934, IMG submission 76834) | Hot spring sediment bacterial and archeal communities from British Columbia, Canada, to study Microbial Dark Matter (Phase II) - Larsen... ...
GCAGCACCTCATCCTCTTCCACGCCGTCGATGATCACGTGGCGCGCGTAGCGGCCGCACTCCCGGAACCCGAGCGACTGGTAGTAGCGCAGCGCGGCGTGGTTCCCGGCCCGCACCTGGATCACGAACTTGCGGAAGCCGTGGCTGAGCGCGAATGCACGCGTGGCTTCAAACAAGCGCCGCCCAACGCCCGCGCGCCGCAGGCCCGTTCGCACGTATGTGCCGAGCTGGCCGACGTGCGCCATGGAGGAAATCGACGCGGCGTAGAGCGCCAGCACCTGGTAGCCCAACAGCTCACCCTCATCGGATGCGGCGATGGTGATGCGCTCGCGCGGCGATTGGCGTTCGATGTAGTCCCGCTGTTCGGCGGCTGACCATGGTTGGTTGATCGCCGTGTGGACGCGCTCGCGCGCGATCTGTTCAAGCAGGGCGACAAGCCCTTCGGCGTCCCCGGGAGTGGCCGGACGGATGACTATGCCGAAGCCGCCTTCAGGATCTCGCGCACGCGCTTGGCGACAATCTGCGCTTCGCCCGGCTGCAGCATCCAGAAGTTCATCACCAGCTCGTCGGGCCGTGACGGCGTCACTTCGATCGCCGGGTCGCCCGTGCGCAGCTTCTCGATCACTTCCTTCACGCTGATCTTCACCTTCGAGGTGTCCCACTTGATGTGCAGGTGCGGCGTGTGGTTGGCGATCTCGGGCACGTCGACGGTCATCTGGATGGAGGGGATCGAGGAAACCGAATCCTGCACCAGCTTGCAGCGCTTCTCCCATTCCTTGAACTCGGCGGCGTGGTCCATCTTCACGTAGGCCTCGATGGCGGCCATCATGCCGAGCAACTCTTCCTTGTTCACCTTCAGGCCGCGGCCAATGGTGTCGCCGTTGGGCGAGGAGTTGGCGCGGGCGGCTTCGATCAGGTCGGCACGGCCCAGCAGCAGGCCGGCGCTCTGCGGTCCGCGAAGGCCCTTGCCGCCAGAGAAGGTCACCAGGTCGAAGCCCATCTTCGACCACTTCCAGAGATTCTCCACCGGCAGCGCGTCGGCGGCGGCGTCGTTGAAGCTGGGCACGTTGTGCTTCTTGCAGATCTCGACAAACTGCTTATCCTTGATCTGGCCCACGTTGTTGTTAGCGTTGAAGAAGAGCGCCATGGCCGTGTTCGCGTTGCAGGCGCGCTCCATCTCCTCGGCCGTCTCCACCTCGACGAACTTGATGCCGCAGTTGCGCACCGCGTGGTCATAGCCATAGCGGTGCGACTTTTGGATGATGACCTCGCTCTTCATCCCCGTGCCGGCGATGTCCGGGATGCGGCGGACCCACTCCGGATTCTTGCCCGCGACACAAGCCGCCGTGCCGACCACCAGCGCGCCGGCGGCCCCCGAGGTGACCATGGCCGCCTCGACGTTCAACAGCGAGGCGAGCTTCTTGCCGACGGCGTCATGCAGCTCGTTCAGCCGCACGAACTGGCGCGAGGCGTACTCGTAGGCGGCCACGCAGTCCGGATGCATCAGCGATGCGGTGAGCATCGTGTAGGTGCCGGCGGCGTTGATGAACGGGCGCACGCCCAGTTCCTTGAAGTAGTCGCGCTTGGCGGCGGCGGCGGTCAATGCGGTGGGCATGAGACCTCCTACAACGGGCAGGCTGGAGAGAGTTTTGATGAATCCGCGGCGATGAGACATGGTTTGACCTCGATAGGGTAACGCTACCACAGCGGGACAGAGTAGGGGAAGACGGGCGCGGGGAGTACGGCGAATCCCCCGGAATTCGGCCCGTAACCTTGGGGGTTCCCACCGATAAGGAGGGTGGAAGGGAGAGAAACCGCTTTGAACATCTTTCGTCAACAGGAAGTCGAACTGGCACAAGAGGAGCTGGCGAAGGAATTTGACCAGAAATTCGCCGAGGAAGTGCCAGCCGTGGCCGCCCGTTGGGCGCGCCGCGTGGAACTGCACGCGTTGTGGCTGGATGGCAACCGCCGGGAAGGGGTGCAGATGTCGGTGGCCGATGGGACGTTCACGGGTTTGGCCCTGCCCGGGGTGCGCCTGGCGCGCGCCGTGCTGCCGGGCGGGACCTGGCTGGAAGCGGATTTGAGCGGAACGGATCTGTCGCAGTCGGAACTGCAGCGATCCGACTTCCGGCGGGCGTCGCTAAACCGGGCGGACTTGAGCGAAAGCGAGTTGGACGAATCGAACTTCGAGCAGGCGTGGCTGCTGGGGGCAAACCTGAGTGAGGCCAAGATGGGCAACTGCCGCATGGCGGGGGCCAACCTGGGTGAAGCGAGGTTGCAGGGCGCCACACTCACGCAATGCGATTTGACCATGGCGCAGATGGCCGCGGCGGCGCTGCACCAGGCGAGGTTGTACTCTTCCAACTTCAGCGGAGCGGCGCTTGAGAAGGCGAGTTTCTATCGTGTGCGGGCGCAGCTATGCCGTTTCTTCCAGGCGCAACTCACCGATGCGAACCTCTCCTACGGGTCATTTACGGATTGCGATTTCAGCCAGGGCGAGATGCTGCGGGTGAATTGCCAGAACTCAGACATGAGCCGGGCGCAGTTCACGCGGGCCAAACTGCGCAACGCGGACTTCCGCAACGCCAAGCTCGGTGGCGCCGACTTCTGCGGAGCGCAACTGCAAGGGGCGCGCTTCCAGGGAGCGCAACTGCTGGCGGCCGATTTCCGGGACGCCAACCTGCAAGGCGCGCGCGAGATGACAGCCGATCAACTGGCGATGGCGCGCACGGACCAGACGACGATTCTGCCCAACGGCACGGCAGGTCCGTACATGAAACGCTCCGGGGCTGAGAAGCCGGGGCTGATTCGGTAAGCCGCTGCCGAGATCCTACTTCCCCGCGCGTGGCGAAGCCAGCAGCATCCAGCGCTCCGCGCCGGACCACTGCTTTTCGAACCGTTCGCGCTGCGTTTGTTGCGCGCCTTTGCGCGTCGGGTCGTTGAGCCAGACGTGCCGTTCGTCAACCCCGGTGAGCACGGCAAAGTGCAGACGGGGTGAACGTCCGGCCTTGAGCGCAACAATGATCGGACGGCCCTTGGACAGATGGCTCGTCAGGTCGGCCCATTCTCCGCGCAACGTGAAGGCCTGAAAGCCGATCTCTTCCAGGTACTGTTTCATGGCGGAGAGGGCAATGCCCTTGCGTTCCGCGTCAATCAGCTTGGCGTAGATCGCGCTGTGATCCGGGGCCGCGCCGGGCCTCCAGTAGTGAGCCACCATGGCCAGGCTGGCCGCGCCGCAGCCGTTCTTCTCTTGCCGGAAGAAAGGCACATCGAGCGGACCGGCGGCGTGCAGTGCGGAGGCAAGCGCGAGAAGAACAGCGCCGATTCTCATTTCACGGCGATCAGGACGATCACGGCCGTGGCAAGAGCGATCACGATATAGGTCAAATGCAGGTTGGAAAGGGCGCCGCCGGCGACCTCTTTGCCGGGCTTTTCCTCGCGTTGGGCCAGTTCCCGGCTTTCTTCTTCGGTGAGCGGTTGCGGGGCCGGCGCCGGAGGTGCAGGCACGGTATTCGTGAGTTGTTGCCCAGCAGTGGCGACGGGGACCAGAGCTGGGGAGGCCAGGCAGAGGGTGAGAACGATCGCCAGAGTCTTCATGAAAGTATTATAACCAGCGAAGTAACGCCGGCCGGCGCTCAACGGGAACACAGTGCCCGACTGCTAGCCAACGCGCACCTCTTCACCCACCTTCTGCAGGACGATGCGTTGGGCGTCATTGCCGGCGGCGTTGAAGAGGCGTTCGATCGGTTCGCGGAAGGGTTCGCGGCCGAGCGGGAAGGTCTGGTGGTGCATGGGGAAGAAGCGCTCGGCGCTGGCTTCGTTAGCCATTCGCCAGGCCTGCTCGGGTGTGCAGTGGGCGCGGATCCAGGGGTTGTACGCGCCGATGGGCATCAGGGCGAGGTCGAACGGGCGCGACGACTTCAACCCGGCAAACAGGTGGGTGTTAGCGGTGTCGCCGGCGAACAGAACACGGCGCGTGGGGCCGTCGCCGTTGGATTCGATGAGATAACCGTTGTAGCCGCGCCAGGTGTCCGAGCGCAGGCGCGCGCCCCAGTGGTTCACCTCGATGGCCGTGATCCGGACTGGCCCGGCCTGCAGACTCCCGCCCCAGCGCAGTTCGCGCACGCGCGCGTAACCGGAAACGTTGATGATGTCCGAGGTGGCGTGGGCCATGACGACTTCGGTTTCCTTGCTCTCCAGCGCCGACATGGAGGGCGTGTCGAGGTGGTCCATGTGGGCATGGGAGTTCAGGATCAGGTCGATTTTGGGCAAGTCGACGAGGTCGAGCGCTGGCTGGGTGAGGCGTTTCGGACCGAGGGTGAAGAGGCCAAGATCGATGCCGGCCCGGGCACTGAAGACGGGGTCGGTGAGGATGGTGTAGCCGTTGATGCGAAGCAGGATGGTGGAGTGGCCGAGCCAGGCGGCGTGGAGGCCGCGATTGGACCAGGCGCGCCAGTCCGGGCGGCGGGCCGGGGGTTGGATGCCGCGGCGGAGGTCGCGGAAGTACTGCTGCCAAAACAGGGGCGAGACACGATAGGCGGCCAGGCCCGCACCGAGGGCGGTGGCGGCCCCAATTCCGGAGACGATCAGGCGGCGGGTGGTGATCAGTCCCACGAGAAGCGCTCCTCGGTCCAGGGATTGCCGTTCATGTGGTAGCCGTTACGCTCCCAGAAGCCGGCGACATCTTGGGGGAGGAATTCGAGCCCAGCGACCCACTTGGCGCTCTTCCAGGCGTAAAGCTGAGGGACGATCAGGCGGGCCGGGGCGCCGTGTTCCACTTCCAGAGGGACGCCATCGTGCGTGAGGGCGACCAGGGCGTCCTCGGCGGTGAACTCCGAAATCGGGAGGTTGGTCGTCCAGCCGTAGTCGTAGCCGTAGGCCAGGACGTACTTGGTTTCCGGCTTGAGGCCGCCGGCCAGTTCGAGCAGGTGGCGCGTCGAGACGCCCTCCCAGACATTCCCCAGGCGCGACCAGCGGGTGACGCAGTGGAAATCGGCGAAGACCTTCACACGAGGCAGTTGTTGGAACTCCGCCCAGGATAGGTCGACCTCCCGGTTCACCCCGCCCCACAAGCGGAAGCGCCATTTCTCCAGGTCGATGCGCGGCGCCCCGGAGGCATCCAGCACGGGCCACTTGCGCGTGCGGGATTGGCCGGGCGGAATGCGGTTGTCGCGCCGGGTGTCGGGACTGATAATGATGCCCTCGGGCTGGCTGGCCGGTGAGGGCGCCTCTTCTGGCTGCAGTTTGTCGAGATCCACTCCAATCATTTTGACGAGTTTGGAGACGATCGGGTTCATGAATGTAATCTGACACGAGAGCGGGCCGGGGTGGGGACCACTAGGGAATAGAGTGGCTCACATGCAAAGGCGGGTGTGGCTGAGCCGGGTTGCGGGGGTTGCCGCGGGGCTCGCGGCGGCCGTGCCGGGGCTGGCGCGCGACCGGGGCGGCCGAGCGCAATTCATTGGCGGCACAGTGGAAGACCTGCCTGTTGGCGCGCAGGGGGCGCTGTTCACCACGCACCGGACGAACTTCCACTTCGCTACCAAAAAGACGACGCTGGCCGTACCCTATGACCGGATCAACTTGCTGGAGTATGGGCAAAAGGTGGATAGGCGCTACCTGGCTGCGGTGCTGCTATCACCGTTGTTCCTGTTGAGCAAGTCGCGGCGGCACTTCCTGACGCTGGGCTACGTGGACGACAGGGGCGACCAGCAGGCGCTGGTGTTCCAGGTGGAGAAGGGCGACGTGCGGGTGGTTCTGGCGTCGCTGGAGGCGCGGACGGGGGTTAAGGTGACGTTTCAGGACGAAGAGGCGAGGAAAGCGGGCAAGGGATGAGGCGGCGAAGAGTTGGCTTTGTTTTGTACTGTTTGGGTGGGCTGGCGGGGCTGCTGGCGGGCCCGGCTGTCGCCGCGGAACCTGATGTACTAGTTGAAGATCAAGTGCTTGGCCTGCTCAAAATAAAACGTTTGTATATCGAGAAGCTGGAGGGGGGCGAATCCTCCAACCAGATCCGGGACATGATTGTGGGCAGCCTCCACCGCTCGGGGTTGTTCGTCATCACGGAGAATCTGGAGCGGGCCGATGCGGTCATGAAAGGCTCGGCCGAGGACATGATCTTCACGGATACCTTTCAGACGAGCGAGGGGGTAAACGGGCGGGCGAGCTTCAGTGCAGGGACGGACCGGCAGTCGAGCACGCGGTATTCGCGGGGTCCGGCGCTAAGCGCCGGGGTGGGGGAGAGCGAATCGACGCGCATCGCGGAACGGAAGCATGAGGCGGTGGCGGCGGTGCGGATTGTGGCCAAGGACGGCGACGTGGTGTGGGCGACGACGCAGGAGAGCCTGGGGGCGAAGTTTCGCGGCGCCAGTGCGGACGTGGCGGAGAAGGTGCTGAAGCAGTTGCAGGCGGACTTCCAACGGGCGCGGCAGTTGCGGAGCGGCAGCGGGCTGCAATCGCGTCGGCCGGAAGAGGTGCTACCGGCCATGAATGCGAACGCGCTTCCGCGTTGAGGTGGCTCCGGCAACCAGTTCCACATCGCGCGTGGGAACGCCGAAGTGGCGCGCCAGCACGTCGCATAACTCCTGATTCGCCTTGCCTTTTTCGGGTACGGCCGCAAGTTTTACTTTCAATACCCCGTCGGCCATCTCGCCGATCACTTCGCTCTTGGATGAGCGCGGGATCACCTTGACGTTCACTTCCACGGGAGCGAGACCAGTTGCCCGGATTCGAGGGTGACGGGTGCGTCGAGCGGGCGGGTCCAGAGGGACGCGCCCGGTGTGTAGTCGGGGTTGAGGAGGAAGACGGCGCCTATGGCTTCCACTGTGCAGGTTCCGGCGAGGGGGGCGGGTTTGCGCGCATTGGGGGGCTCGGTGAGGCAGGTGAAGCCAAGTTCGGCGATGTCGGCGGATTGGGCGCCGGGGGGGAGTTCGACGGACATGCGGGCCCAGCCGGGGCGTTCGACGGCGTAGTCGGGACGGCCGATGTGAGCGCTGCGCCAGGGGCCGGTACGCAGGCGGACGGCGGGGCTGATGCGGGAGTCGCGGCTGGCGATACGGGCCTCGAAGGTAAGGTAGTGGCGCGGATCGCTGATCTTCTGGCCGTCGACCGTGCCGAACGGGCGGAGCTTGCCTTCGCGTTCGAGCTCTTCGGCAGCGACGCGGTAGGTCCAGGGGGCCTGGTCCATGACGAGCTCTCGAGAGGCGTTGGCAAGGTCGGCCGGAACGGGGGCGGGAGCCCAGCGGAGGGCGCTGCGGCCTTCGGGGGCGACCATGTTGTTTTCTGTGACGACGCCGAGCAAGGGGTGTTCGCCTTCCTTTTCGCCCGCGAACTCGACGTCGGCATGGCCGCGGGTTTGGATGATGCCCGAGAGGCGGCGGCCGGAGGCGTCGAAGGTGACGCGGTAGACGTACTCAATGTCGGTGGTGCGGCCCCAGCGGGCCATGAGGGCGCGGGTGGAGGTGCCGCCGTCCTCATTGGAAAAGATAACGGTGTATTCGAGGGTGAGGCGGCCGGTGGCGCGGTCGCGCGTGCGTTCGCAGTAGGCCAGCAGGGGGACGTCGGAGAACAGTAGGTCGTCGCGGCGGGCAAAGACGATCGGCGCATGGGCCATCACCAGTTGCTCGGGATCCCCAGGGGCGAAGGTGCGGACCTTGATGGGGCCGGTCTTTAGTTCCACACCCTCGGGCGTGCGCGGGTCGCGTTCGACGGTGATCTGGTGCTTGCCGGCGGGCAAGTGGCCGAGGAGGATCGACTGCGCGAGCGGCTGGCCGCCGAGGAAGACAGGGACGTGGGCGGCGAGTTTGCCGTTCACCAGGACGCGGGCGTAGGCGCCTTCCCTGCCCTTTCGGTTCCACTGCGAGCCGGGCGCGCTGAGTTCGATGTCGGCGACGACTTCGCGCGGCGCGCGGAGTTCGAGGGCCGCTTGCACGGTCTGCGCGGCTTGCGCGGGAAGCGAAGAGAGTGTCAGGGCCAGGCAGGCGTACTGCGCCAGCTTCTTCAGAAGCCCCGCGGACTTGACCGGTTTCGCCATCACCTCTTGCACGAGGTGTCGTTCGGGCTGGCGCTCGATGTCGGCGGGCCAACCGCTGATGACGAGCAGGCGGACGGTTTCCGAGCGCTCGCGGAGGGCGCGGATGAGCGAGAGGCCCTCTTCGGGCGTGGGCAGGCGGAGGTCGAGGATCACGGTGTCGTAGCGGCCGGCATCGAAGACGGTGAGAGCGTCGAGGGCGTTGGTGGCGATGGCGACGCGATGGCCCGCGCGGTGGATGATCAGCTTGCGGATTTCCAGTTGGTCGGGATCGTCGTCAACGAGCAGGATGCGGCGCATTCGTCGTTCAGGGTAGCGTCGGGGGGATCAGAACACAATCTGGCCGATGACCAGTTGCGGCATGTCCTGGTTCCAGGACTGGGGCAGGTTGTCGAACGGCAGGCGGAAGTCCTTGGTGTCGCCGGGGGCAAGGCCGCCGGTTTTCGCGCGCACGATGGGGACGGGCTCGCGCAGCACGACCTGGCCCATGGTGTCGTAGAAGACGCAATAGAGGTCGACCTGTTTCAGAGGTGTTGGTCCGTTATTGGTGATCTTGCCGGTAATTTCGACCACTGTGCCGCCCATCAGGCTTTCGTTGGCTTTCATGCCGACCCCGGCGAGCTTCAGGTTGCGCACGTAGGCCTTGGCTTCCGGCGTGAGAACCATGCCCTGTGGAGCTTGCGAAGCGGAATGGCGCACGTAGAAGAACGCGCCCAGGCCGGCCAGGGCGAGTACGCCGACGATGAGCAGCGGCACGAGGCTGGAGCGTTCGGCGGGCGCCTGTTTGGTGGAAAGGATGTCACTGGCCACTGATGGTCATCTCCCCGATGGCGACGGTGGGCGCGGCAACCGAGCCCCGGAACTCGAGGTCGTTGCCGATGGCGGCCACCTGATTCAGCATCTCCTTCAAGTTTCCCGCAATCGTCACCTTGGAGACAGGATAGGCGATCTCGCCGTTTTCGATCCACAAGCCGGCGGCGCCGCGCGAGTAGTCGCCGGTGACGGCGTTGAATCCATGGCCCATGAGTTCGGTGACGAACAGGCCGGTGCCCATGCGGCGCAGCAACTCACCGGGAGCCAGGGCGCCGGCCTCGAGATAGAGGTTGCCGTGGCCGATACCGGCGTTGCCGGTGAGTCCGCGGCTGGCGCTGCCGGTGGAACGAAGGCCGAGTTTGCGGGCGGTGTAGGTGTTCAGCAAGTAACTTCTTAAGACACCTTTTTCGATCAAAATGTTCCGGCGGCTGGCGACTCCTTCGTCGTCGAAGGGCGAGGAGCCGAAGAGGCCGGGCATGGTGGAGTCGTCGATGACGGTGACGTCGGGCGCGGCCACCTGTTCGCCGAGTTTCCCCGCCCAGATGGAGGCGCGGCGGTAGATGGATTCGCCGTGCAGCAGTTCAAAAACGTGGCTGAGCAGCGAGCGGGCCACGCGCGGCTCAAAGATGACCGGGGCTTTGCGCGTGGACAGCGAGCGGGCGTTCAGGCGGCGCAGGGCGCGTTCGGCGGCTTTGCGGCCGACCTCTTCGGGGGATTCGAGATTGCGGGCGGCGCGGGCGGCCGAATACCAGTAGTCGCGTTCCATGGCATCGCCATCCTTGACGACGGGGACGACGCTGAGCGAGCAGTTCGAGGCGCGATAGGAGCCGGTGAAGCCACGCGAATTGGCGAAGGCGCTGGCGCCGAGGTAGCTGCCGAACGAACCGCCTTCGGAGTTGGAGACGCGGGGGTCGAGCGTGAGGGCGGCCTTCTCGGCGGCGCGGGCCATCTCCACTTTGGCGGCGGCGTCGAGGGCTTCGACATCGTTGTGGAAGAGATCAAGCGAATGGCCAATGGCCCCGAAGTCGGCGGGATCGGGTAGGCCGGCGAAGGGGTCCTCGGTGGTGATCCGGGCCAGGGCGACGGCTTGGGCGACCATGGCGCGCAGCCCGTCGTCGGTGAGGTAGCTCGTGTAGGAGGAGCCGGTGCTCTGGCCGAACAGAACGCCGACGCCGGCGCCGCGCTAACCGGCTTCCTTTACCTGTTCGACTTCCCCCATGCGCACGGTGGCGCTGAATTCACTGCCTTCGCTGATGGTGCACTCAGCATCGGTGGCGCCGGATTGGCGGGCGAGCGAGACGACGCGTTCGGCGATTTGTTCGAGGTGGGGAGCTTCGTGCCAGATCACCGGGCGGTGCCTCCGACGGTGATGCCATCGAGGCGGACGGTGGGGATGCCGACGCCGACAGGCACGCTTTGGCCATCCTTGCCGCAGATGCCGATGCCTTCGTCGAGAGCGAGGTCGTTGCCGACCATGGTGACGCGCTGCATGGCCTCCGGGCCGTTGCCGATGAGCGTGGCGCCGCGCACCGGGCGGGTGAGCTTGCCGTCTTCGATCAGGTAGGATTCGGTGGCGTCGAAGACGAAGTTCCCGCTGGTGATGTCCACCTGCCCACCGCCGAAGGTGGCGCAGTAGAGGCCGTTCTTGACGGAGCGGATGATCTCCTCGGGGTCGCTTGCGCCGGCGAGCATGAAGGTGTTGGTCATGCGCGGCATGGGCACGTGCTGGTAGCTTTCGCGGCGGCCGTTGCCGGTGGGTTGTGCGCCCATGATGGCGCCGGAGAGTCGGTCCTGCAAATAGCCGCGGAGGATGCCGTTTTCGATGAGGACGTTGCGGTGGGTGAGGTTGCCTTCGTCATCCATGTTGAGCGAACCGCGGCGGGAGTGCATGGTGCCGTCGTCGATGACGGTGACCAGGTCGCTGGCCACGCGCTGGCCGACGCGGCCGGAGTAGGCGCTGGTGCCTTTGCGGTTGAAGTCGGCTTCAAGGCCGTGGCCGACGGCTTCATGGAGGAGGACGCCGGGCCAGCCGGGGGCGAGGACGACGGTGAGTTCACCGGCGGGGGCGTCGACGGCATCGAGTTGGATGATGGCCTGGCGGGCGGATTCGCGGGCGAAGTACTCGGGTGTCTTTTCGTTCAGGAAGAAGTCGAAGCCGACGCGGCCGCCGCCGCCGGAGTAGCCGCGCTGGGGTGGGTTCTCGCCTTCGCGCGCGAGGACGAGGACGTTGAGGCGGGCCATGGGCTGGCGGTCAAAGTTGATGCGGCCGTCGCTGGTGGCGACCAGGACATGCTTGAGCGTGTCGGCGTAGACGGCCTGGACCATGAAGACGCGAGGGTCGTAGGCGCGGGCGGCTTCGTCAGCGCGGCGGACGAGGGCGACGCGCTCATCCA
>Ga0073934_10010803_pt1 | contig 11229 bp, 12 predicted proteins | sample LarsenN4metaG_FD_76834 | JGI IMG/M metagenome (GOLD analysis project Ga0073934, IMG submission 76834) | Hot spring sediment bacterial and archeal communities from British Columbia, Canada, to study Microbial Dark Matter (Phase II) - Larsen... ...
CGTACTGCTACTGCGAGCACTGCCGCCAGCGCTTCCACCAGTGGCTGCGCGCCCGCTACGGCAACCCGCCCGCCGGTCTTGCCCAGCGCCTCATCCGCGAAGTGCAGAAGCAGTGGCGGCTCTACCCGAACCAGCGCCCCGGGGCGACACCCCTGGGCGGCACACCGACCTGGGTGCCGATCGGCCCGACCAATGCCCTCTACCTTCAGAACGGCGTCAACCTGCGGGTCGTCGATAGCGGTCGCCTGCGCACGATCCTGCCCCACCCGACCAACCCGAACATCGTCTACGTGCTCACCTCGGGCGGCGGTATCTGGAAGACCACCAATTTCACCGCCGCGCAGCCGACCTGGACGCCGATCACCGACAACCTGCTCACCACCTCGGGTGGGGCGATGGCCTTCGGCCGCGACCCCAACACCCTCTACCTCGGCCTTGGCGATCCGTTCGACTTCGCCGTGGGCGGCGTGATCGTCAAGTCCACCGACGGCGGCGCCACCTGGTCGCCCTTCATTACCCTGCCGGGGGCGAAGATCGTCACCGACATCAAAGTCGACACCAGCGGTGCCAGCGACGTCGTCCTGGTCGGCACCGATGTCGGCCTGTTCCGCTCGGCCGACGGCGGAGCTACCTACACCCCCATCGCCAACATCTCCGGCCCGCCCCTGGGGCTGTTTGCCTGGAGCCTGGCGCAGACCAGCGCGGGCTGGCTGGTGACGGTGGCCGACCAGAGCACCGGCCTTTCGACGATTTATCGCTCCACCGACGTGGGTGCCACCTGGACGGCTCTTTCCACGAGTCCGGCCGGAGCCGGTCGCACCACCCTCGGGGTGGGCGTCCCCGGCGACAGCGTCGTCTACGCCTACGCCGCCAACCAGAACGACGCCGCCCAGCTCGACCTCTTCCGCTCAGCCGATGGCGGCCTCACCTGGACCGCCCTCAACATCACCAACGAAGCGCCGACCAACCCCAACAGCAACCAGCCGACCATGGACCTGATGGCCGGTCAGGCGTTCTACAACCAGATGGTGCTCATCGATCCGACTGACCAGACGCGCAACACGGTCTACCTGGGCGGCCAGCTCAGCACGGCCAAGTCGACCGACGGCGGCCAGACCTGGACGATCATCACCAACTGGCTTGCCCAGTTTGGTCTGCCCTACTCCCATGCCGACTTCCACGCCGCCGCCTTCAGCAACATCAACGGCCAGAAGACGATCTTCTTCGGCAACGACGGCGGTCTTTCGATCAGCACCGACGGCGGTTCTACCTGGAGCGATGCGAAGAACCGGGGCATCCAGAGCCACCTCATCTACGCCCTCTCGACGAGCGGTACCGACCCGAGCACGGTCGTCATCGGCCTGCAGGACAACGGCACCCGCGTGCGCCTGCGCACCAGCGACACCTACAACCAGTCACTGGGCGGCGACGGCTTCGGCACTGGCTGGAGCCAGGCCAACGGCGATGTCACCCTGGGCTCGGTCTTCTTCAACCAGATCTTCGTCGCCCAGCGCACCCCCAACTTCGCCATCCAGTGGCGGAGCACCTTCGGGATCAACACCGCCAACGGCGTCTTCTTCACCCCAATCGCAACACCTACCCCTGCCGCTGACCCAACCGGTCAGGTGTTCTTCACCGCCAACACCAACACGATCTACAAGACCACCAACGCCCGCAACTGGGAGCCCATCTTCCGGGGCGGCATCGGCGCAGTGGTCAACCGCGGCGCCCAGCACCCCTTCGGCCTGCACCCGAGCGACCTCAACAAGATCATCTTCGCCGGGGCGAGCGGCCTGGTCTACATCACCAGCGACGGCGGTTCCACCTGGCAGACCCGCGACGTGCGCACGGGCGACTACGCGGGCTTCAATTCGAGCGCTCTCTGGGCACCCGACGGCACCCTCTACGTCTCGTCTGAGAACCCCAACGGTCAGAGCTTCTACGTGCTCAAGTCCGTCGACGGTGGTGCCACCTGGCAGCCCTCGGCGAATGGCCTGCCGCAGGTGCCGATCCAGAAGCTGGTCTTGAGCCCTACCGATCCCACGGGCAAGACCATCTACGCTGCCACCTGGATCGGCGTCTACGAGACCACCGACGGTGGGGCGAACTGGCACCTGTTTGGCGCCGGACTACCCGCTGTGCAGGTCTCCGACATCTACATCTCGCCCAACGGCTCGCTGATGCGCATCTCCACCTACGGGCGCGGCGTCTGGGAACTGACCATGCCCCAGTAAATCGTCACTCAGGTGCCCGGGATATTTCCCGGGCACCCGGGGTGCAAACGCAACTTCTGAGCCGCTGCGGATGCCGCTCTCGCTGTCAGTGCGACGAGAGCGGCATCCGGCGTTTACCCTGCCGTCTTTGCAACGGCGGCGAGCAGTTCCGAAAGTCCGTCGCGGTCGAGGCGATAGCTCAGGGGATGGGCGATGAGCCGCGCCGTCGAGTCGAAGAGCTTCTCGATTTCGATGAGCCCGTTTTCTTTGAGGGTGCGGCCGGTGGAGACGAGGTCGACGATCGCCTCGGCCATGCCCAGGAGGGGCGCGAGTTCCACCGAGCCGTACAGGGGAATCAGTTCGACGGGCAGCACCCGTTCGTCGAAGTAGCGACGCGCGCAGTGGATGAACTTGGAGGCCACCCGGCAGTGGGGGGGCAGATCGGCCACCGAGCGGTAGGGGCTGTCGCCCTTGACTGCCACCGACATCCGGCAGTAGCCAAAGCCGAGGTCGGCCAGTTGGGCAACGGGCAGATCCTTTTCGAGCAGCACGTCGTAGCCGACGATGCCAATCTGGGCTTGTCCGTAGGCGACGTAGACCGGCACATCCTGGGCGCGCACGTAGAGCCCAGCGTAGCGGCCCGAGCGATCGATGATCTTCAGCAGTCGATTGCCCGGATCGAGAAATTCCGAGAAGTCGACGCCGATGGTCTGCAGGCGGGCGATCGTCTCTTTGAGCAGCGCGCCTTTGGGAAGGGCAATGGTGATCATCGGCTGGGGGGCTCGGGCGGCTTGGTGCTCGCCTCGTGGCGCTGGATCGGCTCAGGAAGCGGTTTGCCGAGGGAGAAGCCCGGCAGCATCTCGGGCAGTTGCAGATTTTCGAGGGCGATGCGCACCTGCGACTTCTTGCGCCAGACCGAGCGGGCCATCAGCAGTCGCCGTTCGAGAATCTCGGCAGCAGCGGTCTGGCCGAGAAACTCTTCGAGCTTGTGCTGGTAGTCGGCCGAGACCAGGTGCAGTTCCTGGGTCGGGTAGTGGGTGAGGATGTGGGCGATGTGACCGGCAAGCTGCGGGTACAGCCAGGTGTAGCCCGGATGGACGTGCAACTGGACGCGGTGGGCCTGCAGGCCGTTGGTCGAGACGAACAGATCGAACGAGCCGATCGCCGCCTGCCGCTGGGGTTCGTAGACGTACTGGCTGACGTGTTCGACGTGGTTGACCACCCGCGCCGAGGCGTCGATCACCCGGGTGGCGAGCCCCCGATAGAAGTCGTTGGGGTGGCGATCGTACACCTGCCGGATCTCGGAGGGCATCGTCGAAGATTCGAGGTGACACAGCAGGGCAGCGTCGGCGTTGCTTACCGGCCGCAGGTTCAGTAGCTGGGTCTCGCAGCGCACCAGATCGGCGAGCGCAACCGGGGCGAGGCGCCAGTAGCTGTGTTCGGCAAGGCGCTGGAAGCCGTTTTCGCGGTAGAGGGCGAGCCCGACGCGGTCGTGGATTTCCACCTCCACCAGCCAGTTGCGCGCCTGGTAGGAGTAGTACTCGAAGACGTGCTGGAGAAGACGGGTGGCAATCCCGGCCTGGGCGGCAAGGCCGGGGTCGACGGCGATGTGTTCGACCTGCCAGGTGGTGTGGCTCACGTTGCTGGGCCGCACCTGGACGCAGCCGACGATCTGGCCCTCCAGTTGGGCGACGTGCAGGCAGAAGAGGTGCTGTAGCGGATTGGGAAACAGGCTGAGCAGTTTGACCGGACCGTACAGTCGATGCAGCCCACGGCCAGGGAGCAGCATGTTTTCTGCCAGAAAAGGCACCGTGGGCGTCGTCGCCTCGTAGAGGCGACGCACAGCTTCGAGATCGCGGTACTGGACGGGCCGAATCAACATAACGGACGAACCTGCGACTTTTTCTATCTTAGTCGGACTGGCGTCCGGGAGCGATTGCGGCGCTCAGGCGGCTTGAGGGGGTATCCGGGCTATCGCACCAGACCGGCGCGCAGGGCGAGCACTGCCGCCTGGGTGCGGTCGTCGGCGCACAACTTGCTGAGGATGTTGCGCACGTGGGTCTTGACCGTGCCGACCGTGATGTAGAGCTTCTGGGCGATGCTCTCGTTGGAGTGACCGTCGACGATGAGCTTGAGCACTTCCAGTTCGCGCTCGGTGAGCGGCGAGGCACCGAGCATCTGGGTGATCTCCGGTTCGGCGGCGTTGATCTGGGTCTGACGCACGCCGGTGTTCGACGAGCGCGAACGAATCTCGTTGAGTACGATGCCCGCCACCGCCGGATCGATGTAGCTGGTGCCCTCGTAGGTCTTCTCGATCACCGCGAGCAGGTCTTTGGACGCGATGTCCTTCATACAGTAGGAGTCTGCGCCCGAGGCGAAAGCCGCAAGCACCGTCTGCGGATCGTCGCGCATGGTCAGGATGAGAACCAGCAGGTTTTCCTGCTCGTTTTTGATGCGGCGGGTGACTTCGATGCCATCGATGCCCGGCAGGCCGACATCGACGATCGCCAGGTCAGGACGGGTCTGCTCGATGAGCTTCAGTCCCGATTCGCCGTTGGCCGCCTCCCCCAGCAAGGAGATGTTGGGGTACTGGCTGAGCGCCATGCGCAGACCGGCGCGGGTGAGATCGTGGTCCTCGATGAGCACTGTGCGGATCGCGTTCATGAACAGCTCGCTGCTCGGAAAATGTCAACCGTAGTCTTAACACGGCTACCCGCCATGACACCTCTATCTATTGGTCGAGCCCCAGGCACACCCGACTCTATCTGCGTGCTTAACGGCCCTTTGGCCGGTCTTCGCCCATCGCCCGAGCGCCGGAGAAAACCATGGCAAGACCACCGGCGACGATCAGCGCGGCGAAGACGACCATGACGACGTTCAGCCAGTTCAATTGCTCGCCCCAAAACAGGTTCCTTGCATCGTACTTCAGGGCTGGGCCACCGGAAATCGCTCGTAGTTTTCGACGCCCTGGGCAAGCAGGATCTTTTCTGCCCGGTGCACCTCTTCGAGCGGGCCGTCGACGAGCACGAGGTAGCCGCCGCCCTCGACGGCGGCACGGTACTGTTCGGCGCGCTCGGCGGGAATCCCCAGGCCGACCAGGCTACCCACCAGGCTGCCGGCCACCGCGCCCACCGCGCCGCCGCCCAGGGTGGTAGCAAGGGCGGTACCGAGGGCGCCCACGGTCAGCACCGGGCCGAGGCCGGGGCTTGCCACCGCACCGATGCCAATGAGCAACCCGGTGAGGCCACCGGCCACACCACCCGCCGTCGCTCCGGCCGCCGCCCCGGTGCCAGCGGTGTTCCCTTCGGGCTTCTCGACCGGAACGCCTTCGATCTGTTCGTCGGGCTGCGGCTGTGCCGAGATGACGGTGATCGCGTTCATATCGAAGCGGGTTGCGCGCAGGCGTTCGAGGGCGATTTCCGTCTGCTCTCGCCCGGCGAAGGTGCCCACGGCCCGCTGCGCAGGTGTCATCTGCCAACCTCCCTGCCAGTTTTCCCGGCATCATCCCCCAGGCCCCCGGGAGTGCCCTCTGTCCACAGACGGACCGGGCCAAACCTGTTCATCGCTTGGAAAAATCCGTCGGTCTTCCGGCTGCATCCCCCGGCACACGCGGCCGAAACTCCGGGCAGTCGATCGCCTCTTCGGTGAGCGCCGTGGTCGGATGGACCGCGCACTTGAGCAGCGTCTCGCCAGTGAAGTAGCGGCACTGGGTACAGGGAATCGAATGCATGCGGCGCACCTGTCGATACCCCCGGCGCAGACCGACGAATACGGCCCAGACCAGATAGAAACAGCACAGCCAGATGAGCAGCGCTGCCAGTGCGCCGAAGAATGCCGCATCCATGATGACTTTCACCAGTATTGCTCTTCTTTCAGACTAAAGTTCAGGCGAGTCCGCCTGCCTCTATCGCGGTATGGGACCGTGCTCTGCTGCCGGGCAGAAACCGCTCATCCGAGTCGCTGCTGTGGTCTCGACCAACCGATATCAGTCTTTTCTTTCCCGGGAAATAACTCTTCCAACAGTTGTGGAGGAGAATGCCGCTTTCAACAATAGAGGAAAGTTTGCAGACAGCCTGTGTGCTAAACGGGCCTCGACGCTCCAGACACGTCGGGAAACGTCTGTCACTCTTGCGCTCGGTGCGCCCGGTGCGGGCGTGCCTGTCGGGCTTGATTCACGCTTGCTGTCGATGCTCTGGAGAACTGCACGATGCTCGGTATCCACCACGCCAGTCCGAAAATATTCATCACCGAGAGCGGGGTGGTGCTCTTCATCTACCTCGGCATGGCCGAGTATGAAGGCGCCCTGTGCGATGCCTGGCAGACCGCCGTCGAGCTGATCGACGGCTTCACGGTGCACGGTACGACCGCCAGACCGCCGGGTGAAGCCCCCAACTTCGAGTGCGCCAGCCTGCTTGCCCAGCACCTCATCGAGGGCGGCGGCGACGGCGAACTGCACGGAGTCTGACTCGCACGGAGTCTAACTCAGACTTCGCTTTCCCCATCGAGGAGCCACTGGTTGCCCACCGGCAGACTCAGGGTCGGCTCCAGCAAGATCCCCGCCTGCAGAAGGCGCACCAGACTGGCCAGATGCTCCAGCAAGCGCGGATCCCAGCGGCTTGCGCGCCCGGCTTCGCACAGAGCGAGGGCTTCGGCAGGGGTACAGGCTGGCCGTTCGCCCCGGGTGACCAGCCACTCCTGAAAGTAGGCGGCAAGGCCGAGCAGGCGCGATTCGAGCGGGATCTCTTCGCCGCGCAGCCCCTCGGGAAGACCAGAGCCGTCCCACCACTCGCTCTGGTGCTCGACGATGCGGGCGACGGTGCGCAACTCGCCCATCGAGCGCAGCAGGCCCGCCCCGAACTGGGCGGCCTGGGCAAGGGTGCGCCGGGTGAGCAGGCTGTCGGGATCGACGAGGCTATCGGGCACCTCGGTGAGGCCGATCCGGTGCAGGAGGGCCGCAAGACGCAGGCGGCGCAGCCGTCCGAAGGGCAGGTTCATCAACTGGGCGAGCGTCTCGACCAGGCTGGTGACGGCGAGCGATGCGCGCGGGTTGCTGCGGTCGTCGGCGTCGACCCGCTGGGCCATGCGCAGGAACGCCTGCAGGCGGTTGGCGTTGAGATTGGCGTTGAGGGGTTCTTCTTCGGCGCGCACGGGGGTCGTGAGGGCAACGCTCGGACGCTGGCGCGTGAGGCCGACCAGTTGCTGCTGGCTGGTCTGCAGATAGCTCACCACCCGGGTTACCACGTCGCCAAGGTCGGAGCTGCCCTCGGCCGGGGTGCTGTCGATGCGCACAAGCTCGGAGGCGACAAGACCGGCAAGGGCCGCATCGTAGCGGGCGATGTGCTCCTGCACCAGTTCGACCGTGCGGCGCACCAGGGGCGGCTCGAACGTCCAGAATCCGTAGAATTTGCGTTCGAGGTCGTGCTGCGGTAGACCGGTCGGCCCGTAGTCCTCGTCGGTGAGTTCCTGGCACATGACCATCGCCGCGTAGGTGGGCGCCAGGATGATGAGATGCCACTCGATCGACACCGGGTCGTCTTCGCTGAGCGAAAGCCTGTGCAGATTGGTTGGGGCATCGGGCTGGTCGAAGCCGCTGTCGGGTACGGCCATGATCACCACTTCGCCGCTCTTTTCCGCCAGCTCGTTGTACCGTTTTGCCTCCTGGGCATACCAGCGGCCCCGCTGGAACGCGGTGAGCACCAGTGGTCGGCTGCCGCACTTGAGGATGTGGTCTTCGAGGGCATGGCAGAGGGCGACAAGGGTGTTCTTGTAGTAGACGCCGTAGGCGGGCGGGTCGGCACCCAGCGCCCGCCGCAGCTTATAGAGTATCGATCCTTCCCGCACTGCCAGTTACCCCAACGCCCTCGGCATTGATTATGGACGAAAACGCCCGGTGCGGGATCACTCGCAGCCGAGCAGCTTTGCCGCCTCAGGGGTGCGGGGGGCGAGAAATTCGAACGTGTTGCCATCGGGGTCGCGGGCGTAGAAGGAGGTGGTGCCGTCGCGGTGGTCGTGGGGAGTGGTGAGCGTCGCTCCAATCGCCTGCAACTGCGCATGGTACCGCTGCATGGCGTCGACGCTGTCGAGGACGAAGCCGAAGTGGGGACCGGCGCTCGCATACTTTGGCCCGAGCAGGGCAAGGCCGTCGCCCCCCGCCTTGACGAACGCCCAGTCTTCGTCCTGCCAGGCGACCTCCATCCCCAGGGTGCGATAGAAATCGACGGCCCGTTCGACATCGGCCACGCAGACAGCGACGTGGCCGAGACGGGTCAGCCGGGCGCGAATCGGGGTCGGGGTGGTAGATGACATCGATATACTCCAACTTGCTTCCGTTCCCATCGTGTCACAGTGCTCCCCGGGCGAACAGTCCGGGAAGTCGGAACCTCCCGATCGAACATCATCAATAGATAGAAATACAGCCGAATCGATTCGATCTCTTGCCGGGGGAGTAGACCTGAGGTTGATGCATGTTAGGAGCAGGGGTGTCAACTTGAAAAAGACTATTAAAGGCAGCACATTTGGAACCAAATTCATTTGGAGAAATTACAATGCAACCCTTTTCAAGACATGTACTCGCGGGTAGTATTGCGGCAGGAATGCTGTTTGGGATTGCCCCCTCTGCGTCTGCTCAGGGAGCCTATGGAAACGTTCAATCGCAACCGGGTGCTCAATCGCAAACTGAAATTTATCGGACCCAGCCCGGCCAGTATCAGTCTCAGCCCAGAGCTTCGACCGGCAGCCTCAGCCCGGATGATCTTCTGTTTGTGAATCAACTCGGCTATCTTTCTTTGTCGCAGATCAACCTTGCCGATCTGGCGCAACGCAAGTCGAATGTTCCAGTCGTGAACCGCTACGCCGATACGATGCGGTCTCAATATACAGCTTTTCTGCAAAGACTCCATGAACTCGGTCGAGCCTACAACGTCGAAGTCGCCACGAGTGTGAATACTCTGCCTTCCGATACCGCCAGTCTCCTGGAGGCGAAGTTGGACAACATGCAGGCCGTCAGAGACAACCTGTTCGAAGGGATCTACGTGGACGAATCGAACTTCGCCCAGAAAGAGGCGCTCAATATGATCAACTTTGCAATCGCCAATGCCGATACCCCAGCGGTGCGTCAACTGGCGATGGAACTCAGACCGATCGTCATGCGGCAGTACCGGGTCTCCGACGCGTTGCTCACGGCGGTGACCACTTTGCCCCAGGGCGTCGCCCAGGCCGGGCCGAACTCCGAGCAACCCCAGGCAGTCACCCCCCAGCCCTAGCAGCTTGCCCTGCGCATCCGAGCCAGCACTTCGAGGAATGGAGCACTCCCATGTTGCACACAGCAGGACACCAGCCTCTCCGGCTCGCCCTTTTCTCAGCACTGATCGCGGCAGCCGTCGGTCTGGGTGGTTGCGCCACCGAAACACCGGAAGTGGCAACCCCCGGTCCGGGGGCCGACACCGCGCAAACGACGCTGCGTGCGGGCGAGGCGGTCACCACTGATGGGCAGATTGCCCGCATCCTGGGTCCGCGGGCGTTCGTGATGACCGAGCCGGGGTTGTTGGGCGGCCAGGAGATCCTCGTTCTCCATCCGGCAGGCGTCACCTACGAACAAGGCGCCCGGGTGCAGATCACCGGCCAGGCCCAGCCATTCGACGCGAGTGTCGTGCGAGCCGACTACGGCATCGACCTCACGCCCGATTTCATCACCGGCTACAAGGATAGGCCAGTCATCCTGGCCAAAGAAATCGACCTGGTCCGCGGTACCTGAATCCGCCATTCGATCACAGGGTGACTGCAAACGCGTGCTTTCGGATCCCGACGAAGGCACGCATTTGTTTTGGCCAGGCCCGCTTTTTGTCGGTGTTTGCAAAGCAGAGTCGTCCAACATCGACCTCGACGAGGCAGCACGCACAAACCCGCATCGCATCCTGCGTTCCTGCGTAGACAGACCTGCCTTCTTGACTGGGGAATGTCGCTTGCGTCCGATGTTAGCAAAGTAGACGTGAGGAGACGATCCCCCAATTACTCCAAGGAGTCTTCTATGCGCATTGCAGTCGGTTTTGCTCTGCTCAGTCTCCTCGGTACTGCCCTGCCCGCCACCGCCGGTTTTGTCCATCCGTTCAGCGGCACTGCTGCTGACGGCAACCTGTTCGGCGCTGCCGAAGCCTGCGGGTTCTCGACGGTTGGGCTGCCTTATCTCTCCAGTCCCGCCTTCGAAAATGCTCGTCAGATCGCCCATCGTTCCCGTCAGGATTGTCCGCGGGTTGCCAACACCCTCGCCCAGGTGCGCAGTGGCTCCCAGGGGACATTCCTGCCCAGCTGGCGGCGACCGGGTTGGTTGCGCGGCACCCAGCAGCGAACCGCCGGTTGGCGAGCAGGTGCCTACGACCAGGGCAACCTGTTCGGCGCCACCGAGGCGTGCGGATTCTCGACGGCAGGCCTGCCCTACATCAACAGCCCGGAGTTTGAGACCGCCCGCCAGATCGCCCGTCGCTCGCGCCAGGACTGCCCGCAGGTCGCCGATACCCTCGCCCGGATCAGCGGTCGCCCCTGGTAGCCCGCCGGTTTCCTTCTGAGCGCCTGCGCCAGTCAGGTGCTCAGATGGGTGAGGACTTCCTCGAAGCGCCGCAGTGGCTGCACGCCGACCAAACGGGCCACCGGGCGGCCCTGCTTGAAGAAGACCATCGTCGGCGTGCAGTAGACGTGCAGGCGGTGGGTGAGCTCGGGAAGGCGATCGGCCTCGGCCTCGACGAGGACGAGGCGGCCCGACCACTCGGCAGCCAGTTGCTGCAGCACCGGACGCATCATTGCGCAGGGAGCGCAACCAGCCGCCGCAAAAGCGACCAGCACCAGGCCGTCGGTGGAGGACAGCCGGGCCTCCAGGCTCGTGGGGTCATGGGCAAAAACAGTGTTGGACAAGAAAGTGTCCTCCTGCTGAAATATGGGAGTGCAAGTGACGAAGGAAAGTCAGGGTGCGGCAGTCGGAACACTGGCTCCTGCCGTTTGGAGCGGCCCTGCCGAAATCAGCCGA
>Ga0073934_10010805_pt1 | contig 11227 bp, 7 predicted proteins | sample LarsenN4metaG_FD_76834 | JGI IMG/M metagenome (GOLD analysis project Ga0073934, IMG submission 76834) | Hot spring sediment bacterial and archeal communities from British Columbia, Canada, to study Microbial Dark Matter (Phase II) - Larsen... ...
CAATGCTGACAGGATAAGATTGGTTCTTTCCTCATTGGCCTCGACGACCTTTCCTGCTATTTCCGTTCCTATGGAGAGGTCAAGCATGCCGTCGAAGGTCAGGCTACGAGGAATGAACGCCTCAAGGCTCGGGGAAATCCAGAGCGTCAGTCCCGCACTGATGGACCCGATCACTCTGCCCTGAACCTTGCTCCCAACCGGATAGTCCTGGAGGATTCTTTCTTTCCATCCAGAATCTACCACCTTGGTCACCCAAAGCTGGTTGGAGCGTGCATAGAGCACATTAAGCGCCCTATGGAAACTCTTATCCCCATCGTAGGATTTGTACTCAAAGAGCTGATCCTGAGTCATCCTCCCACGATAGCAAAGCAGCCCTCCGATCCAGGCCAGGTTTCCCTGCTCCCAACCAAGTATTGAGTGAAGCTTCTCGGAAATCCGGGACAACGGAATCCGAGTTTCCCTATCGGTCTGGCGTTTAACCCTGATCTTGTATTTCTGCGTCTCTCCCGGCTGGAATTCCTTTGCGGGTTTTGGCAAACCCTTGCCCGAGACGGAAACTAGGAAGAAAATCCCCTCTTCGGGCCGACTCCCTTCCAGCTGGAAGAAAACCCTATCCTTCCCCCTGACTTCAGCAACACAGGCTTCGGTTTCAATTTGCCCGTTGGAACTTCCTGCTCCCATGAGCACGTCCAGTTCTTTCTCCAGAATAGGCAGACTTGTTACCTTGACCCGATGCTGCGAGGTGTTTACTTCCTCGACGACCGCACGCAGGGTTGTGCCCACCGCCAGTCGATCAAGCAGAGACGAGCTGAAGGTGAAGGATAGGTCCTCCGGTTCCATCAGGATCTCGTGACCGGATTCCTTCTCCTTGACCACCAGAGACGGACGGAAATCGCCCGGGTATTCTTCCTTCCCAACCACTTCTACCCAGACTTCGTCCGAAACTTGGTAGCGCTGACTGAAGAGATCGAAAGGATCTGGAAGGGGAACGGGCTCGAGGATCACCACAGGGCAACCAGGATCGGTAAAGTCGTAAGCTACGACTTCGGCCAATACCCTGCTACCCAGCGGATATTCCTGACCGTCAGCAACCTGAAGTTTCGCCTGAAACTCCAAGGCCACTGCCTCTTCAGGCGAGGAAAGTACGGGGTGTTCTTCTTCCTGCGCTTCCCCGTTGTCCTCTTCGTTCTCCATCTCCTCCTCAATCAAGCGGTATGCCTCTTCAACCTCTTTTCGACCTGAAACCTTTTCCCCAAGGGAGACGTCGATCTGCCCATCCTGGCTCGATGTTACCGAGCATTCAAAGCGGGAGCTGATCGCAACCGCTTGGTCGAGGAACAGCCTTGAAAAGGCCCCGGTTACTCGCTTGTCAACCGAGGCTTTAGCCTCCCACTCGGAAACGAACTTTCCGAGAAGGATCGGGCTGTACCCCATTTCGTCAAGTACGCCGAAGTACTCTTTCCATTCGGGAAAGGTGGCCATTGTCAGGATGACCGAGCTTCCTTGCTGCGGCTTTGCCCCCGCCTGGAAATTGTAAGTTCCAAGAGAAGGAGCCACTATCCCTCTGACCTCCGGCAAGCAAGCCGCAAAGAGCATCCGTACGCGGTCCAGCAGATTAAACTGGATACCGCGTCGGGCTGTCTCTTTGCTGTGACGATAAAGGGCCTCCAAAACAGCTTCACGCTGTGTTTGGATATCGAGAAGAACCCGATGATTGACGAAGTTGGCTTTCGCCCACTTCTCTCTCTGGCTCTCCTTTTCCTCTTCGGTTTTGCCCTCCGAGCCCAACGGCTCGCTCCAGAGGCTGTAGATCTTGAGACAGAACTCAATATCATCGAGGCAGCCAGTCATGAGCCCCCGGTGAATTTGAGCCACATCTCTTTTGGTGTAGGCGTCCCAATCCCATTTCCAGGTCAGCAGCCGGCGCTGGCCGCCGTTCTTGATTATCGGCAAGACGGTGGCAACTTCAATCGCCACTCCGAGCTGATCTGCCTTCATAACCAAGTCTGCCAACAGGATAGGATACGGGATGTACTTCACCAGTAGCCCGTATTCGGTGATTGAACCCTCCGAATCCAGGGCCCCCTTAGATTTCAGGGCAACCTCGGCTCGTGCAAGTTCCTTTGCATCGGGAGAATCGATCCAACCTGAAGTGATGTCGTCAAATCCCGAAGCCTTGGAGGTAAGGATCACTTCCTCCATCGACGATCGCTGAATTGCCGGCGTCGGGTAGTCGAGCATCAATTCATTGAACTGCTTTTCGGTGTATAGACAGTAGACTTCACCTTCGGCAGTTCTTCCAGACCTTCCCCAGCGCTGTCTGGCATTGGCTTTGCTGATAAGAACCGGAACAACTTTTTGGGAAGTCGTCCCCCGGTCCCACTGGCCCTGAAATTCCAGGCCGCTGTCGACAACATACACAACTCCCTCGACAGTCAGCGAAGCCTCAGCCACGTTCGTACTGATAATCACCCTAACCTGTAAGGAATCTCCCGATTGTTCAACGAACTCTTTCTCTTCCTCAGGCAAGTGCGCGTAGAGCTCGTGAACTACCACCACATCCCTGAACTTCTCGTTTTGGTATACCTCTCGCCTGATGATCGTGGCCACCTCTTTGATCTGGGCAACTCCCTGAAGAAACCCAAGGATGTCACCCCACGGCTTTCTTTTCTCGACGATCTCGGTCAGCAGCCATATCACCTTGCGCGTTAGAGCCCGAACCACAAACTTTCCCGATCTGGCCAGATCCTCCAAAGGCAAGGCGTCTTCACCCTCGGCAAAGAACACTTGGTAGCCGAACTTCCCCTTCCCTTCCAGATCGACAGTTTTGGCGGTATTCCTGCCAAAAAAGTCGACGAACTTCTCGGCGTTGATCGTTGCACTGACGATGAGAAGTTTGAGGTGCGGGTAAAGAGGAAGTGCCTTCTTGAGCAACCGCAGGATTTGGTCGATATTGGTCGAGCGCTCGTGGGCCTCATCGATCATGATCAGGGAAAGGTCCGAAAGACCTCCCCGCTGGATCAAGTTAATGAGTGTCCCGTCGGTTTCGAACACGATCGTGTTCATCCTGTCGGCGTTTGGTAACTTGCTGTGTCTGAAACCAACATCCAAGCCCGCGCCGATTCCCGAACCGATAAGTTGCTCTCCCAAATACTTGGCGATTTTCTCGGTCGCAAGTATCCTCGGCTGGGTGATGAGTATCTGCCCTCTGCGGGTGAAGAAATCTTTCTCTCCCACCTCGTCAGGCGGATTCATCAGCCAGTAAGGAAGAGCAGTTGACTTGCCCGAACCCGTCGGCCCTACAACCACGACAACCTGGTGTTCAGGGTCCTTCAACCACTCGTAAATCTCGAACACCTTCTGTCTGGTCAAGCCGAACCTATTCTCGTCGAAACCCGGGGTAAAAACGACCGCCTCGTGTTTGCGCGGCGGATGGTAAACTGAACCTAACCATCCTGCCTGCATTGTGGTCAGGTCGGCTCCGGGAAGGGGCGCCAAATCAAAATAGCTAACGCCCATCGACGACTTCCATTTGCGGTGGATCGGCTGGTGGTCTTTACAGTATTCCGGTCTCGAATGTCCGTGCTCCTTCATCCTTTGGTGAGAAGTATCCGAATACTCAATTGGGGTTCCACAAACCTTACAAGGTACAACCCACTTTTTAGCCATGATTCCCTCCTTTGGGGTATAGGCTTAATTGGGTAATCCGATATGTTAATGTACCCTTTCGAATCCTACCGGCAAGCATAATGCCGCTCGAATACAAAAGTTACGCGTATATTACCACAGCAAGGCTAAATTTAGAAATAATTTGGAGATAGTGCCGGTGCAGAGGGGGAGCTTAAGAATGTAGCTTATAGGCTACCCCCTCCGCACCGTTTCAACTTGGGTATTGCGTTTGAACTGTCTAACACCATGGTGCTCCTTGGACGTACTCGCCGCCCAGGAAGAAACAGGGAGTCACCTCGATCCATGGCCTTGAATCGGGATCTGCCGCCAGTTCATCAACCAAAGCGCGGTAGAAACCGACCACTGCCGGAGGAAACCCTGTCTGATAGAGACTGATTCGATAGCCACCTTCCTTCTTCAGCCTTCGTAGAAGCTGAACGGACTTTTCGTAGGCTATCTCGTCGGTCTGCGCCATGGCACGAGTTTCGGAAATCTCCTGGTTGCGAAACCAGTAGAAGGCAACCAGCGAGTCTAGTTCCGGATGCCGGGCGCTGAGAAGCCCGACTTTCACCTCCGGTAGGGTTACGATCCGAGCTTTCGCCTCCTCGGCAAGCGGCCTAAGGCAGAAAAGCGGGAAGGGTCTTGCCTCAGAACCGTCCGAATAGACGATCTCGATCTGAACCGGGTCATTCCCGTTGGCTCCGTAGACGAATTCACGGAGAACCTGGGGGATCAGATCGTTGCGCGTGTTGCTGAAGTTGAGATGGCCGCTTAGACCCTTTTTCTTGCTCTCAACTGCCAGCGCGACAAGCTCTCTGGTCTGGTCGACCAGGGAACCGTTGCCCACGCTCGTGATCTGGTCAGAAACGGGAAGCTTTACGAATTTCTCCCCCCATTTCCCCGATTCTTTGACCGCGCCGAGGCGGTAGGGATTTTGTAGTTCGACTACCACCCCACCTTCGGATGCGACCTTTCGCAAAAAGCGGATTCGCTTCTTCACGTCGGGTAGTCCGGCCAAGCCCAATTTCTGGGCAACTTCGGCAAAACCCCTAACGTGTTCCTGAACCTGATCGGCCGCATAGTACGTGGCGCCCAGTCGAAGGCTCGGGGAGTAACTTGCGAAGGCTTCCACCATCAAGGCAAGAGCCCGAAGGTATTCCTCACCCAGTTCCTCGAGCTGCCCCTGCAACCCGGCCAGGTTCTGCGCGATCGACTCGATCCTCTCGCAGAGCAACCAGTAGCGGGTTCTTTCCTGCTCAAGATTGGCTCCCTTTGCTAGTTTTACCTCGACTCCTGTGGCCTCTTTCATCAGCCCGAAGAGTTCGGAGTTTTCCGCCAAGGTAGCCTCCCCGGGCAGCCGTACCAGAAGGACCGAGGTTTTACTCATCTTCTTATCACCCTCGCTTTCTCGAGCCTTTTGGCTGCGTCGACATCCAGTTTCTCCGCCATTTCCGGACAGATCATGGGCCCGACCCCGATTCCCCTTAACGACTCGGTGATCGATTCCTTGACGTCCTGAGGCAGGTCCCTGAAATCGCGTGGATAAAGCAGATAGAAGAAGTTCTCTTTCTGCCTTCCATACGATTCCATCATCTTGGCCGCGGTTGCCAGATCGTCTTCGAAGTGAAGCTCGATGTCGGCAACTGTCCTGGCCCGGACCATGGCAACGATCCTTCCTCCGGCTGGAACCCAGCTTTCATCCTCTTCGATCCAGGGGACCAACAGAGGTTCTTCTGCGCTATAGATCTTCGCATAGAAAGCGGGGTCAAAGCTTATTCCAAATCGTCGGGCGTCTCCTTCAAGTTCGAGAACCTGCTCCTCGTCTCCCCTCTCCCGTCTTGCCAGCTTGCGGTCCAGGAACGATCCCAGAAGCGCCGCTCTGGCAAAGAGAAGGTCGTTGAGATAAAGGGCACGTACCTCCGGAAGGCTGGTCCCGAGGATGATCCTTTCGGGTTGGCCGCTTCCCAGGAGAATACTCTCCATTTCGGGAAGCTCCCAAACTCCGTTGTGAACCATGAAGCATACCCGTTCCGGAGAAACCTTCTCCTCCACCGCCAGCTGCATTAGCTTTTGGGAAGAGGCTGCCGAAAAACCCGTCAAAACCATGAAAAGCTGACGGGCCTCGGCCGGGGAAATGTGCCCCTCGTCGATGTGACTGAGAGTTACCCCAAGGTGGCGTGCCAACTTGTAGACGGCGAAGGGGACTCGGCCTCCTTCAACGTTCTCCGTGAACTTGATCTCCAACTTTGCTCCGCACTTAAAAGCTTCGCAAAGAAGAGAGATCATGACGATCTTGGTACCACTGTGAGGAGGGAACTGGGGAGGGTCTGCCGTGAGGCAAACATCCACCACTAAGAGATCTTCCCTTCGTCCGTACTTGACAACTGCCAATCCCAGAACTGCATCCCGCACGCAGAAGCGATAGGGACGGAACCCGTAGTCCTTCGGTATCTCCCCTTTGGAGAGATACTTACTATCGAACTCGCGAACGTGTTCCTCAAACCGGCCGAGTGCTTGCTCGAAGTATGGTGTTGGCATCGGAGTTTCTCCTTATAGACTACTAGAGTCTTTCTCCCTCTTCCCTTGTATCCCATTGCCCAATTCCAGACCAATGACCATCCGATTCCCGCTCGTAAGCCCGTGCTACACCCGTATCAGGATCTACCGAAATTGTGATCGACCGGACGTTCTCGGGCCCCTTGGAGAGAATTTCGTTCCCCACTTTTGCATTGTGGGTGTTCACCGAATCTCTCTGCATAAGCTCGGCTTGTCTTCCAATCCACTCAACCGAGCCTTGCCTACCGTGTTGCGTTCTGTCCAGAGAACCCAGTCCTGCACCTGTCATTTTAACCTCGACCACGACCAGGTTTCCCTTGTGATCACGGTAAACGGCATCGATTCCTTTGTGACCAGGACTGTAGGGTTCGGCGATCAAATCCAACTTATCTTCTGCAACGGCTATCTGCGCGGCTATCATCTCCCCCCAGCTTCCCTGCGTGATGTTACCTAGACTCATCGAAGAACGAATTGCCTGAACATCATCTTGGCTCGCATATTCGCTACATGACATTTCGACCTCCTTTAGTCGAAGTGGCATAGGAAAGATTGGAAACCTCCGCTCTGGAGACTCGTTATCTCCACAGCGGAGGCCTCTTCTCTTTCTTCACTTCAAAAGAAGGTCAAATTTATACCCAAGTTGTTAAAGAGCAATACTACTCTATGGGATGGAATTTTATCACACGGAGGCAAAATTTCGTAATAATTTCGTGTAGAAACTCAAAACGGAAAATTTCGGCAAGATCGAGAATATAAGGAGGCTGAAGTTACTGTTTCGGAAACAGGACCATCACAATCCGAAAACCAGTCTCGAGCTGGGGTCCAACAATTACCATATCGTAAGCTGTTGATGTGTCTCCGAAATAGTTACTGTTTTGCCTTACAAATTCGTAATATTTTTTGACTTCCTCCGGGTCATTCAATTTTTCTTGAATCTGGCCTATGACCACAGCGCCTCCAATTTTAAAATGGTCCCCAATCATTTCTCGTTTCCATTCAACGGGAATTTCTAAAACAAAAATTTTACAACCAGAGACCTCCTCTTTGTATCTAAAAACCGGGCTGTCGTTGTAAACAAGCGGTTCACTAGCTTCCGTAACGACTTTTTCAAAATCACCCAGCCGCGATTCCAGATATGCCAATCTACCAATATTTGTGGCCCAGTTGAATTTCTGTTGTTTGTCTTGACTAGGATTATCCGAAAGGTTTGACATAGTTTCTAGATTAATTTTAATCCTGATGGTCCGCCAATGCAAAATACATACAAGATATTTGAAAACTGAATGGAGTTCTAGCTTCCGGTTACGGCTTTATAAACTTTCTGAAGCCTATCCTCGGTCTCCTCTAGCCCACCTTTAAATATCAAGGTTATTCTGGTTTCCCTTCTTGAACGAACCAGCTTGACCTGGCTTTTCTTGGTCTCATCGGAAATTCCGTTATTTAAGGCCTCTTGCAAATCATCCTGCATCTTATCAAGCTCCTCTGAGACAATCCTCAGCTGGTCTTTCCTGACTCCCTTTCGCTCCATCGACTGCTGGGATTGAACCTTCATCCTTCTGGCCAGCTCCTCCGCCCGCCTTACCGATCCGCTTTCCCTTAAGATTATTTTGTAGGCCTCAACCATCAAAGAAGAATCGTCAATTGCCGCCAGGGCTCTGGCGTGCCCCTCTGAAATAAGCCCCGATAATAGTCCGTCTTTGAGGGCATCGGGGAGGGAAAGAAGTCTGATGGAGTTTGAGACATAGGCAACGCTCTTGCCGATTCTGACTGCGATTTCCGAGGTTGTCAGACCGAATTCATTCATTAAGCGTTCAAAACCCTTGGCCCGATCCAGGGGATTTAAGTCCACCCTTTGAACATTTTCCACCAGGGCCATCTCCAGCATTCCCTTGGGTGAGGTCTCGCGGATAATTGACGGAACGTGAGTCAAGCCTGCCAGCTTAGAGGCCCTCCATCTGCGCTCTCCGGCAATAATCTGGTATCCGGCCGGCGTTTTGGCAACCACCAAGGGTTCCAAGACTCCGTGCTCGCGGATTGAATCGACCAAATCGACCAAGCTTTCGGGGGTTATGGCGCCACGGGGTTGAAGGGGGTTGGGTTGCAGTTCATTGATGTCTATCTGGATTACTTCTTCTGCCATGTTATTGGGAAACCGAGATTATTTTCCTGCCGTATTTTTGGTCAAATTTAACAACTCCCCCGCCGATTGCGTAAAGGGTAAAGTCCCGGCCCACCCTGACTCCGTCCCCGGCTTTAAAAACTGTTCCTAGTTGCCTGACCAATATTTCCCCAGCAGAGACTTTTTGTCCCTGGGAAACTTTGACTCCAAGCCTTTTGCCAGCGGGTCTTATATGTTGAGAAGTTTTACCTCCAGCCTTCTTTTTCGCCATGTCGACACAATATAATCAATATTTTCACAGCTGTCAAGAGACCGGTAAGTTATAGTTTGATATTGTCGAAGAGTTAGGCAGAAATCTTCTCTATCAAAAGCCTGGTAAACTTGGGCCTAAAGCCGGTGTGTTTTTGATATCTGGACTTGGCCTTATAACGCAGGATATCTATTTTCTCGCCCTTTTCCTCTTCTTTTAAGACCTTTATTTTCAGCTTCACTTCCTTAAGAACGGGCTTGCCGACTGAAATTTTGTCTTCATCGGCCACCAAAAGGACCTCGGGCTCCAATTTTTGCTCCCCTACTCTGGGAACCAAAACTTCCTCCCCCTCGCCTGCTTTGAATTGTTTGCCTAAAATTCTGATGACTGCGTATTTCATAGCCTTGGTATTTTAGCTTAAGGAGCTTTATTCCTCAAGCAGGAACCTTTCTTTTGGCACCCATGGCAATTGCCAGCCCAATGGCTGAGGCCAAAAGCGAAGAGCCCCCGGCAGAAACCAAAGGAAAAGGAACTCCGGTGATGGGTAGAAGCCCCAAGTTCATACCGACGTGGACCAGGGTCTGGACAAAAAAGGTCAGGAAAAAACCGGAAGCATAGGCCCGGGCCGCCGGAGAGCTTGAATTCTCAATAATCAGGACAAGCTTGATAAGGATGAAAAAGGCTCCGGCCAGAAGAAGTCCCGCCCCGACAAAACCAAGCTCCTCGGCAACTGCGGCAAAGACAAAGTCGGTGTGTTTTTCGGGTAAAAACGCAAGCTGGGTTTGGACCCCTTTCCCCAATCCCCTGCCCAGAAGCCTGCCGGAGCCCACCGAAATCATGGATTGAATTGCGTTATATCCAGTCCCATACGGGTCCTGGGAAGGATTGATAAAGGTCAGGACCCTTTGCTTCTGATAAGGAGCCAGGATGCTCCAAAGAATGGGGGCCAGGGCCAGAAAAACCAGAATTGCAAAAAGAAAATATTTCTTTTGGACATTGGTGGCCAAAAATACCCCCATAAATCCTACAACCGTAATCACCGCCACCCCCAGGGAAGGCTGAACCAAGATAAGAAAAGCGGGCAACACTAATAACCCTATGGCATTTAAGAAGCGCTTGAGGTTAATTTCTTTTTCGGTCAAATAGTTGGCAAAAAAGACCAATAAAAGCGGCCTGACAATTTCGGCCGGCTGGATGGTTAGCGGACCAATGGGAATCCATCTCACCGCACCCCTGGTCACCTGGCCGATAAGAAGGGTTATAAGAAGTAGCACGATGCTGCCGATATAAAAATGCCTGGAAAAAAGAGAAATAACCTCAAAATCCACCTGGAAGAGAAAATAAAAAACCAGAATTGCCAAGGCAAGATAAAGAAAGTAAAGAGGAAAAAGAGACGGGGCCACGGAGCGAAGAACGATAATGCTTAATGTAACCAAAAAGCCGATGCCCACGATAAAAGGAATATCCAGCCTCTTGGAAATCATAATTTTTTGCATTATCGGGAGGCAGCTACCTTAAACTCCCCTTCTTTCAGGGACACCGCAATGGTTTTGCTTTTAATTCTTTGCAGAAGATTCTTGTCCGCAGGCAGCCAGGGGCTTGAAACCTCAATCTGCTGGCTAAGATTCATCCCCTGGTTTTTCCTCTCCTCCTGAATTTGCCTGATGAGCTCCCGTGCTTTGGCTTCCTCTTCAAGCTCGGGCGTGACTTTGGTATCGAGAGTTACTTTTTCGCCTTTGCCAAACTTGATGCTTTTAACATTCACTTCATCCTTTAAAACTTCAATTAGCTCATCGGAAAAGCCGCCTTCGCCCGGAACTAAAGCCTCCAAAAGCGGCTGCCTGACGGGAATTTTGGCCTCTTTCCTGGCCGCATGAATTTTTTCTGCGGCTTCCCTGACCAGAGGCATTAGAGAAATAAGTTCGTCGCTTACCGGATAATCTTTTTGCGGCCAGTCCGTTAAATGAACTGATTCTTCCTTGGTTAGGTTTCGATAAATAATTTCGGACATAAAAGGAGTAAACGGCGCCAAAAGTTTGGAAAGGGTAAGAAGAACCTCGTACATCGTTTGGTAAAAAGCATCTTTGTCTTTGTCGCTTTCCGCGGCAGGCCCGACTCTCTCTCTGGAACGGCGAACATACCAAAGGGACACATCGTCAACAAATTTTTCCAAGGCCTCAGAAGCAGAGTAAGCATCAAACTTTTCAAGAAAATTAGTAACCTCTTTTTGGGTCTGGCCTAGCCGGGAAAGAATCCATTTATCCAAAATATTATCCGAAGACAGCTTGCCCTCTTTTCCCGGTTCCCACCCGTCGATATTGGCGTAGGTTACGAAGAAGTTATATAAGTTCCAAAGCTTTAAATGGAACCTTCTCCGGGTCTCATCCGCAACGTGGTAGCCGAAAAGAAGGTTGTCTGAAGGGTTTTGTCGGACATACATCCACCGCATGACATCAACGCCGATTTTATCCGCCCCCTCGTTAAACTCAATCGCATTTCCCCATGACTTGTGCATAGGACGGCCGTCCTCGCCCAAAAGAGTCGCAAATCCCAGAACCGTTTTAAAAGGTTCCCTATCCTCAAGAACCGTACTCATCGCCAAAAGGGAATAAAACCAGTTCTTAAACTGGCCG
>Ga0073934_10010806_pt1 | contig 11227 bp, 9 predicted proteins | sample LarsenN4metaG_FD_76834 | JGI IMG/M metagenome (GOLD analysis project Ga0073934, IMG submission 76834) | Hot spring sediment bacterial and archeal communities from British Columbia, Canada, to study Microbial Dark Matter (Phase II) - Larsen... ...
AACATCAACCTTCGGCGTGAACGCCGTCTTCCCGTTGGCATTTACCGGAGCGTACCTGGCCCCCGAGCCGATCGGCATGTTCCAGGGACTGTACGTGTCAAACGGCCACACCGCCGGATCACGATGGGAGCTGAGCATGGTTGCACTCGCTCCGAGGTGAGCCGCAGCCGCCTGTAGCGCGAGAGCAACGGCGAACGCACCTGCCCGAAGCGCAGCAGAACTGCCTATCTCCTCACCCCTCTGCTCGCCGCGCTTCACTCAGGCGACACCTCGCTGCCGAACGAGACCGGCGAGACAGTATCACCCGCGTAACTGCATATCAACTCGCGAACCAGTGACTTGGCGCTGTACTGCGGGATGAAGCGCAGCTCCCTCATGGCCTTCGTCGCATCGATCCTGACTCCGCTGAGGAAGAACCTCAGCGAACCAAATCTCCATGCCAGCGCTCTCACAGCAACCTCTGGTAGCCAGAGGGGGATCTTCGCCCGTGGCACCTCGCTGCGCAATGCTTCGATGAACTCTCCAAACTCACCGGCGGCAGCGTTGACATTGTACACTCGGAAGCCACCAGATTCGTTGTCTATCGCCATGAGCGCAGCACGCACTACATCCCGGACAAAGATCCCGTTGAAGGGAGCGCGTGGAAGCATCCGCACCAGCAATCCCGCTCTCGCTGCAGCAACGAGATGGCGGTCCAGGAGACGACTCCCCCGGCCTATTACCCAAGAGGGTCGGAGTATCGTCACGGGAATCCCAGTCTTCCCGTGAAATGCTCTCCAAGTACGCTCCCCGAGAACCTTGGTCACACCGTACCAGTCATCAGGTGCTAGCCTGTCGTCCTCCCTTATGACCGCGCCCTTCTCTCGTGCCGACGTGCCGTACACAGCGACCGAGCTGAAATGCACTACCCGGCCGACGACGCGCTGGCTCAGGAAATCAGACAGCTGGCGGACGTACTCCACGTTAGCCCGCCAATTCGTTACCCAGGAGTCTCTCCCAGGGCCGACAAGATTGACCGCCACATCGAACGTGGCGGACCGTAGGCCCTCCTGCCACGCATGAGGGCACAGCCCAAGTACTCGTATGTCAGCGCCATCTCTCTCAAGACGGCGGAGAGGTGCTCCTCTCCCCGGCCGGACGAGTGCCGTCACCGCCCATCCTCGCCGCAAAGCTTCCTCCACCATCCACCGCCCGATGAAGCCGGTAACTCCCGTCATGAGGACCTTCACGACGCGATCACCGCCTCGGGGGACGCAGTCACCGCCGTTTCCGCTTGGTGACTCCTGATCGCCGCGTCGATCACCTCCACATGGAGGAGACCGTCAGCTAGCGAAACGCGAGGACATTGCCGGGAAGCAAATGCCGCCAAGAAATCACTCAGGAGCGCACGATGATACGCCATGGCGCCATACTTGATGAAGGTCCGGCCGCCCGCCGCCCTCTTCGCAAGGCCAGTTGCTCGACGCACGAGCTCCCCAAGGCGCCCAGCAGGAGTCATGTGCCCTCGCGCCGTGTACCAGAACTGATCCTGCAAATCGAGGAATATATCTCGTTCGGTCCCCCAGACGTGGAGAGACCGGATGGAGGTGGCATTCGTCCACGCCACGTCCACCAACAGCGAAGGGTTCCCTACCAGTGGTGAATAGAGGTCGGCGGTTACATAGAAACCGGACCCTCCTGGTCGGCTCGATACGCACCGCACCATCAGTGGGCGCGCCTGCAGTGCCCACAAGGCAAGATCGAGGACATGAGGGAGGTAGTCGTAGAGCACCCCGTATCGCGACAATACCGGATCGGAGAACCACCCGGCGGTCGGGACAGCGGTGTGGACCGTGGCCGACACCCCGAGGATCTGCCCCAACTGACCGCGATGAAGCACTTCTATGGCGCTTTGGATAAGGGGCATGTACCTGAGGTTGAGCACCACACCCACATGGGAATCAGTCCTGCGGCGCACCGCCGCACTCAGCGATGAGAACTCCGCCATGTTCATTGCGACCGGTTTCTCAACGATGACATCTTTACCGGCCTCGACGGCTTCGGCAGCAATCTGCGCATGGTACTGGGGTGGTGTACAGATGTCGATGACTCGGATGTCATCACGGTCGAGCAACGTCCTGTAGTCGGATGCATGCAGGGGAATGCCATACTGAGCAGCCACTGCCGAGGCCCGATCCGGGATGCTGTCAGCGATGGCCATCAGATTCGCCGATGCAAGCTTCTTCAGGAACGGGATATGAACCGCTGTGGCGACATAGCCCGCACCCACAACCCCGACATTCAGGCTGGAGCCCCTGGTCATGAGCCGTTTCTCCGTGCAATCGCCTCACGGTACGTGCTGACGACCGCCTCACCGTATGCGTTCCACCCTCTCATCTCACGCACACGACGGAGGGCAGCCCTTCCCATCTCCTCACGCAGCTCCGGGTGGTGATAGAGATGCAGAACTTTCTCGCGGATTGCTTCTGGATCTCGGGGCGGGACGATGTATCCCTCCACACCATCTCGGAAGAGGTCCTCGGCACCCGTTGGATGTGTCGCGATGACGGGAAGGCCACAGGCCATCGCCTGCGCCTGGACCGTGGCCAGACCCTCCTCGACCGAAGCGATGACAAAGACCGAGGCCTGGCTGTAGTATCGGTGTAACTGATCCTTCGGAAGATATCCAAAGGCCCGGAAAGAACCCTCGTGCTTCCTCAAGAAAGACCGGACCTCATCATACGGAAGCCCGACGAGCCACACCTCGAACTTGGGCAGACGAAGAGTCGCGACAGCGTCGAGCAGATAGGGTATCCCCTTGCGCAGGTTTAGCATCCCGACATAGATCACTCTGAAGACGTCGTCCTCCTTGGGGACCGGCCTGAAGAGTTGCAGGTTCACCCCGTAGGGGACTTTTCTCAGTTTGGACGTCGAAAAGCCCCGATCAAGAAATGACCGGTAGGCGACCGCCGAAGGAACGAGAATGAAATCCGCCTCTTCATATTCCTGCAGCTCGCGCTCAATGATCGCCTCCGAGAAAAGAGGGCGGCGCGGGAGACCCCACCGAGCATACTCCGCAGCCATGATCGCATCCTGATGCAGGATGTGCGTAGAGCCATGATCGCAAACCGAGATCGCTCCATACCTCTGCTTGGAGACCCGTTGCGCCCGCAGACCATAGCTAGATAGGAAGTGAAATACCTGGCATTCCTCCAACCGCGAGGACACCCAGCGGTCAAAGCTCGCCGTGGCGACATCGCTGAAGCGCCTGCCGATGTGATCGAATCCATACTTATTCAAGAGCAACATCGGCGCAACGAGCCACGGGAGCGCCGCGACCTTACTGCGCGGGACTCCGCTCACCCTCGCGGCCGGATAGCCTGTGTAGAATCGCTGCAAGCACCCTAGGGCGTAAAGTTGCTCGGCGAGGTCGAAGGCGTGCAGACGCACCGCGCTGGCAAAACAGGCGTTAATCGCCGCGCCGGCGATCCGGGCTACGGCGGTTGCCCTTTCCCGCGAATGATCACGCGCAGAGGATGACACGATCATCTCAGTGGGCACATCCCAGACAGCTCAGCACCTCTTCAACGTGATCGCCGACGAGAGGCCAAGTGTGCCGCGCTAGCACCGCCTCTCGAGCAGCCATCCCAAGTTGGTACCGCCGTTCCTGGTCCTTGAGCACATCGACGACGGTCTGCGCGAAACCATCCTCAGTCGCGGCGATGAGCACGTCTCGCCCGGGTAGCACCTGTATCCCTCGGATCCCCAAGGGTGTGGCTACTACGGCCCGCCCCATGGCCATCGCCTCCAGTACTCGGTTCTTGACGCCGGAACCGAGCCGGAGAGGTGCCACATACACGCTGGCCTGGGCAAGATGAGGACGTAGGTCCGGGACATATCCCACGAGTTTGGCGCCCTCGACTTCCGCGAGCAGCGACCGCAAAGATGGCAGAGGGTCGCGGCCGACGATCTCCACGGTGGCCGTCGGAATCCGGTCCCGGATTCGCGGTAGTACAGCGCTCACAAACCATCGGATGGAGACCTCCGTGTCGACCGCCTGCAGGTTGCCGGAGATGACCAGACGGTCAGGAACCTCCGCAATCGGCCACGGGGAAAAGTGGGTCACATCCACACCGTTCGGGATCACCCGGATACGCGCCCGATCCGGAGCCGCCCAGCCTCGGGATATGGCCTTCGCGTCCTCCTCTGTCACGGCCACACACACACTGGCCAAAGGATAGTACCGAGCCTCAACACGCCGCCACTTCATCGTCTCGATCCTGAAGTAGGCGCGGCGGGCGATACCCCGAGCGTGACGAGCGCGCATCTGGAAGTTCAACGATTCAGCATCGTAAGGAACAAACACGACTGGCGGCATCCGCCTGAGGCGCGGCAGTAGTGTTCCCAACGCGGCACCGACTACCACGACCGCGTCAGTGGGTGACATGTCTACAGCGTTCTCAACATCCGCGAGAAGTTCTCGAGCGCGAACCCTATGCATGGCCATTGGCGTCCAGGAGACAGCATGCTGAACACCCCGAGGACGCACCAACGGCGCCTTGCAGCCAAATAGGCTGACACCGATCTCCTCCACTTCCCGGCGCGCACGGTGGCTCTCCGGGGGCATTGCGGAAACGAGGCGGACATTATGCCGCGCTACCAGCGACCGAATCCAGTGGAAAGAAATCACCGCGCTGCCAGAGTGCGGCGGACAGGGAAAAACATCAGTAACGAACAGGAGATTCATCCGCCCGGCGACCTTCTAGGGTGACCGAATCGCTCCGGCACTGCACCTGGCTCACTCGACACTGCCGGTTCGAAGGAGCACCTCCGGCCCAGGGGACCCCCCGTCCACCTGCTTGTAGAGTTCAGCGACCCTCTGGGCAACTTGCGCCCAGGAGTACTTCGTCTCTGCGTATCGCCGGGCTCGCCGCCCCATCTCGGCTGCGCGTTCCGGATCAGACAGAAGCTCGCGCACAGCGCGGGCAATACTGGCCGGGTCATCCACGCCTGCCACAAGGCCTGTCTCGTCTTCCAAGATCGTTTCCGCAATCCCGCCCACATCAGTCACCACAAGGGGCCGCTCATACGCATACGCCAGCTGCAGGACACCGCTTTGTGATATCCGCCGATAGGGCAGAACAACCACACTCGCTGCATGGAAATACGTCTGCATCTCCGAAAAGGGCAGCCAGCGCAGATCTGTCACAACCCGCTCCCGAATGCCCTCCCTCCTCAACTGTGTCTCGTAAGGCCCGAAATCCTCGTTGGGATAGCCTGCGATCACCAAGTATAGATCGCTGCAATCCTTCGTCAGAAGCGCGAACGATTCGATCAGGCAATCCAGTCCCTTGCGCCACTCGATCGACCCAAAGAACAGCAGGGCTCGTGAGTGCGGAGGGAGACCCAACCGTCTCCTCGCCTCCTCCGGGGAGAGGTCTCGCGGTCGGCAGAGGTGGATGTAGTTTCCGTGGTATATCACCTTGATTCGTCCCTCTGGCAGTCCGGCCGCAACCAACTGCGCCTCCGTCCGCCGTGCGTGGGTAAGAATCAAATCAACCTCTCGGAGTCGCCCCAACGCCGCCCGGCCTAGCATCGGGGGGAGCGGCGTGTGAATGGTGTAGACTAGACGCGGCCCCAGACTCTTGACGAGTCGCATGTAGAGGAAATCCAACGTCCCTAACGGCTTCTGAAAGTGAACGATGTTCGGCCGCAGCACTCGGATGAGTCGAAGCAGCCGCCAGACCTTCGCAACATGATGAGCTGCACGCCGCAGTGAGAGGCGCCGAGGCCAACGGTCACCCGGAGGTTTCGGGCCAATCGTGTAGACAGGAATCGGGCGCGGGCTTGGAAAGGGCTCGACAGGAGACAGGCTAACAACACTCGCATCCACACCGACGTCAACTAGGGCGCTGGCGATCATGTTAGCGTAGTGCCAGTCACCCGAACCCATGGAGGTCTCAACAATCAGAACTCTCATCGCCCTATCCTGGCTAGGTGTCCGTGTTCGGGCGCGGAGGAACGGCGATACACCCGACCAGCCTGCCGATGGTTACGGTGAGTCCCGCGAGCGTCCAGAAGTAGACCTGGTTCACCGTGTGCGCAAAGACGTTGTCGGTGATGCTCATGGCAGGAAAGGCCAGTGTGAGCGGGAGGAATGTTAGCGCGATAGCCTGCGTCGTGGGAGCTGCGCTCTTCGATGCCCGCCAGACGCGGAATGCGACGATCATGAGCACGCCGATCAAACCAATGTAGAGCGTCAGGCCAAGAATTCCATACTCGACAAGGATCCGCAGGTAGTCGTTGTGAGGGATGAAAGCAAGGCCGTAGCGGGCCTGCGCCGGGCCGATGCCTGGACCCAGTCCAACGATGCGGTTAACCGCTGCCAGGAATCCCCCGCCCCCGGCCTCCGTGGCCAGAAGCCAGGCCTGCAGAGTTGCCGGCCAGAGATTGTAGAGGCGATCGGCAAGGCTTCCTCCGGCCCCGAAAGGATCGGTGACACGCGCCAGCAGCGTCGGCACAAACCCGAGCAGGATGGGCAGGATAAGCGGCACCGCAACCAGCAAGATGCGTGCACGCACGATTCCGACGACGAGGAAGACCACCAACACGCCCGCCCATGCCACCCGGGCAAAGGTCGCCGTCAGCAGGACGAGGGCCACACACAGAGCCGCCGCGGCCATCGCTTTCCGAGCGCCTCGCTGGGTCAGTGCCTGGCCCAGGAACACAGCCACGATCAGCACAAGGTAGAACCCGAATGTGTTCGGATGGAGAAAGGTGCCCACGACCGCAGGGACAGGGAATTCGGATCGCGTCACCCCCTGCCGCGTTGCGAGCTGGTACAAACCCAATACCGCAGGCAGGACAAATGACGCACTCAGAACATCGACAACACGCTGCAGTTTCCTTGGAGTGGAATAGAGATCGGACGACAGCGCGTACACTATGAGCGACGCCAAGACGGGCACCCACTCATTCATTGACGAGATGATGCCTTCCGAACGCAGCATCCCGACAACGCCCGTCAGCAGAAGGAGCGCCAGAAGCCGGCCGCCCGGCAGGGCGAATATCAGCACGTTTCGAGATAAGATGGTGAGGCCACCCGCCAGTACCAGGATAAGCACCACTCCGATGTTGACCAGACCACCTGCAATCTCATCCGCCGGACCCACGACAGCGAGGAATCCCAGGGTGAGATCTGTCGAGGCGCGCACCAGCAACACGAAGAGCAGTCCCACGGCCGGGTGGGTCAGGAACAGAACCAGAAAGGCAACCGCAAGCGCGCCGCCGGCCACCAGCGGAACGGGCACGGTGCCGACGATCCCTGCGAGGAGCACGCCCGCCAGCAGGATGCCGACGACGTGCAGAGCCAACGGCGGCCCGGAGTAAGGAAGTGTTCTCACACCGGGTACCTACCGAGCCCCGACCTTCCGAAGCACTCCGAGTTCCTCCATCCTCTCATCAGCCCCGGTCGAGTGGTCCTGGAATTCCGGCTCGGCTCGGATCCACTCGAGGTACTCGTCGACCACCTGTGCGAGCGGGACTGTCGGTTCCCACCCGAGCGATCTGAGCCTGGAAACATCGGAGAAGATGTGCCGCGTATCACCGAACCGATACACTCCGGGGATCTGTGGATCGATCGCCCGCCCCGCACGCTCGCTGATCAGCCGGGCGTACTCAACAACGGAGACGCGACGGTTGCCGCCGACATTGAAGACCTGGAAGTCCGCTCGGCTATCCTCAAGGACAAGCAGGTTGGCCCGTGTGACATCCTGCACCGCCACATAGTCGCGCAATTGTCTTCCGTCTTCATAGCAGACCGCAGGCCGATCTGTGAGGACGCGCTGGGCAAAGATCCTGAGCACGCCGGAGTACGCGTTCCGGAACGACTGCCGCGGCCCTTGTACAATGGAGTACCGCAGGCACACCGTCGGGATATCGTACCGTCTGCCCAGGCGCAGGGCAATCAGCTCTTGGGAATACTTGCTGATCGCGTAGGCATTGTGGGGGTCCGTCACACCCTCGTCGGTCCACTGGGGCTCCATCGCCGTTCCGCACTCGGGGCACAGCACCTCCCACTGACCTGCCTTGAGCTGCGCATCCTCCCTCGGCGGCGGGAATCGGACAGGATCTCTCGGACCGCCGACAGCGACGGACGCGGGACAGCCTCGGCAGACGTATCTTCCTTCGCCATAGACCGCCTGGGATGACGCGACAATCACCTTTCGTACCGGGAGGCGGTTGGCCACGATCACCTCATAGAGGAGCGCGGTCGACACGGCATTCACGTGGGCAAATGTCGAGAAGTCGGGAAGATAGTCCTGATACGCTGCAAGGTGGAACACGGCATCTACACCGCGGAGAGCTCCCTCCCAGGCGGCGCGGTCACGGACGTCATGAAGAATGACATCCGCGGTGTCGGCTGGAACGTAGACGGGCAGCCTCAAGTCTTCGTGGACCGGGGGGCGAAGCGCATCCAGGATCCGCACATCGTAGCCTCTGGCCAGGAGGGCATCAACGGTGTGGGATCCGATGAACCCCGCGCCGCCCGTCACCAGTATCCTCATCTTTCGCTCCCTATCACCGTCCGACTCGCCCGGACGTATCGCGGAGCCCAGAGCTCTCGAGCTGTACACACGACATGAGCGACAGCTCAGTAGTTACGACCGCTGAGGATGTAGAGGGGTGTCCAGAGCAGCAGCTTCAGATCGAGCAGCAGGGACCAGTTGTCCACGTACTCAAGGTCAAGCTTCACCCACTCGTCGAAGTCCCTGGGCTGACCGCGGAGATGCCAGAGACACACGATACCGGGCTTGGTGGAGAGCTTCCGTCGCTGCCACGGTTGCAGTTTCTCCCACTCCTCCTCAAGCATCGGACGCGGACCAACTAGGCTCATGTCGCCTTTGAGCACCGTCCACAACTGCGGCAGTTCGTCGAGGCTGTACTTCCGCAAGATCCGCCCCACCGCCGTAACCCGAGGATCATTGCGCATCTTGAACACGGGTCCGCTCGCTTCATTACGGTCCGTCAAGTGCTTCTTCAGCCCATCCGCACCCACGACCATAGTTCGAAACTTGTAGGCCCTGAGGGGACGCCCACCCTCTCCCACGACCGGCCAGAGGTAGAAGACAGGTCCCGGAGAGCTCAGGCGGATGGCAACGGCAACGACGGCGAAGACCGGGGCAAGAGCAATCAGCCCAACCGCGGCAACCGAAATGTCCAGAAGCCTCTTCACCCAGCGCTGCCACTGTTCTGCTCTTGAGGCGCCGATAAGACCGCCCACGGGAGGTATCCCTGCTGTCACAGCTCGCCTCGGCCAGAGTCCTGACCAGGAGCGGAGGAGGCGGGCTGACCCGGCCTCTCACAGTCGAGCCAGGGTCGAAGGATGGCGCCGGCCTCGTCCACCCGAACACTCCACCTGTGGTGTCTCGCCTCTCGCATCCGTTCCGCTACACGACCGGTCGGGTCGTCAATCGAGCCGCGTATGGCGTGAACGAATTCCCCGCCGGTGCGCGCGACCCGTACCAACCCTGGGAACCTGTGCGCAGACGGGATATCCGTCGAAACGATCGGCCTTCCGCAGGCCAGGTACTCGTAGAGCTTCAGGCTGTCGCCGTGCAGCGTCAACGAGCTGGAGCGGTACGGCATGAGCACCACGGTACAGTGCCGGATATAGGCGGGGAGACGCTGTGGATCCCGAGGCCCAAGGTAGTACACATTCGGCAGGGCAGCCAGACGCGCAAACGTCTCCCTGTCACCGTTGGCCAGGTAAGTCACCGGGCCGATGAGCACGACCGACCATCGTGGCTCCTGAATGGCCACGGACTCCAGCAGTTCCAGATCAACGCTCCCATGCAGGACACCCACATAGCCGATGACAGGGGGCGGGATCCGCGCCATCTCAGGCGGCGGTCGGTCTGTGCCGACGTCGAAGAATTCATCATCGACGGCATTGGGGAAGAGAAAGGAGTTCGAGTTCACAGAAGCGCACTCTTGCCGGAGCCGCTGGGAAACAGCAAACACCACATTCGCCCTCTGCAGCATTCTGCGATGCCCTGCGGTAAGCGCCCCCTGAAATGTACTAGAGGGCTCCACGTAATCTGAATAGCGATCGATCACCTGGTAGACTACCACCCGCTCCCGAAGGGCGCCGACGGCCCTCCAGGCAAGAGGATCATAGATCCACAGGATAGGACTCCGGAGCCCAAGCGTCCGCGCGAACCTCTGGACCCGCGAGATGCGGGCACGATCCGTGATCAGGTTGAACAACCGCGCCGCTGTGTGCCCTTTGCCCCATCGCGGCGGTAGAAGCGAGGCCGGTAACACGTACAGCCCCCTCCCGGCGTGCCGCACTCTGGCGGGGCCCGTCGGGGAGAGCCATGGTGCGGCCAGCCCCGCCTTGAGTGGAAGGGGAGGGTCTACGTACAACACGCGGTTCGTCAAGGCCACCCGCCACATCAGTTTCTGGTTGCTCTTCCAGGTATCGTCCCACGCTCTGATCGCGAAGCAGACGATGTCGCGTCCCGAGAGCGTTGCCGTGGGCGGACGGATCGATTCTTCCGCGCTCGAGGGCGCGATCCGCGACATGATCTTCAGTGGCGCCGGCGCGGGCTCCGGGGGAGTCCCACTCTTGAGGCCAACGTCCTGGTGCCCTGTCGGGTATTGACGAGGCGGCGGTAGAGGCCTCGAAGAACGAGGAAGTCTCGCACGGCGATCTTCATCCGACCTCCTGAAAAGGCCAGGGCGTTGATCGGTTCCCTCAGCACGTCGGGCCAAAACATCGACGCCAGCCTGCGGTGAAACTCGTGGGTGGGGCCGCTCCGGAATCGTGCGTCCAGCGCCAATCCGTTGACCAGGAACGACCGGCAGTTGTAGGGAACGAAAACCTCCTGGACCAGATCCCACTCCAGCTGCGCCATGGCCTGCCATTTGCCTTCTCGGTTCTCCCAGTAGAACAAGTTCAGCGGGTCGACGCTGGGCCCGGGCCCGGCATCGTCCAGCCAGCGTTCCAAGGCTTTCCGGGCAAAGGGATGGTCGGGGAAATGCACGAATCGGATGAGCGCCGCCGCGTCGATGACGCGCCTCCGTAACTCCCCGCGTGCCCGCTCGAACGCGCGTACAGCGTGGATGCCATTCCCTTTCATGCACACCCGCCGGCGCGGGTATTCGTAGAACAGGGCCTGGGCCATCGTCCCGTACAGCTCATGCGCGGTGGAGACGTTCCGCATGTACACGCGCTTGAACCAAG
>Ga0073934_10010808_pt1 | contig 11226 bp, 10 predicted proteins | sample LarsenN4metaG_FD_76834 | JGI IMG/M metagenome (GOLD analysis project Ga0073934, IMG submission 76834) | Hot spring sediment bacterial and archeal communities from British Columbia, Canada, to study Microbial Dark Matter (Phase II) - Larsen... ...
GAGTTCATGCTGGGCTTCCGGGCTGACGACCCACTCCATGAATTGCAGCGCCGCTTCCTGCTGCGTCGAACCGGAGGGGATGCCCATCATCCAGTTGCCAATCTGCGAGGCATGGCGCACCTGAGCCGGCGTGGTCGTCCAGCCAGTCTTCCCGACGACCTGCGATTGGGTGGGGTCTTCAGCCTTGAGAATCCAGCCTGTCCACTCGATGTTGGTGATGCAGTGGCCTTGCAGGTAACACGCGCCCTGCTGGTCAGAGTCGTAAGAGGCGACATCGGGCGGCTCGTAGGGCATGAGGTCAACGAACAGTTGCAGCGCGGCGACGGCTTCGGGGCTGTTGACGGTGACGTTCCACTGGTCATCAAAGATCGAACCGCCGAAGGAATAGAGATAGGGGAACCATTCGGTGACGATGGGGTTGCCGCGCACGCCGCGCATCGCCAGCGCGTACAGTTCGTTGGCCGGGTCGGCCTGCGTCTGGGCGATGTGCATGATGTCGTCCCAGGTCTCCGGCGCCTGGTCTACCAGGTCGGTGCGGTAGAAGAAAATCTGCGTGTCGCCGATGACCGGCAGCGAGTAGATTTCGGGCGCAGCGTCCTCGAAACCGGGGATGCGCGGCCCTTCCTGCGGCGGCCAGTAGCCGAGCGCCAGCGTCGCCGGCACAAAATCGTCGCTCGGCTCATAGCCCATCTGGGTCATGTTGGACATCCACGCGCTGGCGGCGAACTGCGGAATCCAGGGGTCGTCGAGCATGATGATGTCGAAGTCGGGGGCGTTGGCCTGCCCGTTCTGCACGATCTTGGTGTACAGGTCGCTGTAGGGGAATTCGATCCACTGCACCTCGAAGCCGAGCGCGTCGTTGGCAAGCCCCTCGTTAATCATGTCGCGCAAGGGCACGGTGCTCGCATCCGCGCCGGCGGCAATCTTGATGACGGTGGTCTGGGCATGGGCGATGGTGCCGCTGAACACCAGCAGCAGCATGATCGCCAGGACGGTCAAAATTCTGTGGTTTTTCATATACCTCTCCTCAAAAATCACTCTTTGGCTTTGTATCGAACGGAACGCGGTTTTCGGTAATCGTTCACCTCCTTATTACACAATCACACTCTGAAGCAGGCTGACGGCGCGGGCGACGGCAAGCTCGGCGTCAATCAGCGGGTCTTCGTGCTCGATACTCAACACGTCGTCGTAGCCGATGGCGCGCAGCGTGCTGACAAAATCGGCCCAGTAGTCCGCGCCGTGGCCGTAGCCGACGGTGCGGTACACCCAGGTCATGTCGCGCGGCGGCAGCGGAAAGCGCATGTCGAGCGCCCCATAGATGGCGGTGTTGCGCGGGTCCACGCGGGCGTCTTTGGCGTGGACGTAGTAGATGGCCTCTCCCAGTGTCTTGATGATTTCGATGGCATCCATCTGCTGGTAGAAGAAATGGCTGGGGTCGAGGTTCGCGCCCACAACCGGCCCAACCGCGTTGCGCAGGCGCTGGAAACTGGAGACGTTGTAAGCCAGCATCCCCGGATGCAGCTCGAAGCACAGCCGCTTTACCCCATGCTGCTCGGCGAAGGCTGCCATGTCTTTCCAGAAGGGGATGGCGACCTGATCCCACTGCCAGTTCAGGAGTTCGATGAAATCCTCCGGCCAGGGCATGGTGACCCAGTTGGGATAATCGGTGCTCGTCGGCGTGCCGGGGCAGCCAGACATCAGCACGATGCGGTCAATACCCAGCCGCTCCGCCAGTAGAATCGTGTCGCGCGTCACCTGCGTGTCGTGCTGCGCCTTTTCTGGGCGGGGATGCAGGGGATTGCCGCTGCAATTCAGGGCGCTGATGGTCAGCCCCCGGCTGGCGACGGCGTTCTGGAAGGCGGCCAGCGCCCTGTCATCGCGCAGCAGCTTTGGCAGCTCGCAGTGCGGCGCGGGCGAGAAATTGCCCGTCCCGATTTCAACAGCCTGAATGCCGAGTTCGGCGATCTTGTCCAGCGCCGGCTCGAACGAAAGCTGCAAAAGCCCGTCGGTGAAGATGCCGAGTTTCATCGTCTGCTCCTTATGGTGTTCGCGGCTTGCAACGCCTCGCCGCCCAGCCCCGGCGGGTTCAGCGCCCCCACCACCTGCTGCAAAATGGCAATATCCCGGCGTCCGTCTTCGGCGTCCGTGACCGGCTGGCCGTCATTCACCACGCAGTCGTGGAAGGCGCGCAGTTCCTCGCGGAAGGCTTCGTCATAGGATGCCTGCACCCGCTTCTCGAAGGCCGCGCCGTCCTCCATGCCCTGATAGACAATCGGAGTCGGGAAATGCTTCAGGAACGGCGACGGGAACTGGATGCGCAGCCGGTTGGCCGACGACATCAGCGCGATCTCCTCAAAGTAGTCCCGCAGTTCCGCCAGATACGTCCAGGTGTAAAGGGCGCGCAGATCGCCGGGATAGCTCAGGATGGTCGTGATGGATGGCAGCTTGTCGCCCTCCGGCCAGATGCCGGTATACAGCACGCCATCCGGCTCGCCGACCAGGCCGCGCAGCGCATTGATGTCGTGCACCATGCTGCCCAGAATGACATCGTAGTAGACCACCCGCAGCGCCTCGGAGATGTTCCCGACGGCTTCGGTAAGCAGTTTTTCCTGCGCTGCCAGCAGGGGTTGCAGCACCTCCTGCGGCACGTCGTTGAAGCGGGTGACGCCGTGAATGTTCCAGTACTGGTCTTCCGAGGGATGCAGCGTGTTGATCTGGATGTAGCGGATACCCTGCATCTGCTTCACGAGCCGCTGCGCGTAGCGGTAGCCGGGGTCGTAGCGCTTCATGTAGGCGACCATCAGTTTGACGCCGGCCTGCCTGACCGCCGCGATGATCTCGTCGGCCTCGCGCAGCGTGAAGCACAGCGGCTTCTCAACCAGGATGTGCTTGCCGGCCTTCGCCGCGTCAATCACCTGCGGCGCGTGCGAGCCGGCGCTCAACACGATGACGGCATCCACCTCGGCTGCCAGCAGATCGGTGTAGCGGGTGAAGCGGCGGTTTTCCGGCACGCCGTACTGTTCGCCGATCACACGCAGCAGCGACGGTGACAGATCGCAGATGGCAGCGATTTCGTACAGATCGGGCAGGCTGCGCAGATACGGCAGGTGCATGATTTGCGCCACTGTGCCGCAGCCGATCACCCCTACCCGCAAACGTTTTGTCGCCATAAACACCTTTCATTCTGAGGGCCAGCGCAGCCCGCCTATAATCCCAATGTTTCTTTTAGATAGCGCCGGCTGATGCCAACGGCCTCGAAGGGCGTGCGCCCGGCGGCGTCGTGCGTGCCGAGCGTATCCTGCTCGACGACAATCCAGCCGTCGTAGCCCAGCGCGCGCAGATCGCCGATCACGCCTGCAATGTCTACATCGCCGCTGCCCACCGGCGGGAAAACGCCCATGTTCACCGCTTTGTAGAAATCCAGCCCTTCAGTCTGCACCCGGCGAGCAACCGATTTGTTCAGGTCTTTGAGATGCACGTAGCGGATGCGCCCGCCGTGTTTGGCGATGGCCTGGCGCGGGTCGCCGCCGCTGTAGGCGTGATGGCCGGTATCGAGGCAGATGCCGACCAGTGCGGGGTCGGTCAGTTCGGCCAGCAAATCCATATGCGCGGGCGTCTCTAACTGGCTGCCCGCCTCCAGATGGAACACGGTATCCAGCCCCATCTGCCTGAATTCGCGCGCCAGCGATTCCATCAGCCGCGCGGCCTTCTCCCAGGCGGGGCGATCTGGCTCCGGGGCATCGGGCGGCTTCATGGCGTCGGCCAGCACGATGTAGGGGCAGTCGAGCGCCCGCAGGAGCGCGGCTACGTGGCGCGCAAGCTGAATGTCCGCCTCCTGCCGCGCCGGGTTGAAGAGGCCGATGGGCACAAATGCCGAGGTCAGCGTCAGATGGCGGCGCGTGAGTTCGGCGCGCAGCTGTCCGGCGTCCGTTGGATAAAATCCATATGGGCCAAGCTCGGTGCCGTCAAATCCAAGCGCCTGAATATCGTCTAGCACCCGCTGCCAGGTCGGCCAGTGGGTGCTGTCGGTTTCCTCCATGATGCCCCAGCTTACCGGGGCGGTAGCGAGTTGGATGGTCATAATCTCCCTGCAAATCGTGCGTCAATAAAGCAGCGGCGGCGCGGTTGACTCCCGTTCGATCAGCGTGACGGGAAGCATTCGGGTGAACGGCGAACCTGCGCCGTCTTGGTTCTGAATCAGATTGAACAGCAGCGCGACGGCTTCTTCCCCGATCTGGCGTTTGGGATAGGCTATCGTTGTCAGCGGCGGGTTGAAGAAGGCCGATTCGACAATATCGTCGTAACCGGCAACCGAGATGTCGCGCGGAACGCTCAGTCCGCGCTTGCGAACCGCGCTGAGAACTCCCAGCGCCAGCGTATCGTTGTGGACGAAAATCGCCGTCGGCGGATTGGGCAGGTCAAGCAGGGCAAAGGCAGCGGCCTCGCTGGCGGCGATCTCCGGTCTGGTGCGGACGACGAGCGACTCGTCGAGCGCTGCCCCCGCCTGCTGCAATCCGGCGCAGTAGCCGTCAAAGCGCGCCTTGCTGCTCGACGTATCCTCTGCCAGCACGATGCAGCCGATGCGCCGGTGCCCCAGCCCCAGCAAATGCTGCGTGAGCAGCAGCCCGCCGCGAAACTCATCCACGATGATGCAGTGAGCGCCGTCAATCTCGTATTCCAGCACCACCGTGCAGATGCCGGCCTCCCGCAACTGGCTGGCCGCGCGGGTGTCGGCGCTGGTCGGAATGAGGATCACGCCTTCAACGCGCCGGGAGCGTAGGACGTTCACATAATCCTGCTCGCGCGCCTCGCTCATGCTGGAGTTGCACAGGAACAGGGTGTAGCCGCGCTCGTAGCAGATGTTCTCGATGACCTGCGCCACCTCGCCGTAGAAGGGATTGACCGTATCCGGCAGGATCAGGCCAACCGTCGAGGTGCGCTGCGTGCGCAGGCTGCGGGCAACATCGCTGGGGGAATAGCCGAGTTCGCGGATCGCTTTCAGGACACGCTCGCGCGTCTCGGCGGCGACGGGGCGCGGCCCGTTGTTGATGACGTAAGAAACGGTTGCCTCGGAAACGGACGCAAGTTCCGCAACCTGCTTGCGCGTAACCGGCATAAAAAGTGGCCTTTAAGAATTCTTTTGTTTTTATCTACACGTGTAGATTACAGTAACATCAGTGTCCATTTCTGTCAATAGCCCGCCGGAACACCTGTTGCAGTCTAGCTCACCTGTGCTACTATAGGGCCGCGCTCCATCTGGACGCTGCTGGCTCTCCCGAAAGGGAGAGAGACTTGATGATTGCTGGGGGAACAGCATGAGAAGACCGTCTACACACACGCTCGCCATACTGCCGCAGGAAAGCCTTCGCGCATTGGAAAGGGCTGTGGCCGAGCGGTTCAACTGGCGTATCCTGACAGGGGGAGAGGATGACCAGCCGCGATTCGTGATCGAAAAACGGGTTCGCTATAACTTCGCACGTGGCTGGTCAACGTATGCGCTGTACCAGATCGTCGGCAGCTTTCAGGCAGCCGAAGGCCCAGGGCAATCGCATCAAAACCGAAAATGGTGTCACAGTAGATCATTATAAGTCATTAGGGATATGTTCGTAACAACGAATGACCATTAATAGATTCTTGTGACCCTCTATAGACTTTGAAATGAATTAGATGCGATTGCCCTGGCCGAAGGCCGACAAACGGCCTTGCGCTATTTCGTTTCCGGGCAGGTCAGTGTGCCTTTATTTCACGCCGCCCTCTATATCGGCGTGTTGCTGGTTGTGACGCTCCTTCTTGCCAGCCTCGTTTTCAGTCCGGCCATAGCGGGTAACTGGATCGGCATACTGCTGCTGGGCGTCATGGTTTTGACCATCATTGTGTATGGGTTGTATGCTTACCGTAGCTATCAAGGGCACTTAAAGGAACTCAACCGCTTCATGGAGGAATTTGCTCAACAGGTTGGATAACTGCAATGCTTTTTACTTTACACTCAGCGCTTTTGACTTATGTTCACCCGCCGCCTGAATGACGACTCCGAACTGCGGCTGCTGGAGGAGCGGCACGCCGGCGAGCTGTTCGACCTCACCGACCGCAACCGCGACCACCTGCGGCGCTGGCTGCCCTGGCTGGACGCCACGCTGACGGTGGACGACACGCGCCACTTCATCAAGGATGCGCTCCAGCAGTTCGCGGCCAACGAGGGCTTCCAGGCCGGCATCTGGCACAAGGGGCGGCTGGCGGGCGTCATCGGCTTCCACCGGATTGACTGGTTCAACCGGCAGGTGGAGATCGGCTACTGGCTCGGCGAGGAGTTCCAGGGCAAGGGGCTGATGACGATGGCCTGCCGCGCGCTCATCAACCACGCCTTCCACGATCTGAAGCTCAACCGCGTCACCATCCGCTGCGCCACCGGCAACACGCGAAGCTGCGCCATCCCGGAACGGCTCGGCTTCACCCGCGAGGGAATCGTCATACAGGGGGAGTGGCTGTACGACCACTACGTTGATCTGGTCGTCTACCGCCTGCTGGCAGGGGAGATTTAACGCAGAGACGCTAAGAACGCAAAGGAGCGCAAAGCGTTATTTTCAAAACCCTTCTTTGCGCCTTTGCCCCTTTGCGTTGAGTCTTTTCTGAAGGAGTGTGAACATTGCTGCAACTGACGTGGACACAGGCAGCCAACTGGCGCGCATCCAGAGCCTTCCTGACGGAACGGGCAGACCGCGCGCAGATGCTCCAGGTCGTGTCGCAGGTGTGCGGCATCCAGGCGCAGGTGATGTCGGCGGCGGAACTGTCGCTGTGGGCGCGCGTGGAGAATCTCAGGCCAGATGACGTAGAGACATCGCTGTGGCGGGAACGGACGCTGGTCAAGACGTGGGCGATGCGGGGAACGCTGCACCTGCTGGCGGCAGAGGATTTGCCGCTCTACGTGGCCGGGATGCGCACGCGCAAGACCAATTTCCACCAGCCGGGCTACCAGAAGTATCACGGGGTCAACGCCGGCGAAGCCGAGATGATTATGGAGGCCATCCCGCGCGTGCTGGCCGGGCGCACCCTGACGCGCGAGCAGCTTGCGGCGGAAGTGGCCGCGCTCACCGGAAAGCCCCATTTGCAGGAGGTGCTGCTGTCGGGCTGGGGCGCGCTGCTCAAGCCCGCGGCGGCTCAGGGGACGCTGTGCTTCGGCCCCGATGACGGGCGCAGCGTCACCTTCGTGCACCCGGCGGACTGGCTGGGCGGCTGGGAGGACGTGGACAGTGACGAGGCGCTGCAAGCTCTCCTGCGCCGCTACATCGCCGCCTATGCGCCCGCCACGCCGGACGACTTCGGGCGCTGGTGGGGCGGCATCAACCCCGGCCCGGTCAAGAAGCTGTTCAAAAGCCTGGGCGATGACATCGAGGAAGTCGAGGTCGAAGGCGAAAGGGGCTACGTGCTGGCGGCGGACGCGCCGCACATGGCCGCGCTGCCGGAGCGGACGACGGTGCGGCTGCTGCCCAACTTCGACACCTACGTGATCGCCGCGCATCACCAGCGCCGCCGCCTGCTGCCCGACGAGCAGTTCATGCCGCGCGTCTACCGCCCGCAGGGGTGGATTTCGCCTGTCGTGCTGGTCAACGGCAGGATGGCGGGCGTGTGGGAGTACGAGCAGAAGCACTCGAAAGTCACGGTGTCAGTGGAGTTGTTCGAGGACGCGGGACCTGAGGTGAAGGCGGGGATTGCGGCGGAGGCAGAGCGGCTGGGGGCGTTTCTAGGTGGGGAGGTGGAGGCGGTCTATAATCAGTGAAAGTTGGGGCGCGGGTGGAGAAGCAGCCTTGCTGTTTGTAGGAGAGGTTTTATGTCGAACTCTGACCGATTTTTGCAGGCGTTCACGACAATTGAGCAATACCTACGCAAGAAATCTGGACTGGGTAGGGACTCCAGCTTTCCTGAACTAGTCAAGGCTGTCAGCAAATCCAATCCCGTGATACGAAATAGGGAAGATGATTTAAGGCAATTCGCGGAGCTTAGAAATGCTATGGTGCATATACGTCGTGGCAACGATGTCTTTAGTTTGGCGGAGACACCGATATCTCAGGTTCTTGAATATGTCGAGGATGAAGACAATTATCGCTTCGTGAGCAGAAATAAGTCACTTTTGGAGGTTCTACAGTTGTTCGAGGATTATGCTGGAAGTGGTAGAAGGCTAGAGGCAGTCTTGATAACAGATAGTGGTAAACCTAATGAGAAACTGTTGGGTATCGTGACCATCTATGATTTGCCCGATGCTCCGAAAGAACTGCGGGTACAATCTGGTTAAGAATCACGGTCGCAACTATCCTCCAAAATCGCCGGCAGCGTCAACACCTCCCTCGGCGCCTTCGCCCCTTCGCGCCTTTGCGTTGAATCGTTTGGCACGTCCGTAGTTCGGCCTCCATTTGTGCCCGGACAGGGAGCATCCGCTTGTCCCTGCACTCAACTGCCTAAAGCTCATGCTCGTGTGAACAATTGATTTGTCACATTTCGTAATATAACATCGTCCCTGTTTTGCCCTGTTTATCAGGACAAAATCACCCCCTTTAATTGTCTCAGTTTCCGCTTTCCCCTCCCCATTTCCCTGCATCTCAATCATTCCACGCCCTCCGCGCCGAATCGTTTATTCCATTCCCTCCAGCCACTCCACCATTGGCTCCAGCCAGTAGGTGTCCCAGCCTTCGTCGTGGCTGTCGCGCTCGTCTTCGTTGGGAAACTGCCGGTGTGTCAGGCGCACGAAGGTGCCCTCTCCGCCCGGCTTGAGTTCCCAGCGCACGATGGAATCATCCCACTCCTGCCGCCAGCCGGATTGACGCCAGGTGTATTCCAGCACGTGCGGCTGCTCGACCTGCGTAAACTCGCCCGTCGTCTCCCCGCCGAAGAGGGCATACGCGCCGCCGACCCGCAAATCCACCTGCGCCGTGTCGTCCAGCATCCAGCCATCTATCGCCTGTGGGTCGGTCAGCGCCGCCCACACCTGCTCGATAGGCGCAGCGATGTGCAGATCCTTCTCGATGATTGACATATCCCCCCCGTCAAGTTTCAATGTCCCCGACATTTGACTATAATCCCATCATAGAGCGATTTTCACGGGGCGCAATCGGGGGACACCATGATCGGCCAGACGCTGGGCGGCTATACCATCATCAACCAAATCGGTATAGGCGGCATGGCAACCGTCTACAAAGCCTACGACCCCAACACCGAGCGCTACGTCGCCATCAAAATCCTGCCCGAATACTACTCCAAAGACCCGATGTTTTACGAGCGCTTCCGCCGCGAGGCCAGGGCGATTGCCGGGCTGGAACACATCCACATCCTGCCCGTGCACGCCTACGGCGAGGAAAACGGCATCGCCTACATCGTCATGCGCTACCTGGACACAGGCACGCTGGCAGATCGCGTCCGGCGCGGGCCGCTGCCGCTGCGCGAGGCCAGCCGCCTCCTCAGCCAGATCGCCAGCGCGCTGGATCGCGCCCACGCCCACGATATCCTCCACCGCGACGTGAAGCCGAGCAACATCCTGGTGGACGACGACGGCAACGCCTACCTGACCGACTTCGGCATCGCCAAGATGGTCGAAGGCGCAACGCCCGATCTGACCGGCACGGGCATCATCGGCACGCCGCAGTACATGAGTCCCGAACAGTGCATGGGCGAGAAGAATCTCACGCCCGCCTCGGATGTGTACTCGCTCGGCCTGGTGCTCTACGAGATGGTAACGGGGAAAATCCCGTTCCAGGCGGAAACGCCGCTGGCGGTCATCCACATGCAGATCAATAACCCGCTGCCCCCGCCGCGCCGCCTGCGCCCCGACCTGCCGGAAGCCGCCGAACTGGTCATCCTCAAGGCGCTCGCCAAGGACCCGGAGCAGCGCTATCAAAGCTGCGGAGCGCTCGCCAATGCCTTTGCACAGGCCGTGTCGGGCGTGGCAACTGTCGCGGCAAGCACCGAAATACACAGCGGGGACGCGCATCCAACCTATTCCAGCACCGGGCGTGTCGTTCCCACGCAGACGGACACGCGGCCAGCCGCGCCGGGTAGGCATGTACCCATATGGGCTTTGGGGGTAGCCGGATTGGGCGTCGTGATTATTGCCGGACTGCTTATTTCAGTCCTGGGCAGTCAGCGTCCCGAAGCAGCGCCCACGCAGGCAGCCCTGATCGTAACGGCCACGAGCCTGCCAGCATCGCCGACTCAGTTGCCCGCCACGCCAACACAGGCAGCGGCAATCCTGCCGACCACGACGCCGACATTCGCCAGCACGGATACTCCTATCCCACCCACGCCGACACCGCTCCCGATTATCGGGTTGACATCCGTCCAGGCGCAGCCCACCGTCGCCCCAACTCTGGGTGGTGCTCTGGGGCCGACGCCTGCGCCTGCCGGCTGGCTGCCCGTGCGCTTCCTCTACAATGCCGATGCTTTTTACTGGATGAACGATTCGGATCGGAGCATCCGTTCGGAGGATATTGTCTTTCTGAACACCGGCAGCGGAAAGCGGTTCGAGGGCAACCGCTGGGCCTACTGGACGATGGAGCGCGGGCGCTGCATGGCGCTGGTGTTCGCCGATGTCGAAGGCGCGAACTGTCCTGAAGGCCGCCGCCCGAATGCCTGGTTTACGCCGACGCGCCGGCAGGGGCTAGACTTCTGGACGGGAAGCGGGCAGTTCCGGGTGCTCTGGCGCGGTGTCGAGATCGCCGTGTGCGACATCGCCGTAGGGGAGTGCAGCGCTTATATCCCACGCGAGTAGCAGCACAATTTACACACTGGTTACACAGGCTTAACGCCCGCGCAGCATCCCTCATCCTATAATGTCTACAGTGAACCGAATCTAGGGGATAACGCGATGAAAACCCGCATCTTGCTTGTTCTGATGCTGTCTGTCCTGGCGCTGGCCGCCTGCCGCCGCGCCGAAGTGCTAAACGTCCAGCGCAATCCTGAAGGCGGCGTGACCGTGACCGCGCAGCTTACCGAGGCGGACATCAATGCCGCCATCGGCGACGCGCTGGCCGCGACAGGTAATCCCCTGCTGCGCAACCCGCACGTGGATTTGCAGCCGGGCATCATTCTGGTGACGGGCGAGCACGAACAGCGCGACGGCAGCGGCACGGTCAGCGGCAGCTTCAACGTGACCCTTACCGTTCAGAATGGCACGATTCTAGCGCAGGTGAGCAACCTCAATATTGAAGGCGTGGATGTGTCCGACGAGCGGGCGCCCGAGCA
>Ga0073934_10010810_pt1 | contig 11225 bp, 8 predicted proteins | sample LarsenN4metaG_FD_76834 | JGI IMG/M metagenome (GOLD analysis project Ga0073934, IMG submission 76834) | Hot spring sediment bacterial and archeal communities from British Columbia, Canada, to study Microbial Dark Matter (Phase II) - Larsen... ...
GTCCGCAGGGGCCGGGGGCAAGCGGCCTCCGGGGAAAGGAGACCATCCGATGTCTCGCCGGTTGTTGGGATGGGCCCTGGCGGCCGTGCTGTTGGCCGGATGCGCCGATCCGGTCACCAGGGCCAACTTCGATCGCCTCAAGCCGGGCATGACCCGGGCCGAGGTCGAGGCGGTCCTGGGTCCGCCGCATCAGGTGTATCAGGGGAGCATTCTGTCGTGGAGCGGCGGTCATGAGCAGCGCGTGATCACCGTCATCCTGGACGACCGCGGTCTGGTGTCGGAGTACAACCAGACCGGACTGTAAGCCGCGCCCTCGGATTGTAGCAGGCGTACGGGCTACAGCGCCTTTGATGCCGCAGCTCGGATTGCGAACGGCGACCGGTGGATGGGCGTTGATTTTTTTCGACGCGCCGCCCGCCGGCAGAGCAGACGCGTGCTACATTTCGATAGGTCTTCATGCGGCCTGGGTGCGCGCCGGCAAGGTACCGGAGCGCATCGACCGCGCGGCCGAGCGGCAACGTCATGATCGTCATTATCGGCTGTATCGTCGTCATCGGATCGGTGCTCGGCGGCTTCAGCATGGCCGGCGGACACGTGCACGCACTGATTCACCCGTCAGAGATCGTCACGATCGGCGGCTCCGCACTGGGCGCCTTGATCATGATGTCATCGAAGAAGGTGCTCGTCGACCTCGTCAAGTCGATGCTTGCGGCCGTCAAGGGGTCGCCCTTCAACAAGGACATGTACACCGAGCTCTTCAAGCTCATGTACGAGATCGCAAGGCTGATGCGCCGCAGCGGTCTGCTGGCCCTCGAATCGCATCTCAACGACCCGCACAACAGCGAGCTGTTCAAGAAGTACCCGAGAATCTGCCGTTCGCACCACGTCCTGACGTTCATCTGTGATGGATTCACCCCGCTCATCGAGGGCAGCATCAGCGAACCGGACAAACTCCGGTCGTTGCTCGACGCGGAAATCGCCGTGATGGAGGAGGAGCATCATCTGGCCATCGGGGCGCTTCAGAAAACTGCCGACGGACTGCCCGGGTTTGGCATCGTGGCGGCGGTGCTGGGGATCGTGATCACGATGGGAGCCATCGACGGGCCGGTTGAGGAGATCGGCCACAAGGTGGGGGCCGCCCTGGTGGGTACGTTCCTGGGGATTCTCATGTCGTACGGCTTCTTTGGGCCGCTTGCCGCCCGGATGGAGCTGCTTGGGGCGGCGGAAGCGGCGTTCTTCCGAACGATCGCGAACATCATCGTGGCCTGTGCCGACAGTTGTGTCCCGCGAGTGATCATCGAACAGGCCCGCCGCGGCGTGGGCACGGAGTTCCGTCCAGCCCGAAACCAACTGGAGTCGCTGTTCAAGGAGGCTGAGGTCGAGGGGACGGAGCCGGCCGCGGCGTAATCGGACGGTCCTTGCCGAGCGCCCGCGGGTCCTGTCCTGTCCTGGCGTCTGCGGTGAGCCGACACAATCCTTGCGGGAGCGATTCATGGCTGGAAAGGGAGGTGGCGCATGGAAAGTGGCCTATGCCGACTTCGTTACCGCCATGATGGCCTTCTTCATGGTGATGTGGCTCACGTCGCAGAATAATGCCGTAAAGGAATCGGTTTCGCAGTACTTCCGGGATCCCCTGGGAACGGCGACCGAAGCCCGCGCGACATCGGTGCATGGCATTCCCGGGGCAAGCTCCAGCGACGCCGCACTCGAGGGGGAGCAGGCTGGTCCGCTGGGCTCGAGAAAATCGGGGATTGGCGGGACGGAATCGACCGCCGAAGCCGCCGAGGACGTGTCGCCGCTGCGGCTGCACATTTTCGAACGACTCGACAGGACGCGGGACATCGGCACGATGGTCGTGTTTGCGGCCAACTCGGCCGAACTGACCGATCAGGCGCGTACGCAATTGAGCGCACTGATTCCCGATCTGCTCGGGAAGCCAAACAAGGTGGAAATCCGCGGCCATGCCGCCCGCGGGATGCTGCCCGCCGGAAGCTCCCGCAAGGATCATTGGGAGCTGTGCTACGCCCGTTCGGCGGCGACGATGGATTTCCTGGTCGCCCATGGCATCGAGCCGGAACGCATCCGGCTCAGCCAGGACGCGGCCTATGAACCGTACACGCACAATCGGAACGAGGCGGAGGACCCGCGCAACAATCGCGTCGAGGTCTTCGCCATCGACGAACTTGCGCACAGCTACAAGGAAACGATTGACCGACGCGCGGGGGACTTCATTCCCGCACCCAAGCAGCCCGCGGCACCTGCCGTCAACGAACAGCACCAGGCTCACGGCGGTCACCAAACGACCGCCTCCGGACCTGACAAGCCCGACAACGGACATGGCAAGAGCAGCGCCGCTCCGCACGGCGGGTCTTCCGCTGCAAAGGCTCAGGGGCACGGCGGCAAATCGACCGGTCACAGTTCGCCCAAAACGGGGCACGGGAAACACTGACGGAAACCGTCAGGCCGTTCTGCGACCTCAACGCGATGGTCGCCACTTCGCCGCAAAACCGCCGAAACCGTTTCCAGGCCGCGATCAATCCGGTAGAGTTCGGCGACGGTTTTTCCTCCCGTCCATCCAGGCGTTACACTGCCTCTGGGGGGCCGTGTCTCTTGGAGCGGATGAATCATGCGCAAAGTCGCCGTCGTGGGACTGGGACGGTTTGGGATGGCAGTCGCCCGGCAACTGGCCGCGGCGAACGTGCAGGTCGTGGCGGTCGACACCGACCGGGAATTGATCGAAGACATCAAGGACGACGTCAGCCTCGCCGTCGTGCTCGATTCCACCGACGAGATCGCCTTCCGCAGCCAGGACCTGCACAAGGTCGACGTGCTGGTGGTGGCGATCGGCGAGAACTTTGAAGCCGCCCTGCTGACCGCCGTGCTGGGGCGGAAGCTCAACATCCCGCAGGTCATCTGCCGGGCCAGCACGTCGGTCCACGCCAAGATCTTCCGCCAGGTCGGGGCGACCGAAGTCATCCAGCCGGAGACCGAAACCGGTCATCAACTCGCCCGGCGTCTGGCGAACCCGTTCCTGGAGGACTTCTTCGACCTGGGGGAAGGGTTCACGCTGATCGAACTGAAGTCCCCCAGCGCCTTCCGGGGGAAGACGCTGCGGGACCTCAATCTGCGGGCCCGCTACAACGTAAACCTGGTGGCCATTCGCCGCACGGTGATGGTGTCTTCGGCCGACGGCGAGACCACGCGCAAGGAAAGCTTGGCCGTGCCCCAGCCCGATGCGGTCATCGAGGCCGAGGACACGCTCGTGCTGATCGGGGCCAACGAGGATCTGGCCCGGTTGCCGAAGGAATAGCCCCGGCGAAGACCGCCGCGCCCGACGGCCTTATTGGTTCACGGAGATGCCAATGATCTCGACCTGCGGCAGCGCCTGCTTCAGGGCGAGGGCCCCGCGCAGCGTGCAGCCCGTATCGGCGAGATGAATCTCCTTGAGGTTGCTGCATTTGGTCAGGAAACCCAATCCCACGTCGGTGATACCGGTGCAGCCTCCCAGCACCAGCTTTTCGATCGAGTCGTTCTCCTTCAGCGCGTTCAGACACTGGCCCGTGAGCCCGGTGTTGTTCACGACCTGCAGCGTCTGCAGTTCCTTCAGGGGCCGGATCATCCGGATGAAATCCTGATCCCGCATGGTGGGCATGTCGCCGAGATTCAGATAGCGGAGGTGCTTCATCTGGCTGATGACCGCCGCCCCCTTCTCGTTCAGCGGGCAGCGCTGCATCACCAGCTCCCGCAGCTCCAGGAAGGCCGCCCGGCCGCTCCCGGAAACGCCGCGGAATCCCTCGCCCCGGATGGGGCAGCCCGAGACATTCAGGTGCTCGAGCGCATCGAGCCGCCCCAATTGGGCCAGCCCCAGGTCGGACACGCCGACGTCGTTCATGCCCAGCCGGCGCAGCCGCGTGCACTTCGACAGCGCCAGCATCCCCTCGTCGTTGATGTTGCTCTGCGTGATCATCAACTCTTCCAGCGCGGGATGGTTCAGCAGTTCGGCCCACCCGGCAGGTGACAGCCGAATCTGGTTGACCTCCAGCACCCGCAAATGCTGCAGGGGCCGCAACTCCTGCAGCGCTGCATCGGAGATGTCTCCGCCGTCCAGCCGGAGCTCCTCAAGCGACGTCGCCGTCGCGATGGCCCGGGCCGTGTTCGCGTCCATGCTGGTGTTTCGCGCATCCAGCTTCAGCAGATTGGACGCGTTGCTGATGTGCTGCAGCCCCTTCGCGGTGATCTTGGCCCCGTTGAGGTTCAGGACCCGAAGATCGTCCAGCCCCTCCGGCAGCGACAGCAGCGCATTCAGCGCGTTGTCGTCGATCTCGTACGACGGCTTCGCCTGAAACGCCGCAATCACCTCCGCCGGAGACGGCGGCGGCGGAGGCTGCGGCGTCGTCACGGGGGGCGGCGTCGGCGTCGGCGGCGGCACCGGCACCACCACCGGCTGCGGCTCCTCCTTCTTCGCGCCGATCAACTCGCTCCAGGTGGGAAGCCCGCAACCCGAAACCAGCAGCAACAGTCCGGCGGCCGCCGCGCGTGACGGTCGTCCCGGCCGGGAATCACAGGGGGTTCGAGGCGTCATGTCCGACACGCTCCTGTCACAAACGGCACCCGCAGGTGCAGGCCACGAAAGGAAACAAAACGACGACGAAATGATCTGTCAATGATAGCGACTGGCCGACGCAAAACGAAATCGTCTGCTCCGGAAACCGCACGCACGTTCCGCAGGCGGTCACAACGTCCGCGAGCCGCGGCGGATCACGTCGATCAGCACCGGCCAGCCAGAAACCCCGCAAACGATGAGGGCCGGCTCCAGCACCATGCGGTAACGGTACGACGGATACTCCAGGGCCGCTGTGGATAACGCGATCCCGGCGATCAGCGCCGTGACCAGCAGCGCCGTTTCCCGCCGGGACGGAGCCAGCCACAGCCCGGCCAGCCCCATCAGGGCGAGCGCCGCACTCAGTTCGACCACCAGGAGATTCCGCTCCGGCGCCGCGTCCAGCCAGGCCCGGCGAAACCGGTGGCACGCCCTGTTTCCCCATTCGCGTTGCCCGTCTCGCACGTCGCTGGCCGTGCCCGCCAGGTCGTCGTAGTCCGTCAGCGAACGCAGATACGTCGCCCGCCAGTAGTCGATCCCCCGCACAACAAACCGCAGCCCGGCCCGCAACGGGTCGGCCGCGATCCCCTGCCGCGCCACGCGGGCCATCAATGCATCCGCCTCGGCATCGGACAGTCCGCTCGCCGTCAGTCGATTCGAGACCGACCAGTTCCCGCCCCAGTCCGTGAACTCGCCATCTGGTGACGCCCGACGGATGATCTCCTCGGCCTCCGGTGTGGATGGCAACCCGCCGGCTGTCGGTCGGCCCGGCCCAAACGTCGTCACCCACAGCTCGCGGCCGAGAAACACCGTCAGCGATGGTCGTCCAAACAGCACCGCGTTACGAACGACCCACGGCCCCAACCCCACTGCGAGCACAACCCCGGTGAGGACCAGCGGCGGCCACGCTCGCCAGCGTGTCCCTCCCGACCCGACGCCAGAATCACGCCACCAGATCGCCAGCCACGCCGGCAGCAGCGCGGCGCCGATGGGACGCGTCAGCCAGGTCAGGCACCAGGCCGCGGCAATCGCGACCGTCGAGCGAGACTGCGTCAGTGCACCGGGGCGGCTCAGCAGGAACCCGCACACGGTCAGACCCAGCGTGAACCAGGTTTCGGTGAGCAGCAAACTGGCGTGACTTGCCCGCGCGGCGCTCAGCACGCACACGAGCACCGCCAGCACCGCCAGCCACGGCCGTGCCGATACGCGCCACGTCCACCACCCTGTCAGCACCGTCGTCACCCAGACCGCGGCGTACTGTACCGCGATCGCGGTGCACCAGGCCCAGTGGCCGCACACGGCCTGCACCGCGCCCAGAAACCACGGATACCCCGGTGTGCGATACGCGACCGGTCGCTCCGCCATCCACACGTCGCCCCGGGCGACCTGCGCCCCCAGCAACCAGTACGCCCCCGCGTCAGAGGCCCGTGGCATCGGCCCCGCCTGATGGAAGGCCACCAGCTTCGCCGCTTCGGTCAGGCACAACAGGCCCAACGCCACGACCGCCAGCCGCGGCCACGCGGCGGCATTCTCAGGTCGCGGCGGTGCGTCGGCCCTCGTCATAGCACCTTTGCAGTCTGACCCCGTCAGCCCTAAAATCTGGGATTCTCTTGCAGGGAGCGGCGGCCGGGGCGTCGTCCCCGCGGGGTCGCGATGTCCATTGTCGTCTTTCGCTCCGCGAAAGAACGTCCTTTCGCGGAGCGAAAGGGGACGATCGGCAAACCTCTCCCGGTTCCACGGAAAGTTTCGGTCGCAATGTTCCAAAAGGTCGGCGAAGCGGAGTTCGTCCGCGGCGAACATGAGATGCTGCGGTTCTGGCAGGATCGTAACATCTTCCGCCGCCTGCGCGAGCAGAACGCCGGCAAACCGGCCTGGAGCTTCCTCGACGGCCCCATCACCGCCAACAACCCGATGGGGGTCCATCACGCCTGGGGCCGGACCTACAAGGACGCCTTCCAGCGCTACTGGGCCATGAACGGCCGCGAGCTGCGGTACCAGAACGGCTTCGACTGCCAGGGACTGTGGGTCGAGGTTGAAGTCGAGAAGCAGCTCGGCCTCGGGGCCAAAAGCGAGATCGAAAAGTTCGGCGTCGACCGGTTCGTCTGGGAATGCAAGAAGCGCGTCCTGAAGTACGCCGCCGTCCAGACCGAGCAGTCCATCCGCCTCGGCTACTGGATGGACTGGGACGACCCCAACACGCTGCGCCAACTCGGCAACGCCATCGGCACGGACAAGAAGCTCACCATCACCACCCCGCGTGGCGAACTGGTGACCGGGACCGCCGAAGAGATCGTCGCCCGGCTCGGCAACCCCGACTGGGGCGGCAGCTACTTCACGTTCTCGACCGAGAACAACGAGACGATCTGGACGTTCCTCAAGAAGTGCTTCCAGCGCGGCAAGGTCTACCGCGGCCACGACGTGATGCCCTGGTCCGGCAAAGCGGGCAGCGCCTACAGCCAGATGGAAGTCGCCGACGGCCGCCGGCTGACCGTGCACAAGGCGCTGTTCGTGCGGTTCCCAATCTTGAGCAAGGGAGCCGGGGAGCCGGGGAGCCGGGGAGATAAAGACGCCGCGCCCAATGCTTCTTCTTCACTCTCCCCCTCTCCCCCTCTCCCCGGCTCCCCGGCTGAGTATCTCCTGATCTGGACCACGACCCCCTGGACCCTGACCAGCAACGTCGCGGCGATGGTCAACCCAGAGCTGGACTACGTCAAAATCCAGACCAAGCGCGACGGGGCGATTTACTACTTCGCCAAGGACAACCTCGACTACCAGCGGCTCGCGAAGGAGTTCAAGGAAGGCTTCGGCCGCCCCGAATGGACCTGGCCGCAGGGCGTGCCCAAGCTCAAGACGCTGAGCCAGATCTTCAAGGAGCAGGGGGGCTACGAAACCCTCGGCGTCATCAAAGGCGCCGAGATGATCGGCTGGCGCTACCAGGGGCCGTTCGATGACCTGCCGGCGCAGGCGACGCCGGGAGGATATCCGCCCGAAGCCCACGGGTTGCAACCCGTGGGTCTGTCCGGCATCGACGCCCATCGCGTCATCGACGGCGGCCGCGACTTCAAAGGCAGTCCTAACGTCGTCGCCGGCGAAGGGACCGGCATCGTGCACAGCGCGCCCGGTTGCGGCGACATCGATCATCAGATCGGCCTGCAGGTTGGTCTGCCGTCCATCGCCCCGCTGCGCGAAGACGGCACGTTCGGCGACGGCTTCGGCCTGTTCACCGGCAAGGTCGCCACCGCGCCGGAGACCGTGGACCTCGTCATCGAGGAACTCAAGCGGAAGCATCTGCTCGTCGCCGTCGAGCAGTATCCGCACATCTATCCGTTCTGCTGGCGGACCGGCGACGAACTGGTGTTCCGGCTCGTCGACGAGTGGTTCATCAACATGGACTGGCGCGACGAAATCATGGACGTCACGCGGCAGATCCAGTGGCTCCCCGACAGCATCCAGGGGCAGGAGCGCGAACTGGAATGGCTCGCCAACATGCGCGACTGGATGATCTCCAAGAAGCGCTTCTGGGGCCTCGCGCTGCCGATCTGGATCAACCCCAATGACCCCGGCGATTTCGAGGTCATCGGGTCGCTCGCCGAACTCAAGGAGCGGGCCGTCGAAGGCTGGAACGATTTCCAGGGGCACACGCCGCACAAGCCGTGGATCGACGCGGTCAAAATCAAGAGCGCGAAGACCGGAGCCGTGCTCAGCCGGATTCCCGACGTCGGCAATCCGTGGCTTGACGCGGGGATCGTGCCGTTCAGCACGCTCGGCTTCAACACGCATCCCGATTACTGGAAGCGGTGGTATCCGGCGGACCTCGTCACTGAGTGCTTCCCCGGCCAGTTCCGCAACTGGTTCTATTCGATGCTGGCCCTCTCCACGATGATGCAGCACGATCGGACCTGCGACCCGGAACAGAAGAAGCCATTCAAGACGCTGCTCGGCCACCGGCTGGTGATGAACGAGGCCGGCAAGCCGATGCACAAGTCCGACGGCACCGCCATCTGGTTCGAGGAGGCCGCGGAGCAGCTCGGCGTCGACACCATGCGGTGGATGTACCTGCAGCAGAACCCGGCCCAGGATCTCCGCTTCGGCACTCGGCATCCGGAGAAACGGGTCACGCTGGACACCGCGGACGGCCCGAAGGACACCACCATCGACGGCGTCCCCACGTGCCTGGTCGAAAGCGGTCCCGCCGACGAAGTCCGCCGGCAGGTGCTGCTGCCGCTGTGGAACAGCTACGCGTTCTTCATCAATTACGCCCGGCTGGATGAGTTCGACCCGCGCAGCGAAGCGGTCCCGTTTGCCGAGCGGCCGCATCTGGACCAGTGGATTCTGACCAACCTGCAGGAGACGATCGGCCGGGTCCGCCGCGGTTTCGAGGCGTACGACACGCCCGCGGCCTGCCAGGCTTTGGCGAAGTTCATCGACGACCTGTCGAACTGGTACATCCGCCGGAACCGGAAGCGGTTCTGGCGCAGCCGCGACGCCGGCGACCGGGACAAGCTCGCCGCGTATCAGACGCTGTACACCGTGCTGGTGACGACGACGAAGCTGCTCGCGCCGCTGACGCCGTTCCTCGCCGACCGGATGTACCGCAACCTGGTGACGACGTGGGATGCCGCCGCGCCGGAGAGCGTGCACCTGTGTCCGTTTCCCGTCGCCGATGCCGCGTGGGAAGCGCACGAACTGCTGGCCCCGATGGAAACCGCGCAGCGGGTGGTCTCGGCCGGGCATCATCTGCGGGAGGCCATCAACCAGCGCGTCCGGCAGCCGCTGGGCGAACTCCGCGTCGCTTTGGCCGATGCGCCATCGCGGAAGCAAGTCGCCGAACTGGCATCGCTGATCGCCGACGAACTCAACGTCAAAACGGTGACGGTCGTGGAGAGCCTGTCGGACATTGTCTCGTACCGCTACCGCGCGAACCCGGCCAGCCTCGGCAAGAAGCATGGCAAGCTGCTGGGCAAGCTCCGCGAACTAATCCCGTCATTGCCCGCCTCCACGATGCAGCCGCTGCACGAGGGGCAGCCGATTCGCATCGCCGTCGACGGCGCGGAAATCGAACTCCTGCGCGAGGATGTCAGCGAGGACGTCGACGAGGCCCCCGGCTGGAAGAGCGCCGCCGAGGGGGACGTGCAGATCGCGCTCTCCACCGCGCTCACTCCCGAACTCATCCGCGAAGGGATGGCCCGCGACTTCGTGCGGCACATCCAGCAGATGCGCAAGGACGCCGGCCTGGAAATCGAACAGCGGATCCGCATCACGTATGTCGGCACAACCGAGTCAAATGCTGCAATTGCCGAGTGGTCCGATTACATCCGTGGTGAAACATTAGCCGACGAACTCATCGGTGGCGATCTCACTGCTGCAAAGAAGAACTTTGTCATTGGTGATTGCCCCGTGAGTGTGGAGATTCAAACCGTCTGAACTGCCGACCGGGAGACCGCGCCATGCCGACGAAGGTGAGATGCGATGAATGCGGCACCGTCTTCGCGATGACCGCCAAGTCCAGCGGGACTCCCTGCCCCCTGTGTGGCACGAAGAAGAAGCGACCAACCAACGGGAAGAAACTTGGCGGTCTGAAGTGTCCGACCTGCAACAAGACCTTGCCGCGCGGAATGAAGTTCTGCGCCGCCTGCGGCATGGATGTCGGGACGGCCGACGCCGGGGACGCCTATGTCGCCGGGATGAAGCTGGAGGAAAAATCGCTCCAGGATCAGGTCCGGTGGCGGTTTTGGGCGGGCCTTTGCGGGATGTTTCGCAGCTTCCGGTGAAGTGTGCCGTTCGGAGCGGCTGCGGTTGGTTGTCGTGATCCGTCCGCGGGCCGGCTCCGTTCTGCTCCCGTCGCCCGTTGCGATTTTGCCATCGGTTCATCGTCCGGCGGCGTATAATGGGGGCAGTCGCGACGGGACACGTTCCAACCCCCGGCCAATGTCCGGGTGAAGGCCATGATTTTCGATCCGCTGTATCTGGTGATTCTGGCTCCGGCCCTGCTCTTGGGGGCGTGGGCGCAATGGCGCGTCCATGCCACGTATCACCGGGCCATGCACGAACCCGCCCCGCTCTCCGGCGCGGCGGCGGCCCGGTTGATTCTCGACCAGGGGGGATTGCAGCACATTCCCATCGAGGAAGTCCCCGGCGCCCTCACCGACCATTACGATCCCCGCACGCAGACCGTGCGGCTGAGTTCGGCCGTCTACCACGAGCGCTCCCTCGCGGCGGTGGGAATTGCGGCCCATGAAGTCGGTCACGCGCTGCAGCACGCGCAGCACTACGCCCCGCTGGTGGTGCGGAATCTGGCGGTGCCGGCCGCGATGGTCGGCCCGAACGTGGCCGTCCTGATGCTCATCGGCGGCGCCATGCTGCACGCGCCGTTCCTGATCTTTATCGGTTTGGCGGCGTTTGCCGGCGTGGCGGCCTTCCAGGTCATCAACCTGCCGGTCGAGTTCGACGCCAGCGCGCGGGCCAGGCGGCTGTTGTCGGAGCTCCGCGTGGTGGATGACCAGGGGGCGGCAGTCGTGCGGGACGTGCTCTCCGCCGCGGCGTGGACGTATGTTGCGGCCACACTGCAGGCGATCCTGACGTTCCTGTACTTCCTGATGCGGTTTGGCGGGGCGGGGCGGAGGGA
>Ga0073934_10010811_pt1 | contig 11224 bp, 13 predicted proteins | sample LarsenN4metaG_FD_76834 | JGI IMG/M metagenome (GOLD analysis project Ga0073934, IMG submission 76834) | Hot spring sediment bacterial and archeal communities from British Columbia, Canada, to study Microbial Dark Matter (Phase II) - Larsen... ...
CATTTTCGCAAGCGGAGATTAACTTCTTCCAGTATTGAGTTGGGCCGTGTGCGGGTCCTCGCCGCGCAGATGCGCCAGCGCTTCTTTAATGGCTGGGGCAATTAGTTCGAGGCACTCGCGGATCGCTGCCGGCTTGCCGGGCAGGTTGATGATCAGGCTCGAGCCGCGGATTCCAGCCACTGCCCGCGAAAGAATGGAGGTGCGGACTTTCGTGAACGAGCCCAGGCGCATGGCTTCGGCGAACCCCGGGAGTTCCTTATCGAGGACGGCGCGGGTGGCCTCGGGGGTGACATCGCGTGGGGTAATGCCGGTGCCGCCGGTCGTGACGATGAGCGCACAACGGTCGCGATCGGCGAACTCGCGAAGACGGCTGGAAATCTGGGCTGGTTCATCCGGCAACACAGCGGAGAGAAACTCGCATCCGGGACCGAGTATTTCCAGCAAAACCTTTTCGAGTTCGGGCCCGCTGCGGTCCTCGTACACACCCGCGCTGGCGCGGTCGCTGATCGTAAGCCGGGCGACCTTCACTCTTTCACCTTTTCCACCACGTGGACAGCTTCGATCCGCATGGTTTTGTCCACCGCCTTGCACATGTCGTATAAAGTCAGCGCGGCGATGCTGACTCCGGTGAGCGCTTCCATCTCGACACCGGTGCGCGCGGTGGTTTCGACCACGCACTCGATTTCGACACGGTCTGCCCGCACGCGGAAACGCACCTCCACCCGGTCCAGCGGCAGCGGATGGCAGAGCGGAATCAGTTCGGCGCAGCGCTTGGCACCTTGGATTCCAGCGATTTGAGCTACGGTCAGAACATCGCCTTTGGGCAGAGCGCGGGCTTTAAGCGCGCGGATGGTGGACCTTTGGCAGACAAGAACGCCCGCGGCCAGCGCGCGACGGCGTTGAAGCGGCTTCGCGCCGACGCCCACCATGCGAGCGGCGCCCGTGGCGTCGAGATGGGAAAAGCCGGTTGCGTTGACGGCGTGTTTCATCTGCAGCAATTCCCATTGCGGGTGGGGCGTGCCGGCCGGGCACGCCGCGTCTTGCACCGGAGGTCGTTAGACGGAGGGAGGTGGATGGCCGACGGCACTTTCGGGGAAAGCGCCCTGCCCAAAATGGGAATTGCTGGTTTCATTGCGCGATTTCGGTGGAAGCAAACAGCACTTGGGCACCCGCGGGCAACTCTTTCGTGCGGGGCGGGATGAAGATGAGCGCGTTTGCCAGCGCCAGGCAGGTGAGGTCGCCAGAGTTGTTCCACCGCAGGGGCCGGACCGCGCGACGCCCCGATAATGTGCAGGTGCAAGCCGGCCAAAGTGTCTCCCGATCGTTTTCCACCTCCAGCAAAGGCTCCGCCAAATCTGCCTGCTCAAGAATATCGCGGGGCGGCAAGCCGATGAGAGCATCCAGGGCAGCCCGAACAAACAGGTTCAGGCAAATGTAATGGGCCAGCGGGTTGCCGGGCAGCCCGAAAGCAACGCGGCCGTCCGGGGTAACGCCAAAAATCGCAGGTTTGCCCGGGCGAACGCGGGTCTTGCTGACGCGAATCCCGTAGCCCGCTTCGACAAGCAACTGACGCGTGAAGTCGTGCTCGCCCACGCTCGCGCCGCCGGAGATCAGCAGAATGTCCGTGCTGCCAGCCTGAGCGCGCAGGGCGTCACGCGCGGCGGTGGGATCTTCGCCAAGCCGGAGCTGACGGGGTTCGATGCCAAACGCGTGGAAGAACGCGCGCACCAGGATGGAGTCGGAATCGCGGATCTGAGCGGGCCCCGGTGTGGCCTCCGGAGGAACGATCTCGTCGCCAGTGGCGATGTGAAGGACCCGTGGCAGACGGCTGACGAGGGGGTTCGTGCAGCCAACGCTTGCGAGCAAGGAGAGAGTTCCCGGCCGCAACGGGCCCGGGCGAACCAGGACGTCCCCGGCGCGAGCGTTCTCGCCACGAAAGCGGATGTGGCGTTCGGAGTCGGAGCGGAGAACGCGCACGCGTCCGCCGGTCACCTCGACGTCCTCCTTCATGACGACCTTCAGGTGTTCGGCGGGGAGCGAACCGCCGGTCGCGATGCGCACCGTCTCGCCTTTGGCCAGGAGCCGCGGCTTCCACTCGCCCGCGCGGATCTCGTCGATCAGTGTGAATTCGAGAGCCGGGTCATCGAGGCGGATGGCATAGCCGTCGACGGAGGAGCGATCAAAATGAGGCTCGTCTTCCGGGGCGCGGATCTCCTCGCGGAGGAAGCGTCCGGAGGCAAGGTGTAGTGGGACCCGTTCAGTGGGCAACGGAGCGCATTGGCTGCGGACCAACTCGATGATCTCGAGGATTCCCGGAACGGAGGCCACAGGCGCAGTTGGCGCCACCGAAACCGCGGAGGTCTTGGGAATGGATCGGACTTTCCAGATCGGCACATCCTGCTTCAGCCGATCCATGAACCGGGCGGCCAGGGCGAGCCCTTCGCCCCGATGACGTGAGAAGATGCGGACGGCGATGGCAGTTTCGCCAACGGGGATAATGCCGAGGCGATGGATGATGGAGACAGCAAGACATGGGCATGCCGGCTCGAGTTCCTGAATGATTTGGCGCATCTGCGCCTGCGCCATTGGCTCGTAGGCTTCGTATTCCAAAGCGGCAATGGCTTCGCCGTTCTCCTCGTCCCGGACAATTCCGTGGAATTCGGTCAACGCGCCGGTCTGTCCGCCAGGGGTCGAGCGGGGACCAAACGCGGGGATTTTCTCACGAGTGATTTGGACGTGGATATCCATGTCAGCCGCCGGAAACAGGAGGAATGAGAGCCACTTCATCGCCCGGCAGGAAAAGTGCGTCGGCCGCCGCATACTCCGCATTGCGCGCGAATCGCACGGAGGTGCGATAGGGAGCAAGCGCCGGGAAGGACTCAAGTAATTTCTGCCAGAGGCCTTCCGCGTTGACCGGGCCGCAGGTTAGCTCAGTTTGCGAGCAGCCGGTCACATTTCTGAGATGTGCGAAAAAAAGGACGCGCATGGTCACTGTGGGGCGGGAACGGCCCGTCCCCGGGCTTCTTCCTGGCGAAGGCGGGGAGGAGCCATCCCCGCCCCCTGGCACGCACTCCAAATTCGTCCGCGCGCCAGTTTCATTGCGGCAACGTTGGCAGGTCCTCCGGCGAATTCCAATTGGCGAACAATTTCGCCTCGGATTCCTTGAAGGCCACTGTGCGCACGGCCTTTTCCCGGACACACGCCGCGGCAAACTCTCGCGCCACACAGTTGCGCTCCGCCAGGAACCTTCGCGCAATCTCGTGGCACCGCCGCGGATAGATCGCGGCCAACGGCTCCAGGCCGCACCGCAGCCGTGGCACCGCGCCGGTGAGGCGATCGCATTTCGCCAGCATGCCGCCAAGACACTCGGATGTTATTCGCGGCATGTCCACCGCCAAAACCAAAAGCAGTTCGCCCGTGCAGGCGTGCAGGCCGCGTTCAATCCCGCCCAAGGGGCCGAGGCCGGGTTCCAGGTCGAACAGGACCGGGCAGCCTGCCGCCTCGTACTCCATACCCGCGCGCCCCGAGATGAAAACCTCCGATGCGCCCGCTGCCCGCACCTTCGCCACCGCGGCCTCCAGCCAGGTCATCCCGTCCAACTGCAACCGGGCTTTGTCGTGTCCCATACGACGCGACTCCCCACCAGCCAGGATCACCGCACTGACCTTCATCACGGTTGGCGTTTCAACACTCCGTCCGTCAGAATCCGGGCGCGCAAACCGCCGCGCCCCTTAAGCCACTCTTCGGCGCCGGGGTGGCGGAAGACGCCGTTCATCCAGAAACAGGGGCGGCACTCCTCGACGCCCTCGAATTGCACTCCCTGAATTTCGAACCGCTGCCCGACCCAGTTGCGGAGGTCCGCACCGCGGAGGAACACATTCCGGCGGGTTCCTTCTGGTTTGGCGTCGTCGAGTGAGAGTTCACGAACCATGGCCTCAAACACTTCCATCGAGAAAAAGGTAATTTGGCCTTTGTAGTTCTCTTTGAAGTCGAAAAACCGGTCGCCCCGGATGCCGCGGCCAGCCACGCATTCGACCTGATCGACGGGGATGATCGGGTGTGTGCCCGGCGGTTGGTCTTTGTGGCCAAAAAAGTTGTGGCCGGGGGAGATGAACAAGCCAACCACCTGGGGCGAAACATTTTTGGAACCAGTCTCAATCATAAGCCAGGAACAGGATTCACCTGACCGCGCTCAGGTTAGCCGCTTCCGGGAAAGCCGTCATGTCCTTAACAATAAGCCCCAGGCGTGGGGGGTGAATTGATGCAGGTCAAGGGAAAGCCGTCGGACCAGACCTTTGCGCCGTGAGGAGGCAGAGGAATGGGGACAAAGGAATTCAGGCCGCCAACGGAGGCGAACTACCGCGAAGCGGTGCGTGGGTATACCCTCCAGAATGAGCGTCAAGATGTCAACTTGGTTGGTTCAGAAGGACTTGAGACCGTCAGAATGACCGTCAACCGACTGTCAGCGAAACGTCAGGAGCGCATCCAGCCGGAGTGGAAGCTTGCCTGGCGTGGGCGCACTCTGAAGAGCCATGGCGAGAGCAAACCGCGATGCATAGGTCTTTTCTGCGGCCTGACCCGGATGCGGATGGCGAGCAGATGAGCTGATCCAGTTCAGGGACGGCAGAAACCTCTGAAGGGACGGCTTTGAGCGAGTGAGTCGTTTCACGACCAAAACGCACCGCGATGGCCATCTTATCCGGGTTGTTCTTACGCCCCACTGCCAACTCGCTCTCGCTCCACCTCAGGTGAGCGGATTATTCCCAGCCACCTTGATTGGCGCGGAAACTCCAGACCGGCGGCGCCTCGCAAATCGACACCACGGCCATTGCCGGCGAGCCCACAATGCTCTAACCGCGTCAGAGCGCAAGCTGAGCGCGCGCAAGCGAAACCCCGCACACGTCGACTCGCCGACACGTCGAGAGCGCCGTTGAACGCACGCAGGGTCGCACGTAAATTGCCGGCATGAGGATTACGAGCAAAGGGCAGGTCACCATTCCGCCGGCGTTGCGCAAGCGGCACGGGTTGCTGCCGCGGCATGAAGTCGAATTCGTGGACCAACCGGACAGCGTGCTGGTCGTGAGGGCCGGCAGGCTTACGCGCGGCAAGCGAGTGCTGGCCGCTTTGCTGAGCGGGGGCAAGGTCAAGGGTGACACCCAAAGCTGGCTGCGGCTGACCCGGGGCGCCGCATGATCTTGGTGGACACCAGCGTCATCGCGGACATCCTCACAAAGGACCCGGATTGGTTCAAGTGGTCGAGCGAGCAGATCGAGCGGTGGGGCGACGAAGGACCGGTTTGCTACAACACAATCATCTTCGCCGAACTCGCGGTGAAGTTCGATACGCAAAAGGAATTGGAACATCGGCTCTCGCCGGGTGCGGACGTTTTTCCCATCCGTGCAGTTGATCACGCCGTAACGCGCGCGGGATGAAGGGATGCGACCGGATTAACTCGGATTGACTCGGGTCGGGTCGGATAGCGGGGCAGACGGGAACAGGGGAGGAGAACAGGGCCAGCTTCGTTTGCAGTGCCGTTGCAACACTGCGCTCCGCGCGCCTTGGTTTCAGCCTGCGGAGCTCACCTCCATGCCTGCCAGGTTGACCGCCGCTTCATAGGTTTCCAGGCAGCGGCCGCAGATGCCCCGGTCAGCCGACCAATCCGGGAATTCAGCGGTGATGCGGGCCAGCACGCGCTCAGAAATCGTGTCAGGCGCTCCCCAGTGAAATGTGGGAAAACCACAGAGGGGGCAGGCGACGCCGGGACCAGGCTGGCGGGAGCCGTGGAGATCGCGCGGGTCGGAGATCAATTCCAACATGGCGGCGTGCCCGTGGATGGCTCCCTGCCAGAGGGCGTCGAACACTTGCTCACGCCGTGGAACCGGCCAGAAGGAGTACGCGCTGGCGAAGGCGGTGGCATGGCTCTCCTTCCTGCGCGGCTCGGCATGCCCGGCGCGGCAAAGGCGTCCGTCGATGCTGATGTCCCAGAGCAGACGATAGCGCTCGCGGGCGACGGCTTCCTGGGCGCGATTCAGCCCAGGCAAATACAGCTCCGGGGAGTAACCGAAGGCGGGGTCGACCATGTCCTGAAGATGGGTGAGTTCGTGCCGGAGGAATTCCGGCAGCGCGGGATCCGTCGTGAACCTCCGCGGTGTGATCGCCAAAACGCCGGTTCGCTGCCCGGCTTCGTTGACGTAGAGCTCGGAACCTTCTTCCTTCGGAGACTGGGCGCGGCGGATCGCCAGAGTCGCAAGGTTATCCTGTAGAATTGCGAACTTGCTTAGCACTCCCGAGAACCTGTTTTCCAGGCCCCACTCACGAAACCATTCGAGGTGCAGCTTGAAAAAGGCATCATTCCGCGCTTCCGGATCGAGAATGGAATACAGGCGCTCGCGTTCGTGGTGGAACCGGCGCACCTGGAGCGGAGGGACAACGGGACCGCGGCCATTCGCGCAGAGAAAAACCGCGGCTTCCACCAATGTCTCGTCGTAACGCAACTGCATGTCAACCGCAATTCTGATGGGTAGGGCGTGCTCGCCGAGCGCGCCGGAGGTGTCGTGGGTGCTGCATCGGCGTTCAGTGGTCAAGGGGTAAGCTGCGCGATGGCGCGCTCGGCGAGCACGCCCTACGCATGGCCCTACCCAGAATGAGAATTGCCCGCATGTGAACCTCAGGTCGTGCGTAGAGCGCCGGGCGGCAGGTTGGCCAGTCCGCAGGATGCACACAGGCTCTCAGCGGCCTCATCCACGGGCCGCAAGAGCAAATCGTCCGCTCCCGGTTGAATGGAAAACCTGGCGCATTCCCCGAGGATAAAGGTTCCGGTGAACGCGGCCAATGCCTGGAGCAGCGGATCCTTAGTCGCTCCACCAAGCCGCCGCGCGAAAGCCGGCAGCCACCGGCCAGGGTGCTCGCGCAGGAATTTCTTCTGGGCATCGCGGCAAAGGACAAGGAAATCCTCTGGCTCGTTGGTTTCCAAAGCGCACGCTTCTTTGGCAGCCAGGACGCACATGAACTCGAGCTGAAAGCTGATGTGATCCAGGCGTTCGCCGGCGTCGGGTGTGACTTCGAGCCCGAAAGCCCGATAGAACGCTGCCAGGTCCGCCAGCCTGTGCGGCTGGAACAGCGGATCAGCATTGAGATCCCCATATTCGATTTCGTTCAACGGACAGGAACCGCGAGCGGCATGACCGAACACCGCCGCGCAGGCGCTGCGAAAGCTTTCCAGGCCCGCCAGTTGAAACACCGGGACCGGCGAGTCCGCTCCCGCGCCAGGAACGCTTTCGGCGAGCAGGCGCCAGGCCGCGGCGGCGCTGGCCGAGGTTGCCGGGTTGCACAGCCACTCCCAGCTCTCGGCGGCGGGATCTTCGTAAGCACAGGCCAGGAACCGGTAGAGGAAGGCACGTGCCAGCGCGACTTCGCGCGCGTGGCGGAGTGCGGCCGGGTCGCGGCGGCTCAACGCCATGTCCGCCTGCGCACGCCGGCGGCTGCGCTCTGCCGCATCGCCCTCAGTGGTGCTGAAGTTCCCAAAGACGGACCGTTTCGGCCGGTTTTCAACCGGGTCCCAGCGGCCTCGCGACAGAACTCGCTCTTCGATGTTTGGATCAGATGGAGTTGGCATGTTGTTCAGGCCGGATGTGCAGCGGCTCCTCAACCTTCGTTTCGATGATTTTGGTGCCGTCCCGGGCGTAACCGATGATCGTGTCATCGTACAGGGCAAACTTTCGGCCGCGGACCTCGTTCTCGAAGACTTTCGGCCCGGGTTTGATTTCGTATCGCGCGCAGATCCGCTGGTCCTTGCCGAACAACTGCAACACCGCGAGCAACTCGCGATCGGGAGCGAGGTACTGTTCCACCGCGAGATCCGCGCCCGGCCCGAACATTTGCCGCAGGTAGGGGCGTGGCACCCAGCGCGGCGGAATGTAGTAACCGTTGGGCTCGGTGCCGAACTGAGGGTAGAGGGGCAAAGCCACCTTGGCGACATGGACCAGGTAGTACAGCGGATTGTGCCGGTCTTCCTGCCAGGTGCCGTCCGCGTTGGTCCGCACGAGTCCTTGCAGGCGGATGTGCCCGATGCAGGACGCCATGCACCGGGTGATCATGGGCAGGCGCCCGCCGGCCTGGTCCCGGCCCTCGATTCTCGGATAGCAGGCGATGCACTTCTCGCTGGTGCGCGTGGTGCCGCGGTAATACGTCTTCTTGTAGGGACAAGCCTCCATGCACTTGCGATAGCCGCGGCAACGTTCCTGATCGATCAGCACGATGCCGTCTTCCGGGCGCTTGTAGATCGCGTTGCGCGGGCAGGCCGCGAGACACGCCGGGTAACTGCAGTGGTTGCAGATCCGGGCCAGGTAAAAAAACCAGGTCTGGTGTTCCGCCGCTGATTCGCCCCTGGCAAAGTACTGGTCCTTCACGCCTTTTTCGGCGCTTCGGGGATGGTCTTCGTAGCGGTTGGGAGCGGCCCACTCCTCGTCAGCCGGCAAATAGCCAAGGGCCCGGTTAGCCCCCTCCGGTCCGAGAAAGGTCTTTGCCGCTTCAAACACGGTCTTCCCGTTGAACTTGCCGTAAGGCGCCTTCAACTCCTGCGGTTTCCCACCCCAGGTCTGGCCGCCAGGATTGGCCTGTTCAAGCAGATCCAGCGTTTTGACGTCCCAATGCTGTGGATAACCGCCGTAGGGCTTGGTCTCGACGTTGTTCCACCACATGTATTCCTGTCCCTTGGAGAAGGTCCAGGTCGACTTGCAGGCCATGGTGCAGGTCTGGCAACCAATGCAGCGATTGGTGTTGAAAGCAAAGGCAAATTGCTGGTCTGGAAAGGCCGCTTCATATGGGTAGTCCATGTCCCGGCCCAACTGCCAATTGTAAACGTTGCTCATGATAGTGCGGGATGGTCGGAGCGAGAATGCGAGTGCAGCGACCAACGCCAGGAGACTCTGATCAAATGCGGGCACTGGGACGTCCAGGCGGAGGTCCGAGCCTTCTGGCGTCGGCTGCTACGTTTACCAGGGAGTATGTAGGTTGGACGACAATGGGAAATGGCAGGTGGGCAATGGGAAAAAGGAACCGGAGTTGCGGTGCAGGCAAGGGCCTTCTCCGTAAGTGCAGCAGCGTGCTTCATGTGGCAGACTCCTCCATTCTCTTTGGTGGCTGGGGCTGCCAATCGACTGCCTTTCCCCAGCGGGCGAAGACCTCGGCGATGGTGTCGCGCACGGCGGCTTCCCCTTGCCGTTCCCAGGCCAGGTTCGGGCCGAGGTAATGGGGATTCCGGAACAGGGCTAGAATCTGGCTGCTACCATAGCCAAGGCGCAGGAATTCTTCGGCGAAACACTCGGCCATCTCACGCGTGGTGTCCTCGGGGGCTGGCAGGACCATGCCGTGGAGTTCGAACGGGTCCTGAAAATCGAAATCATCCTTGGGCATTGCTCTCGGCTGGTTAAAGTCTGAAATGATCGGCGCAGTTAAGATTTGCCAGCGCCAGTGGGCGCCACTTTGAACAGGCTGGGTTCCACTGCCTCCTCCCGGCAACGGTTGGCTGATGCGATTCACTCTGCACGAAGTGGAGGTTCATCAGTGATCAGGTGTTCTATTCGAATGCTGTGGCCCTGCTCTCGCCTTCGCTGGTGAACCCGCCGGCGAGGTACTTGGCCATGGCTGCGTTCTCGCCGCCCGGGGACATGCCGTTCGTGCCCGGCTTCCACGGGCCGCGACCGCCCAACCCGCCGTCCTCGGCTTTCGTGACGCGGATGAGGCACTCCTTGGGCACGGTGTTCACGGCATGATTGTCCGCCTCGCCGCCGAAGATGAACCCCATGGTCGCCTTGGCTTTGTGGAACAGCGTGTCGGTTTGATGCATCGGCATGTGCCAGTTGCGAGTGACCGACTGTTGCGAGCCGAACCGGAAATTCGAGATATACCCCTCTTCCGTTAGAGACAAGCCATCGCGCCGGGTCTGCTGCGCTTTGACCGTTTTCTCGGTCGCGATGAAGGAGCCGTGCTTCATCATCACGACGTGATACGGGTAAGCGGTGTTATAGGTGCAGCGCAGCATCAGGCGGCTGACACGGTAGAAGGGGTCGCTTGGGGTGGCGCCCAAATAGGGCCGATCGGCCGGGTTGGCATCCACGTAAACGTAATCGCCGTCGGCAATGCCCAGATCGCGCGCCGCCTGTGGGTTCATGTGCAACTGATGCTCGCCGACATTGGGCAGGCGCTTGTCGACGCGGTACGGGTCCCCGAAGTTCGAGTTCCAGATCAGGTGCCAGTCCACGTTCGCCCACGACGAATGCACGCTGTGCCGGGACTTGGGGGTGAGACAGTAGAACTGGAAACCTTTTTCCCAAAGGAAATTCCTCGTCTTCTTCACTTCGGCCCAGGCCAGTTTCACGTTGCGGACCGTGCGCTCGTCCCAATGTTCGGCGTCCAGCGGAATGCCGTAATCGTTGGGCCGAACCAGCGGATTGGAGCTGACGATGACATTCGGCAGGTAAGGCGTGGCCTCGGGGCCTTCGCGATGGACGATGAAGTTTTCGCCGCACGCCAGGGCGGTCGGATCATCCGTATAGGAATGCATCCGGCCCGTCTCCGTGTAGAAGGGGTAGGCATCATGCACCTGTTCATAAAACGGGACGCGCGGGTAGGAGCGAAACAGCATCAGCGCGCCGCCGGGCGGGCCGTATTTGCCGGCCATGATGTCGGCGAGTTGGTAACCGGCCGTGGTCGTGCAGGTATCCAGCAGGCGTTGGAGGTACACGCCGCGTTTGCCCTCGTGCTCGAATTTGAAGTGGGTGTAGAACCGCTTGTCACCGGTCACTTTGCCGAGCGCGGCGGCAATGCCCGCCAGGATCGAAAGGTCGTCGCGGGAGTCGTAGACCGGCTTGATCCCGCCTTTCCAGATTTGGAGGAAAGGGTTGGAGCAACTGGCCGTGATCTCCAGGTCCTGGAACTCCACCCAGGAATTGGCGGGCAGGCCGAAGTCGGAATATTCCACACTGGCCGTCATCTGGGTATCGATCGTCACGATGAGTTCCACGTTGGGATTCACGTTGCGGATCATGCCGTAAGCCCACTTGGCGTTGTTGATCAGGTTCACGTTGGTCGTGAAGATGGCCTTGGTCGGGGTTGGCATGTGCGTTTTGCCCGTGAACACCTTCCGCCCTTCCTTCGGCGTGTTGACAATCAGCGGCCGGTCCCCGTGGTTCCAGTAGGCGGGCTCCTCGTCCTTGGTGTAAGC
>Ga0073934_10010813_pt1 | contig 11223 bp, 13 predicted proteins | sample LarsenN4metaG_FD_76834 | JGI IMG/M metagenome (GOLD analysis project Ga0073934, IMG submission 76834) | Hot spring sediment bacterial and archeal communities from British Columbia, Canada, to study Microbial Dark Matter (Phase II) - Larsen... ...
ATCCGAGTGCGGCGTCGCCGGCATGCAGGACTGCAGCGTCGTCACATCGCCGTACCGGATCGGAGACCGGGCCCGGGGGTTCATCGGCGTCGTCGGGCCCACGCGGATGCGCTACGAGGCCGCCGCCGCGGCAGTGCTGGCCATGGCGCGCGACCTCTCCGCGCTTCTATCCAAGGCCAGTCTGGAGTAGAACCTTTTCTCGGGTGTCCGGGTCTTCAAGTATGCTGGGGACGCGCGCGCGTCTCCGGTCCCTGCTGGGCCGGACACCCGTTGCACGACAGGGGGTGTGCACTGCATGCGACGCAAGACACATAACGAGAAGACCGATTCACCGGCTCCGGAGGCGCATGTGCCGGCCGAGGAGTCGGTCGTGTCCGCCTCCGGCAACGGTGCCGCGGCGGCAGTCACCGAAGCCCCGGCCGAGCTTGACCCGCGAGACCGGGAGCTGGAGGCGCTCAGAGCCCGCATCGCCGAGCTGGAGCAGGCGCTGGAGCAGGAGCGGGACCAGCATCTGCGGGTCCTCGCCGACTTTCAGAACTACCGGCGGCGCAGCGAGGAGCAGAAAGCCGAAATCCGCCGGTTCGCCAACCGGGAACTGATTCTCGGCTTGCTTCCCGTTCTGGACAACTTTGAGCGGGCGCTGCAGGCCGCCGAGAAGAACAAGAGCTACGAGGCGCTGGCCGGCGGCGTGGCGCTCACCCACCGCCAGCTTCTGGACTACCTGAAGCAGCAGGGCGTGGAGCCCATCGAGGCCGTGGGCGAGGAGTTCGACCCCAACCTGCACGAGGCCGTCCAGCGCGTGGAGGGGGACCAGCCGGACAACACGGTCGTCCAGGATGTCCGGAAGGGCTACCGGATGCACGACCGCGTGCTCCGCCCCTCCCAGGTCACCGTGGCGCGGAGCGAATGAGCGCCGGAGAGCCGCGATTCGGCACGGACGGCATCCGGGGAGTGGCCAACACCGAGCTGACTCCCCACGTGGCGATGCGGCTGGGGATGGCCGCAGCCCATGTGCTCTCGCGGTCATCCGCCAGCCGCCGCGTCATCGTGGGGCGCGACACCCGCCTCTCCGGGGACATGCTGGAGGCGGCCCTGAACGCAGGGTTCGCCTCCATGGGAATGCACGTGACCAATGTGGGGGTGGTGCCCACTCCCGCCGTCTCCCAGATCACCCTCTTCGCCCGGGCTGCCGCCGGCGTGGTCATCTCCGCCTCCCACAACCCGTTTGAGGACAACGGCATCAAGTTCTTTGGCGCCGACGGCCGCAAGCTGCCGGATGCCGTGGAGGACGAGATCGAGGCGGCCATGGCCCAGTGGGAGTCGCTTCCCAGACCCGGCCCGGCCGAGATCGGCAGAATCCAGGATTCACGGGACCTGGTGGGCCAGTACCTGGCGCGCGTGGCCTCCACCGCCGGCGCGCCGCTGGATGGATTCCGCCTCGTCCTGGACTGCGCCAACGGCGCCGCCCACGAGCTGGCACCCCCGCTGTTCCGGGGCCTGGGCGCGGAGGTGACCGCCATCCACACGGAGCCGGACGGCGTGAACATCAACGTGGCCTGCGGCTCCACCAAGCCCGCCTCCATGGCCGAGACAGTGCGCCACACCGGCGCCCATGCCGGCCTCGCATTCGACGGCGACTGCGACCGCGTCATGATGTGCGACGAGCGTGGCGAGATCGTGGACGGCGACCGCATGATGGCCGTCTGCGCGCTGGGAATGCACGCCCACGGCGACCTGCCAGGCAGCCTGGTGGTGGCCACCATCATGAGCAACGCGGGGCTGGAGGTGGCCCTGGAGGAGCACGGAATCCGTCTGGTGCGCACCGACGTGGGCGACCGGCACGTCGCGGAGGAGCTCGCCCGCAACGGCGCCGCCATCGGGGGCGAGCAGTCGGGACACGTGCTCTTTCCGCGCCTCGGACCCACGGGAGACGGCATGGTGACGGGCCTGCAGGTGCTGGCCCGCATGCGCGCCTCGGGCCGCCCCCTCTCGGAGCTGGCCTCCGTGGTGCGGCCCTGCCCCCAGCTCCTGCGCAACGTGCGCGTGCGGAGCCGGGAGGGGTGGCAGCAGGTGCCCGAGATTCAGCAGGCCATCGCGGCCGCCCGGGCGCGGCTCAGCCGGCCAGAGTGGCTCTCCGTCCGGGCCTCGGGCACGGAGCCGCTCATCCGGGTGATGGCGCAGGACACAGACGCGGCCCGCGTGGAATCCACGGTGGAGGAGCTGTGCGCGCTGATCGAGCGGCGCTTCGGCGCCTAGGCCGCACAGCACCAGAAGCCCGCGGCGAGGAGAACCCCCATGACTGCCCCCGCGCTGGCTCCCCGAAAGACGCCAAGGACGCTGAGCCAGGTCATCGCGCGCGCCGGAGGTGTTCCACCGGAGCGGATCCTGAACGATCCCCAGCCCGGCACCGCCACCGAAGCGGACGTGGTCGAGCTGCACGATCGCGAGAGCCGGCTCGCGGAACTCGTGGACGGTGTCCTTGTGGAGAAGACCGCGGGGGCCTTCGAGTCGTTGATCGCCTCGGCCGTCATCCAGATCCTCGGCGCGTTCGTCCACGAGCAAGACACAGGGGTGGTGCTGGCCCCGGACGGCATGATGCGCCTGGCGCCGGGCCTCGTCCGTATCCCGGACGTGGCCTTCATCTCCTGGGAGCGCCTGGCCTGCGGCGAGTTCCCGCGGGTGCCGATCCCCAACCTGGTGCCCGACCTGGTCGTCGAGGTGCTGAGCCCCGGCAACACGCAGACCGAGATGGGGGGCAAGCTGGCGGACTACTCTCACGCGGGCGTTCGACTCGTCTGGCTGATCTATCCGGACACCCGCTCCGCCCGGGCCTGCACTTCCGCCACGGCCTTCCAGCAGATTCCGCCCGACGGCGGGCTTTCTGGCGGCGACGTCCTTCCCGGGTTCTCCCTCAGCCTTCGGGACCTCTTTGCCCGAACGGCCCGGGCGCGCTGAGGCCCCGCGTCCGCCGCGGCGGCTAGAAGTGATCGGGAAGGGGAAGGCAGGGGTTGCGGCGGGGAAAGTGCGGGCTGGCCACCCAGTCGGCGCCGCCCAGCACGTGCAGCCGATTGAGGGCCGCGGCGTCCTCCAGGCTCCAGCATCCCGCCAGGACCGCCGCCCAGGCGCCGGAGTCTCCCTCGATGCGCATGGACCCGCGCCGGGCAGGCGCGGCCTCCACCGTGGCGGAGCCTCCGCCGCCGGAGATCCGGACGGCCTCCGTGACGGGGGGCGAGGTCCACGAGTCCCGGCAGATCAGGTCCACCGTCCCGTCGAGCCCCTGCAGGCAGGGCGCCAGGCAGCGGAGTGCGGCCTCGAAGCCCACCACGCGGAACATGGCGCCGTGCAGCCACTCTGTGACCGGACGGCAGCCGGATTCGTCCCCGCCCAGCCAGCAGGCCAGAGCGGCGGCGGCAGGGTCGCCCGGCGGTCCGTTGTGCTCCACCGCGACGAGGTCCTTCTGGGCGGAGAGGAAGGCCGCCAGCCCGCGCAGGGCTGCGTCCGTCTCTGCCACGAGTTCCAAGATCCGCAGGACTCGGTGGGCTTCCGTGTCCTCGCGGAACTCGTAGAGCACGTAGCCGTCCACCCGATCCCCGCAGTGGAGCGCCCGCCCCTTGACGCGGTCGAACAGCGCCCTCCAGCGGCGCTCGTCGCGCTTGCAGCATCCTGTGCGCCCGCGCGCCCACCGGTCGTACAGCCGTCCGATGGCGTTTCGGTCGGAGTCTATGGCCGGGCGCACCTGGCGCACCTCCGCGAAGTCGGCCCTGCGAGGATAGGGGATGAGTGTGCGGGCGTGCCCGGCGGCGCGCTCCCATCCCGCCCGCCGGTAGAAGGAGGGCGAGCAGGGAATGAGGGCGGAGAGGGGCGTCCCGCGGCCCCGAAGGTGAGCCACCGTGTCGCACAGGAGCCGACGGGCGAATCCCCGGCGTCGGAAGTCCGGATGGGTGGCCACTCCCGCCAGCCCGGCCACGGGCACCAGCGCAGGCCCGATCCAGACGAATGCATCCGCGACGGTGAGGCACGACACGACCCGCCCGTCTGCCACCAGCACGCGCTTGTTCTCGACGTTGAAGAAGGGATCGCGGAAGAAGAGCTCCCGGGCGGGCCCTGGCGTGAGCTCGAAGGCCGCGCACATGATCTCCAGCATGGCGTCGAGTTCTTCGGTGCGGACCGCGCGCGTTTCGATCATTTGCGGGGATGAGCGAAGGTCAGGGCAGCTCGTCCACGACGATCCGGTCGTTCGTGTAGACGCAGATTTCGGAGGCGATCCGCAGGGCCTCCTCCACGATGCGCCGGGCCGGGAGGTCCGTGCAGGCCACCAGGGCCTTGGCGGCCGCCTGGGCATAGGGGCCGCCTGAGCCGATCGCCACGACCCCGTCGTCCGGTTCCAGGATGTTGCCGTCCCCGGAGAGGAGGAGGACGCGCTCGGCATCGGCCACGATCATCAGGGCCTCCAGCCGGCGCAGAATCCGATCGGTGCGCCACTCCTTGGCGAAGTCGATGGCGGCCCGGGTGAGGCTGCCGCCGGCCGCCTCCAGTTTGGCCTCGAACTTGTCGGCCAGGGCCTGGGCATCCGCTGCGGAACCGGCGAACCCCGCCAGCACGCGCCCCTTATGCATGCGCCGGATCTTCCGGGCGCCGTGCTTCACGATGGTCTGCTCGAAGGTAACCTGGCCGTCTCCGGCGATGGCGACGTGCCCGTCCCGCCGCACCGCCACAATGGTGGTGCACCGAATCCTCACCTGCCGCTCCTGTGCGCGGGCGCTCTGCCGGCCCGCACAAAGACGCTCTGCCCGGCGCCACTTGCTCATGGGCCGGGCAGAGTCCTGCTCCGTTATGCTGTTCAGTGCGCCGCCCGCCTATTGCATGCGCGTCCTGCGGGCGACGTAGATCTCCATCAGCACTTCCTCGGCATCCCGCTCCGAGAGATACGCCCAGTGGAACGGGTGGGCGAGGATCTCCTCAATGCTCCGGGGCATCATGCCGCTGGAGGGTGGAAGGGGGAGTCCCTCGCGGTTGTATGCGGCGACAACATCGAGGCAGTACCGTGTCTGCGGCTGGGACCTTCGGCTCATGTCGTCACCTCGTCTATTCAGTTGTGTGCCGTGCCACTGGATGGTCCCGCCCTTCCGGGTCGGCGGGAAGGGCCTGCGGCTCATTGGGATTATCGGCGGCCGTGCAGCCGCCGTTCCCGTAGACTCGCGTTCCCGGCAGAACCACCGGTGCCGCCGCGGGGTCTCCGAGGACGGCGGGACTTCGTGGCCTCCACCGGGACCAGGCCATGGCCGGCTGCCGTCCGGATGCCCGGCCGGGCGGCCGCTGGAGACCGGCGGTCCGCCCCGGCACCTCCATCCCATACGCACCGGTCAGCCCGGTGAGTGCCCCGCCGGGGCGCATCTGTCTGACGCCGCCCGCGGGCGGGTTGTTCGCCGCGAGGCCTCTCAGCCCGGGGAGCCCAGGCCCTCATCCCCGGGCGCCGCCCTGGGGTGGGTCCGGCCATACACCTCCTGCAGCCGCTCGGTGGTCACGTGGGTGTACACCTCGGTGGTGGAGAGGCTGGCGTGGCCCAGAAGCTCCTGCACGGCGCGCAGGTCCGCGCCGTTTTCCAGCAAGTGCGTGGCGAAGCTGTGGCGCAGCACGTGGGGCGTGATCTTGAGGCGGTCGCCCACGGCCGCCGCATAGCGGTCGAACGTGCGGCGCACGCCCCGGTCCGAGAGGCGGTCGCCATGCTTGTTGAGGATGAGGGCGCTGCTCTGCCCGCGGCGGGCCCGGGCGGACAGCGCCGGCCGGCCCAGGAGAAGGTAGTCGCGCAGGGCATCGGCGGCGGCACCGCCGATGAGGGCAATCCGCTCGCGCCGGCCCTTGCCCGCCCGCACCCGCACCTCGCCCTCCTCCAAGTCCAGGTCCGCCACATCCAGCGCGACGGCCTCGGAGGCGCGGAGGCCGCTGGCGTAGAGAAGCTCCAGCACGGCCCTGTCGCGCAGGCCGGCCGGGGAGTCGTCCGGGGCCTGCATGAGCGCCTCGATCTCCGCCGGACGCAGGAACCGGGGGAGTCGGCGGGGCTGGCGGGGCGCGCGCAGGCCCCGGGTGGGGTCGCGCTCCACATGCCCGCCCGCTCTGGCCCACCGGAAGAAGGCGCGCAACGCCGACTGCTTCCGCGCCAGAGTTGCCCTGGAACAGCCCCGCGCGTGGCAGGCGGCCAGCCAGGCGCGCAGCCCCGCCAGGTCCACCTGATCCGCGCGCGCCACGCCCGACGGCCGGAGGAAGACGGCCATCTGCTCCAGGTCGGCGCGGTAGGCCCTCAGCGTGTGGGGCGAGCTGTTGCGCGCCCTTCGCAGATGTTCCAGGAACTCCTGGATAAGCCGGCTCAGCATCCCCTCAACGCTCCCCGGCGGCCCAGCGCCAGGAGCTCGATTCCCCGGCACCCCCCCAGCGGCAGCAGCACCAGGGCGCCAATGGCGCGGCGGATCCGCGCCGCACGCGAGGCCGGGATGGGCACGCCGCCAGCGGGCGTGCCGGTCAGCCTGGTGCGGGCGCCCATGGCGGCGAAGAACAGCCCCAACAGAAGTGTGCCAGCCCTCGCGGCGCTTCGTCCCGGAACGTCGTCCTGGAGGCCCGGCGGTGGCGACGCCCGGCGGGAGCACTCAGGACCGGGCACGAACAGGCCGCTCAGTCAGAGAGGGTTCACCGGGGTGCCGTTGCGCCGCACCTCGAAGTGCAGGTGGGGGCCCGTGGCCAGCCCCGTGCTGCCCACCCGCGCAATGGTCTGGCCCTTGCTCACCTCCTCCCCCTCGGAGACGAGCAGGGCAGAGCAGTGGGCATAGAGCGTGGAGACCCCGCCGCCGTGGTCCACGATGACGGTGTTGCCATAGCCCCGCATGTATCCGGCCATGATCACCTCGCCGGACGCGGCCGCGCGGATGGACGCGCCGTATCCCGCGCCGATGTCCACCCCGGTGTGCATCCGGCTCCTGCGCAGGATCGGATGGAACCGCGGGCCGTACCCCGACGTCACCGGACCGTCGGCCGGACGCACAAAGCTGCCGGTCCAGGCGCGGAGCGCGCGGGCGCGGCCCCGGGGGGTCGTCATCAGGGCGCGTATCCGGGCCTCGATTTCAGCGGACGACTGCTCCAGCTCGTCCAGGGCCTGCTCCAACTCGACCCTGTTCTCGCGCACCTCCTCCAGCAGCTCCCGCTTGTGGGCCACGTCCTCGCGGTATTCGGAGTAGGTCTGCTCCAGGTCGGCCCGCAGGGCTTTGGTCTCCGCCGCCTGGGCTTCCAGCTGGCGCCTGTCCGCCTCGAGCTGGCGCCTGTCCGCCTTGATTCCCCGCACGAGCTGGGTGTCGCTCTCCACGATGCGCTGGACGTAGTAGGACCGGGAGACGTAGTCGTGCACGCTCCGCGAGTGCAGCAGAACCTGCACGTAGCTGGTCCTGCCCCGGGTGTAGTTGTCGCGGAGGCGGCGGGCCAGGACCCGCTTTCGCGCCTCCAGCCGCTGCTCCGTGCGGGCAATCCTCCGCTCCAGCTCCCGCTTCTCCGCGGCCAGCTCGCCAAGTCTGGACTTCACCCGGGCGAGCTTGGCCTCGGTGCGGTTGATGCGGTCCTCCACGGCGTGAACCTCCGCCCCGATGTGCCGCTCCTTCGCCTTGGTTGCCCGGATTGCCTGGCGCTTCTGGCGCATCTCCTCCCGCACGGAATGGAGGCGGGTGCGCAGATGGCGCACGCGGACGATCTTCTTGCCTGGTTGAGAGGGCGCGGTGTGGCCAGGAATGGCCGGCACGGCGCCCAGCCCCAGAGCGACGGCGAGGCACGCGAGCAATTGGGGTCGGCGCATGTTTCCTCCAGAGCGGAGCGGCGGGATGCCTGTGCGGCCGCGGAGGCGCGGGTGGACCGGCGAGGGTCCGGGCAGCTTGAGCCGCGAATCGGCGGGCTGCCTGGCGCGTCGCGATTGGGCGGGCAGAGGCCTGATTCCTCCCCCGTTGTGTGAGACGCTCAAACGCGCTTCAGGAAACGGCGAATCGAGAGCGCGCTGCCCAGCTGGCGGATTCCTCGCCTGGGCGTGCCGGGGCGGCCGAAACAGGCAGCCCCGCCCCGCGCCCTGCTCGTCGGACGGCTCACTCTGGATTCTGGCACAACGGGGCTCACGGCTGCAGGCCGACGCGCAGGCGCCGCGCGCCGCGATCAGGCTCCGGCAAGGATGCGGCTGCGCGAGAGGGAGACCCGCAGGCAGCCGATCAGCTTCGGGAGAGGAACGCCCGTGAGCACAGCGAGCCGATCCGACCTATGCCCTGCGCGAACAGGCGCACTATTGCCGGATCGAGCGACTGCTTCCGGTGCAGAATCCGCCGTTTGGGGGATGTGCAGGCGCGGGCGCGGTTCTACCATGGAAGTTGCGGCATCCGGAAACGTAGACGAGTGATCAGTATTGACCTACCCGCGGCGCGGTTCTACCATGGAAGCTGCGGCATCCACCCGCGGATGTCCGTCCACCTGATGCGCCAGCATTGGCATGAGTGAGGGCGACATGAATCTGGCGCTCTCAACGTGGTGTTGCTCCTCGTCGATGATCGGGCCGGGCGTTGCTTCCGACCCCGACTGTGCCGTCGCGCCAACGGGTTGCGCTTCTAGTGCGACGGTCACCCCCCCGGATCCCGGAACGACCGGTCGTTGCGATGCCCCGCTCATCGCAACGCAGCGTCGGCATCGCATCGCCCCCATGCTCGCGACCCTCCTGTCCTTCAGCGTCTGTTTCTGCGGAACTACAGTGCCGAAATCAGGCTGACAGGAAAGGAGGAGCTCGCGATGTGTCGGCTCATGCCGTTCATCGGCGTGGCAGGAGTGTGTCTGGTTGCATGCATGTCGCGGCCCGCGCAGGCAAGCTGGCAGCAGAACGGCCCCTAGTGGGTGAACCGCGTGCTCTGCCAGTCGCCTCCTGCAGAAGGTACGGCCTGGACGTATCAGGCTGGATCGGGTGGCGGGGACTGTGATGCTGCCTCGACCAGCGCGAACAGTGCGGGAGTCAGCGTCGAGTTCGGCGTCCAGTACGTCTGGGTCCCGGATGGGCCGTACCAGCTGCTGTACAAGTACGCGAAGGGCGACCTCACCGGGTCCAAGGGTGGAAGCGGGACCGCCTCTAGCGGCTACGTCTTCGACCCCTACGTTAGCATCACCCGAAGCACCTCCACGGACGGCAACCCGTTCAGCTTCCAGGAGAGTAGAGGGCCGTACCAGCTTTACGGCTACGGCTACATCGTCGGGCATGTGCACGTGACCGGTGGCGGCTCCGGAACCACCACGTCCGCGCACAGCTTCGTTCGCTTCAACTTATTCCAGCTCCGAGGCGCATGGTGCCCGTATCTGGCGCGGTGCGGCCTCCGCGACTGGCGGGATGCGCGGACGAGGCTCGATCGACTGCGCATCCCGCATGATGAAGGGAGGGCCCGATGAACGACGCACGACCCCTTCCGCACCGCTGGACGGCGCAGCTGGGTCTTCTTCTGGTCATCGCCGCGCCGGCTTGGCGGGCGGCACGGGCGCAGACCCCAGGCGGCTCGCCGGGTGCGCTGGACCGGCCCGTCCACCTTGCGGGCCGCTTGTCCTTGGCTGACGCCCTTCGGCAGGTCGGCGATCAGGCCGGTGTCAGTGCCGTGGCGGACGGCGCGCCCCTGCGAGCATCCGCGGATGTGGAGCTGCGCGCATCTGCCCGCCAGGCGCTGGACCGCCTGGGTGAAGTGTTCGACTACTGGTGGTCGCCCGGTCCCGGGGGCATTGTGCTGATGCGCAAGCGCTTCCACGATCCGAACGAGAGGCCACAGATGCATGTGCCCGAGCTCAAGCAATGGGCCGAAGAACTGGTGCGGGTGCTGCGCTCGATCCCCTACGAGGCGGACGACCGGAGCTGGGAGCTGATGCTGCGCCAGCTCGCATCCACGTTCACGCCCGAGCAGTTCGCCGTGCTGAAGCGCAAGGAGCGACTGCACGCGTCGGCGCTGACGGCGGATCAGCGCCGACTCATTCAGCTTGCCCTCGCGACTCGGGCATTCGCCCACCCAGCAGCGGCTGGCGAGCGCCTGCTGGCGCAGATGAAGGCAATCCACGCTTCCCGAATGATAGCGGAGGAGGTCCCGACGCCTTCTGGCGGCTCAGGCGTTCGGCGCCTCCTGGTCAAGCATGTCGCCGGGCAGGACGCCAGCGCTGTGGTGGCCGTGTTGGGCGAGATCGATGCAAGACTCCCTCAGGGAGGCCCGCGATGAGCGCCTGGATATCGTCGAGGAGGTGGATGCGCCTAGCATCCCTCGCCATCGTGTCGGCAGGCGCGATGGCGCTGCCCGTTCAAGGCGGACATATGCAGCGTCAGGCGGCGGACGTGCGACTTGGCGAGCGGGTAGATCTGCGGCTCGGCCGCACCACCGTTGACAGGGCGTTGGCGGCGCTGTCGGCACAATCGGGGCTGTCCATCACGGCGGCCCCGTACCTTGAGGACCGTGTTGTCGTGCTGGAAGTCAGTGGATTGACTGTCAAGGCCACGATGGACGCCCTCGCCGCGCTGAACGGGTGGGTCTGGCGGCAGACGGGCCAGCGCAGCTTCAGGCTCGCGCGGCCTGCTCTGCGGCCGCCCCGCACCAGCTCGGAGGTTGGCGCTGCGATGCGCAGATGCCTGCCCCTAGATCTGCGGGAGTTCCTGGGGCTGGAGCCACCGACAGCCGTGTCCGACGGCGTGCCGCACGCGCCACTCCAGAGGGCGCCGCTTGCCGCGATGGGCGCCAGGTCCGCGCTGCTTGCAGCTGCGGCGGCCAGAATGTCGCCGGGTGAAGACGTCCCATGGAGCAAGCTCAATCCGGGCGAGCGGACGCTCCTGCTGGAAGCTCTCGTCTTCTCGCTCTTTCGGTCCGAGGATGTCGACCTCTGGTCGGATCGTCCGGGATTCCACAATCTGGACATCGCCTGGGCGTTCTTGGAGCTGGCGATGGATGAGATCCTCACGGTGTCCGGCGAGAGCAGCAGTGTCCGATTCCCCGCATTCGGCGCGAACATCTACCGCGGCCCGGGAGCGCTGAATCGCTGAGCGGCCTGCCGTGCAGAGCCGGTGGGGGTGAGGCTGCGATGAGAGCACCACAGCACAGGATCCTTCCCGCGGCGGCCCTGCTGGCAGCGGCAGCAGCGGCGCAAGGGGCGCTTGAGCGCGCTGAGGGACGGAGCATCGAACGGCTCGCTCCGCGGAGCAGG
>Ga0073934_10010814_pt1 | contig 11222 bp, 11 predicted proteins | sample LarsenN4metaG_FD_76834 | JGI IMG/M metagenome (GOLD analysis project Ga0073934, IMG submission 76834) | Hot spring sediment bacterial and archeal communities from British Columbia, Canada, to study Microbial Dark Matter (Phase II) - Larsen... ...
ACATGGGAAAATACCAGTGTATTCTTTTCTCCTGCTAATTGAAAAACCTGGTACAGCTCCCTTGGGTTTGATTTAGGTAAATAGCCAATAGGTGCACCAATGCCAATGCCACCTTCCGCCAATGATGCTTTAATGTTTGCCAATGTTTGATTCAATGCATCGGGGGTAATAGTTTCAGTAGCGGCCCGTAAAATGGTGTTGGTCATTACCCCAATAGTTGCTTCTCCTTTTAATGTAGTTTGTAATAAACTATCTACAGCGGTTTGGTATTTACCAATTGCTTTAAACCGTTCAAAAGGCCAGCTAACACTGGCGCCATAATTAATCAGTGCTTTTGATTGCCGTGAGGCATACCATTCCTTCAGATTTTCTATTCCCCATTCTAATTCCAGTGCAGTTGTTACCCCATCATGCAGTTGGTATTCCTGCTCCAGATTGCTGCGGCCATGCACATGCAGGTCAATAAAGCCGGGTGCAACCACCAATCCGCTTACATTGATCGTTTCTTTTCCTTTTAAGGGCTCGGTTGAAATTTGGGCAATACGGTTTTTTAAAATGCCTACATTCCTGATGGCATCTAATTTATTTTCGGGATCTATCACCCGGCCGCCGGATAATACAATATCATATTCAATGGTTGATTGGGCAGTTGCGCTTAAGCAAATACTAAGCATAAAAATTAGCCAGCAATTAATGGTCAATTTTTTGCTGACTGCATTTATGTGGTGGTGTGCTTCCATATTAATTTATTTTGAGGTGATATTCTTTTTGTAAAAAAGTAATAATTCCTGCCGCCTTTTTATACAATTGTGTGAGTCTTGTATAAAGAATTCTGTTACTCCCTTTCAATTGGTGAATACGATAAGCCAGATCCTGATGCAACGAGGCATCATATGAACGCAGCGGCGGATTGCCCGCAGGTTTATGGATAATGTTGTTATCGTCCAGCATTTTATCAAAAACATAGGGGTTGAATATGCTTGTCATTAAAGGATCAACAGCTTTTCGCTCCTCACTTTCATCTGCTATATTGGTAAGAATAGTTTCAACCAGTTTCTGATAACTGATGATGCTGTCTGCTGCCTGTTCATTTCTTATAAGCCGCAATGCGCCTGAATTTTTTAATTGGGTAATGGTTCTGTCGCTTGTTTGAAAACGCCTGGTTCTGATAAGAAGCCTTCCTAAAAGATAAAAGTCACTTTCGTTCCCTTTTATGGTTTGTGTTTCTAAAAACATCATCATAGAATCCAATTGCTCTTTTCTTCTTTCCTGGTAAACAAGATTAGTGCTGATGGAAGCTGTATCCATTTTCAGGTCTTCAATATAGGATTTGATAAACTGCTTCTCCCGGTCTTTCTCTATTTTATGCTCCAGCTGGTATTCTGCCAAAAACCCGCAGAACACTGCGAGGAATAACATTAAAAATTCCCAGAAATAATGCGTCCACTTTTTTCGGGAGGTGTGTGAATGGTGGTGTACTTCCATGCCTTCAGAGGTTTTAGGTTGAGGGTTTAAGGTTGAATGCCTGGGTACAGCATCTTTGCTTGTTTCAGCTGATACTGTAATAAGTTCATCAGTTGCAGGATTTTTTAACGGTTCACTTTGCGGTGGACTATCCTTTGTTGAAGGCAGACTTTGATCCTTTTCTTCTTCGTTCATATTATTTAAGGTGATATTGTTTTTTTAAAGTAGTTATCAGATTGATGGCTTCCTTTTCCATTTCCTCCAAACGGGCAACATACATCTGTAAAACGCCTTTGAACATGACCGACATATTGGCGAGCTCCAATAACTTTGTTTGATCCGGATACATAAGTTTTGCAGAATCGTAGCTTAAGGAAGGACTCTTGCGTTGGTTATGAAGCGCTACAAAACTCAAGAGTTTAGCAGAGGCTTCTGTTATTTTTGTAAGGTAAGCTTCATAATAGCCTTGCTGGTTGATTACTTTTTTACCCTTGTTGTCGTATGCATTAATGCATGCTGCGGCTTTCTTATTCCTGATAAGCCGCATACCACCGGAATTCTTTAACTGAAAAAGAGTACGGTCAGTTGGATAAACGAGGTCGGGACGGTACACAAAATATCTATGAAATTTATAGATTCGGGAGTTTTCTACTTGTGTCCCTTTGTAACTCATACAGGCAACAGCCTGGCTGTCTGCATAAGCAATCCTGATCAGATTTTCGGGAATAATTTCATGTATCATCGCCGTATCCGTAGCCGCATCTTCAATCATAGATATGATAAATTCTTTTTCCCTGTGCCGTTCGATAGTTTGTTCTAATTTATACTCTGCTAAAAACCCGCAGAACACTGCGAGAAATAACATGAGAAATTCCCAGAAATAATGGGTCCATCTTTTTCGGGATGTGTGAGAGTGGTGGTGTACTTCCATACTATTTTACTTAAAATGATATTGTTCTTTTAATAGCTGCAGTACTGCTTCGGAAAAGGTTTTCAACCTTTGAAAATGCAGTATGGTGCGGTTCATATAAAACTTTTTAAGGGCACACCAGTTTGCATATTCTTTTAAGGGCAGCGGTTCGGTTGTAAGCAATTGTATGTTACCCGGAAGAGTTACTAAGTCATGATACATCTTTTCAGGATTAAAAAAATTGTTTTGTGAAACAGTAACAATGAGCGGATCAATTTCCATTACCCTGGTCTGTGCTTTACGGAATTCAAGATTTAAATTGCCAATATCCTCTCTGAAATCTTCGTATAATTCTATTTCTTTATTGTATTCTTTAACAGAATCAATTAACTGGTTGCTTCTGAAATACCGCAACGACCCGGAGTTTAATAATTGCTGGATGGTGGACCGGTTGGGTTTGTTTGAAGGAAAAATAAAAGCATAAACGCTAAACCGGTAAATATCTTTTACATTTTTTTCAATTTCCTCTTTATGCCCAAGCAATATAATTAGTGAATCAATCTTCCGGATACTGGTATTTAAGTTCCGGATATTGGTATTAAACGTCACAGTATCTGTTGTTATATCGCGGTATAATGATAAGGCAAATTCTTTGGCCCTTTGTTTTTCAATTTTATGCTCCAGCTGATACTCCGCTAAAAATCCGCAGAACACAGCAAGGAACAACATGAGGAACTCCCAGAAATAATGCGTCCATTTTTTTCTCGCAGTATGTGAATGATGATGTACTTCCATTGGTTTGATTCAGTAATTAATATATAATAATAGTTTTATTCAAGGTGATATTCTTTTTTAAGTAAACTCATAATCTCTGCACTAAGTAGCAGTGCTTTTGAAATCCGTGAGATATAGTGACCCGCAAGACGGCCACGGCGATCGGTAAGATGATTTAATAGTTCTGGTAGATATTGATCAGCACCTTTCTGCAATGGCAATGACTGATGCATCAATGTATCAATTTGCGGTGACACCGGCCTGTTATCAACAGCGCTGTCGGCATCCACTTTATTACTGAACAGAGAAAAATACCTGTCATCTACAATTTTGTTACGGAGAGATCTTATTATTTCCCTGTGATCTTCCTCCGTTTTGCCACTTGCATAAATTATATCCTGTAGTGCATAATACTGATTGATCTTATTGACAAGCTCCTTATTTTTTAAATAACGCAGATTACCTGATTGAATAACCTGGTTAAGGGTGGAGCGGTTCCAGTCAATCGGGTATGTATGTGTTGCATGACGGATATAATAATAAAATTTACCGGGTACAGAAGTCTTCTCAGCGTTGGAACCGGCAATGGAAGAAATACTATCCAGGGCTGAAATGAAAAACCGTACATACCGGATACCTTTACGTATTTCCGCCGAATCACTTTTCAGATCTGTATAAAAACTTTTTGCATAATCCTTTGCCCTGTGTGCTTCAACATAATGTTCCCGCTGATTTTCTGCCAAAAACCCGCAGAATACAGCAAGGAACAGCATGAGAAACTCCCAGAAATAATGTGTCCATTTTTTTCTTGCGGTGTGTGAATGGTGGTGTACTTCCATATTGCTATTATTATTTTAGCCTTGTGTTTAAAAACTCCATTGCTTTCTGACAAATCAGCCGGGCAGCTTCTTCCCGCCGCTTTTCTTTTAAGGAAGTGAGACCTTCGTTCAGCATTTCTATCATTTGATCCTGCGTTATATAAGGTTGCAGGTATTTATTGGCGGCCATAAAGACTAAACCGTTTTTGCGGCTCAGCAGTAAGGCCAGTGCAGCCTTCTTACTGCTGCTGTCGATTCCGTGTTCTAAAAAAAAATGCATTGCTGAACGTATTAGTGGATACATCAAGGCTGTCGGTAGCTATCAGCAAAAGGTTGCCGGTGCGGCTCAGGTATTGCTGAAGCATACTGTCAAGACGGACAACTTCCGCTTCCGTAAAAAGTTGCTCCCTGTCCCGCACCAATGTTTTTGTTTGTGCCACCACAAAATGACAGGATTGTACCAGTAACCAAGACAGTAGTATTTTTTTCATAAGCTAAATTTATTTCCGGCAATATGATCTGAACCGGTGACTAGCAATCGAGACTCCCGGCTTCAAATTCCTTCCACGATAACAATTTCTTCTGCTGTTAATCCATAGAGTTGGTACACAATCCTGGCTTTTTCATTATTGGTGCGGATGATTGCGTTTTGCAGGGTGACGACATTGGATACCTGCTCCTGAAAATACGGAATCCATTCCTCTTGCTGCGCCAGGCAGAGTTTTATTTTTTACTGGTTATTCCGAGAAATTCGTGAAGCAGACCTTTGGTAACTGAATGGAACAATTACTAATTGCTCATTGCAATAATTTTCTTACCTCTTAACAGCTATGTGGGGAACAAAAAGTGTCGCTTATTCATCTTCCTTACGGAAAGGATCAAGCGGCGGCAGCCCTCTTTTAAAACGGTAGAGTGCCTCTTTAATGTAGTACTGGAATTCATAATCACCGGCCATAGTGGTAAAAATGTAAGAAGGCCGGAATACCCGCATAAAACTGTCCAGTTCATTACCATCCAGCAGCGTCAGCCGGCGCACCAGTGCTTTGTTGAAACGGAAGTTGATATATTTTTCCTGCTCTTCTTCCATCAGTCTTTTCTGGAAGGAAGCGATACTCCTGTTTCGCTTGGTACGGAACATATTGATGAGTTCATTCAGGTCAAAACCGGCGCCGGCACCATACTGAGGTGTTACGGTTTTCAGTTTGGGTTTCTGGTAATTGAAAATTTTGGCATAGTCAAGCCTGTTTTGCATCGAGTCCTGCTTGTATATCCTTGGCTTAATCTTCACTTCCCGCAACACAGGGATGTTCACCTGTATTGAAATATCAAAGGCCATCGGGTTGATGATCTTCAGTACCGGGAACTTCATGGTAGGCTTGTTGAGGTAGCTGAACCATATGGAATCCTTTTCCTGTACTTCTATTTCATAATAACCTTCTGAGTTGGTAACCGTTCCTGTACCCGAAGTGCTGAGCACACTTACCAATTCGATGGGATAGTTACGGGAGCTGTCATATACAGTTCCCCTGATTTTGTAAAACTGCCCTGTAGCCGGGGAGCAAAGCAGTAAAGAAACAGCGAGTATAAATAGTAAGGGTCTCAACAGTGTTTAGGGTTGATGTATTAACCAGTTAACTGATCAACGTTTCAACTAATATGGCAGCAAGTAACAAAAGAAAGTGCTAAATCAATGATAAAAGAGAAATCAGTCATTTAAAGCGGAATACACCAGCACTTTGAACTTATTGGCTGTTTCGCCAAAAGTAGATCTCCATAACTGGCGGTAAAATATACCAATCAGTCTTTCTTTTGGATCAACCCAGTACGTAGTGGCAAAAGCACCGCCCCACTCATACACTCCTTCGGGTGTTGGTAAAATGGCACTGCCCGTTTCTGTTGTGATACCAAAGCCCAGCCCGAACTTATTGACTCCTCTGCTGATGTCTCCAACCTGGTTCATGGTCATCATCCGCACTGTATGGCGAGACAATAATCGCTTACCATTATAAGTGCCGCCATTCAGCAGAATTTGCAGAAAAACAGCATAGTCTTTTGTGGTAGAGGAAAGACCGCCGCCCCCCGAGTAATAGGTGTTTTGCATTTTGGGATAATCTGTGTACACTGGTCCGTTAAAATCGATCATCGTACCCGGCTTTTCTAATTTCTTATCTTTTTCTACATACAGGTTCACCAGCCGGTTATGCCTGGCAGCGGGCAGGTAAAACCAGGTGTCGTTCATTCCGAGTGGTTCAAAAATCCTTTTTCTGAAAAAATCATCCAGGCTCATTCCGGAAAAATATTCTACCAGGTAGCCCAGGATATCCGTATTAAAACCATAAGTAAATTTTTCACCCGGCTGGTGCATAAGCGGCATCCGGGCAATGGTTTTCACATCGGCTGCAAGAGAACGGCTGTTGTCCACTCCAATACCGGCCATTAACTGTGCTTTTGCGTAAATGGCATTCGCTTCTTTTGTGCCTATCTGCGGGTAGCTGATACCGGAAGTATGGGTAAGCAACTGGCGGATGGTAACTTCTGATTTGGCAGGCACGGTGGTATAAGTAGTATCAGCCGGGTTGAATTTGTCCAGCACCTGTTGTTTGGCAAATTCAGGTATATAGCGGCTGACAGGATCGTCCAGCAAAAATTTTCCTTCTTCATATAACATCATTATGGCAACACTGGTAATAGCTTTTGTTTGCGAAGCGATACGATAAATATTGTCTGTGCGAATGGGTTTTGTTTTTTCCGGGTCATCAAATCCAAATGCTTTATGGTAAACAATTTTTCCGTTTCTGATGATCAGCGCTACGCCGCCGTTGAGCCTTCCGTCATTTATCCATTGGTTGATGTTGTCATCAATACGTTGAAGCCTTTCTGCTGAAAAGCCGGCTGCCTCTGGCTTTGCCGGGGTAAGCACTGTAGCTTTAGAGGTGGTAACGGCAGGCTGTTGAGCAAAACTGACTATATGAAAGACAATAAGAGATGAAACAAGAATTATCTTTTTCATTTTAGCTGAATTTAAAAGAAAGATACTATTGAAATTGATTGATCAGCGATTCAATTACCCGGGGATAATGCTCATGCTCCAGCGCCTGCACCTTTTGTGATAATGTAGTGGCCGTATCATTTTCATAAACAGCACAGCTGGCCCGGAAAATGATCTTGCCGTTATCATATACCTCATCCACATAATGAATGGTGATACCAGTTTCTTTTTCCTTGTTATCAATCACAGCCTGGTGAACCCGCTGGCCATACATTCCCTTCCCTCCATATTTAGGCAATAGGGCAGGGTGTATATTAATAATATGATCACGGTAAGCATTGACCAATGCAGCAGGAATTTTCCAGAGAAAACCTGCCAGTACAATGAGGTCGGTTCTTTTCTCAATCAGTTCATGCAGGTAAGCATCGCCTTGCCCGAAGCGGTCTTTTTCTATCAGTAACACCGGGATTTGCTCTTTGCGGGCAATTTCCAATACCCCTGCCTTCGGATTATTACAAACAACAAGCACTACTTTTATGAGGGGATTGTTCCGGAACCTGTCAATGATCTTTTGGGCATTGGAACCGCTACCGGAGGCAAAAATGGCAATATGCACCGGCTCAGGTACTTCGGCAGGTGCGGGTGCTTTGCCCAGACCCAGTTTACTGCCCAGTTTGCGTATATAATTAATAAAGAAGCGAAACTGCCCGAAAGGAATGCTCACAATCAATACGGCCATCGGCCATATTAGTGTAACAAGCAGAATGTAAACCACAGCCCAGAGCCAGTCTTGCTGTATTGACAGCACATTCATGATTTTTTTACCCAAAAAACCAGTGGCACTGCCACCTATAGCAAAAGTGCACAGGATAAGAGCCAGCTGAAGGCCATTCACTTTCCATTTTTTCTGGAGCTTTTCAAACATATAGAGCCGATAAAACCGGGAAAAAAGTCTGTGCCGGATGATGAGCCGCAAAATTGCGGAAAAAACAGCCAGCAAACAGGAGCTCCTTCGTCATTCTTTTGTTTTTTATGTGCCAGATCTGTCGCAAATTTTCACATCTGTTGAAGAGGAGTGGCGAGTTGACCTGGTTATGACAAACAATTTTAAGCACCTTACAAAAAACCCCTTAAATCGGCTGAAATGCAGGCTGGTAGCGGATCAAAAAAAAGTTAAACCGCTTGTCTTTTTGATAGGTTGATGGCTTATTTTTGCGGCTGTTTATCGGTTTTTATCCACATTTTTTCAGAATCAATTGTGTCTATGATTCCTAGTAAACCCATCGGCCGGCGACTGATAGTATTCTGTTTATCTTTTTTTGTTTTTTCTGTAGTCAATAATAGTTATGCAGCAGGTGATCCTGCAGCAGGTAAAGCGGTTTTTTTAGGAAAATGCGCTGCCTGTCACAACGTATTTAAAGACGGTACAGGTCCTGCCTTAATGGGCATGGAAGAAAGAGGTAAATGGGCAGACCATAATGAGTTGCTGAAGTGGATCAACAACCCGGCAGCCTATATGGCTAATGACCCCTATACCCAGGGCCTGAAAGCCAAGTATGGTTCTATGATGACCGGTTTTGCTGATGTGACCCTCGCCGATGTAGATAATATTGTAGCCTACGTTAATGACGAGGTTGCCAAATCAAAAGCACCAAAGGCAGGACCGGTTGGTGAGCCAGCTCCTACCAGCAACAATGCCATCATTTTCGGTATCATCTCTCTTATTTTGGCTGTTATTGCCCTGATCCTCATGCAGGTAAACAGCAACCTGAAGAAAATGAGTGATGACGCAGAAGGAATCATCCGCCCCGAGCCGGTTCCTTTCTATCGCAATAAAGCCTATATAGCTGTGCTGGCACTGGTGTTCTTTGTAATTGGTGGTTACCTGGTGGCAAAAGGTGCAATCGGCCTGGGCCGTCAGAAAGATTACCAGCCTGAGCAGCCTATATATTATTCCCATAAAGTACATGCCGGTATCAACCAGATCAGTTGTTTATACTGCCATGGCTCAGCATGGGACAGTAAGCATGCCGCTATTCCTTCAGTGAATGTGTGTATGAACTGTCACAAGGCTATCCAGACTTACGAAAAAGGACCTAAACTTTACGATGAAAGCGGTAACGAAATCAATGGTACTGCTGAAATTCAGAAACTATATACCTATGCAGGTTTTGATCCCAACAATGCGGCTAAATGGGATCCTTCCATGATCAAAAAGCCCATCGAATGGGTAAAGATCCACAACCTGCCTGACCATGTTTACTTTAACCACTCTCAGCATGTAAGAGCCGGTAAGGTTCAGTGCCAGAGCTGTCATGGAGAAATCACTGCCATGGATGAAGTAAAACAGGTTTCAGACCTGAGCATGGGCTGGTGTGTGAACTGTCACCGGGAAACAAAGGTTGACTTCAATTACACCGAAGGCAAGGGCAACAAATACTACAGCATTTACGAGAAGTTTCATAATGACATTAAGTCTGGCAAAATGGATAGTGTAACCGTTAGTGATATCGGTGGCCTTGAATGTCAGAAATGTCACTATTAATCTGTAAAAAAAGAAGAAGACCGCTATTCAGCACATTATAGAATTATCAAATTGATATACATGAGCCAAAACAAGTACTGGCAAAGCTTCGGAGAAGTGAATGATCCGGAAAATTTCAAAAAACTCACTCAGGACGAGTTCAAGGAAGAACTTCCGTTTGAAGGTTTTGATGACAAAGGACTGATAGATGCCAAAGCTCCCCGCAGAGATTTTTTAAAATACCTGGGCTTCAGCACGGCTGCCGCTACATTAGCTGCTAGCTGTAAAGTGCCTGTTCGTAAGGCAATTCCTTATGCCAACAAGCCTGAAAACCTGGTACCCGGTGTGGCGAAATATTATGCAACTACTTATGTACAGGAAGGTGATGTGGTGCCGGTAGTAGCGAAAGTAAGAGATGGACGTCCGATCAAGATTGAAGGTAATGTGCTGGAAGGAAGTAACTATGCCACTGGTGGAACTTCTGCCCGTGCACAGGCTTCTGTTTTGGACCTTTATGATATGTATCGCCTGAAATACCCGCAGCACAGAGTGGCCGGCGGCGCTGATGGCGAAGCGAAATTTGAAGAAGTTCCCACTTTTGAGCAGTTCGATAAAATGGTGGGAGATGCTATGAAAGCAGCAGGCGGAACTACCGTATTGCTGACTTCAACAGTTGTTTCTCCTTCTACAAAAGAGATTATTACCAAGTTTCCAAACCTTAAGCATATACAGTACGACGCTGTTTCTTACAGCGGTATGCTGCTGGCAAATGAAGCGACAGGGTTTGGCAGAAAAATACCTTCTTATGATTTTGGCGCTGCCAAAGTTATTGTAAGTATTGGCGCCGACTTCCTGGGTACCTGGCTCAGCCCGGTTGAATTTGCCAAAGGCTATGCAAAAGGCCGTCGCATTAATGAGAAGAACCCGGTAATGAGCAAGCATTACCATTTTGAAGGTCACCTGAGCATGACAGGCTCTAATGCGGATGAAAGATTTACGCATCGTCCTTCTGAAACCGGTGCTGTGGTGGCTGCCCTGGCTGGTGCCTTGGCTGTAAGTGGCGTTACTTCATCAGCTCCCGATGCAAAAATGAAAGCAGCCATCGAAAAAGTTGCGGCTGATCTGAAAGCAGCCTATGGGGAAGCATTGGTAGTATGTGGCAGCAACGACACTGAAGTGCAGATATTGGTGAATGCGATTAATAACGCTATCGGCGCCTATGGCAAAACAATTGACTGGAGTAAGCCTGTCAATTACCGCCAGGGCATTGACAGTGAATTTGCGCAATTGATCACTGACATGGAAGCTGGTACAGTGGGTACATTAATGATCCACGGTGCTAACCCTGCGTATACATGGCACGATGCAGATAAATTCAAGGCAGCCCTGAAGAAAGTGAAAGTGACAGTTTCTTTCAATGAGAAGATGGATGAAACCACTTCACTTTGCGAATACGTACTTCCTAATCATAATTATTTAGAAAGCTGGGGAGATGCTGAACCCAAAGCAGGTATCATCGCTTTTCAGCAGCCTACCATTTATCCGCTGTTCAAAACCCGCCCTTACCAAACCTCATTGCTTAGGTGGAGCGGCAGCACTCAGGATTATGAAGATTATTTTAAAGCTTATTGGGTTGGTAAACTCGGATCCGAAGACGCCTTCAACACAGCATTACAAAACGGTGTGAAAGAAGATGTGCCTGCTGCGCCTTCTGCCGGTTCATACAATGGCGGCGCTGTTGCG
>Ga0073934_10010816_pt1 | contig 11220 bp, 12 predicted proteins | sample LarsenN4metaG_FD_76834 | JGI IMG/M metagenome (GOLD analysis project Ga0073934, IMG submission 76834) | Hot spring sediment bacterial and archeal communities from British Columbia, Canada, to study Microbial Dark Matter (Phase II) - Larsen... ...
CAGCCGCCATGCCAGGCACCGTGCACGAGGACGAAGCTGCGTTGCTCGCTTTGGGCAACAGCCGGTACGGCGAGCGCGGAGGCCGTGGCAGCGGACCCGGCGAGCATGGAACGGCGGCTGACGGACGGACGAGTATTCTGCATGCCGTCAGCATACACCAAGGATGATCCCGGCGAAGCCGCGGTTACAGCGCCCGCATGCGCTGGATCGCCCAGTAAGTGACGGCGCCCGCCGCCGCGGCGAGCGACAGCGCAAACCAGGTGCCGCCATCAGTGTTCTGGAACGGCAGGTCCTTCGTATTCATGCCGAAGAAGCCGGTGACGAGCGTCGGCGGCAGGATGCCGGCCGTCAGGATCGAGAGCGTCAAAAGCCGCCGGTTCGTGAGTTCGGCCATCCGGCCCGCGAGTTCTTCCTGCAGCAGCCGCGCCCGGTCGTGGATCGCCGACACCGAATGGTCGAAATCGTCGATCTTCTGCGCGAGCGCCTGGACCGGAGCAGCCAGTTCGGGAAGCGGATTCATCACACGCAATTCCAGCCGGTGAAACAGCCCGCGCATTTGCGAGAGCTGCCGGTGGACGCGGACCGACTGGCTGCGCGCGCGTGCGATGATCTGGGATTCGTCGCCGCGCGGTTCGTGTGCGATGCGGACTTCCACAAGGTCGAGATCGTCGCCGATGCGTTCGGCAAGCTTACCGATCACAGCGGCGAAATGATCGATGATGGCGTCGAGGAGTTCGACCGGCGCCGTAAACAGCGTGCCTGCCGCGATCGAGCGCCGCACATTCTCGACCGAGCGCAGCGGGATGCGGCGCATCGTGACTAGGAGCCGCGCTGTCATCGCGAAACGAAGCCGGGTCAGGTCCTCGGTCGGATTATCGAATTCCAGGTGCAGTTCGGGGATCACGCCGACAATCTCGCGGCCATAGATTTCGATTCGCTGATGATCCTCATCGCCGAGCAGGATTTCGCGGACCGCTTCGCTCAGTGGCGCATGCTGTTCCACCCAGTTGCGGCAGCGGATATCGGCGCGCGACAGGTGGACCCAGACGAAACCTTCGGTGCAGTTGAGAGCAGGCTCGACATTCTCGGAGCGCAGGGCGCGCGCCCTGCCTTCGGCATCGAACTGGAAGGCCGAGATGATGCCGGCGGAGGGGGTGCTTTCGACCGCGAGCTGTTCGGGCCGGTTCATCGCGATGTCGTCCCGGTCTTCAGGAGATCGATCGCGACGGGCTAGATTTTCTGTGTGACAGTCTGACGACAGGCGCGGTCAGATGCGCGCGCGCTTCCATTCCTTGTCCGGCAATTTGGCACCGGCGCGCCGGATCGACTTGATCTGGAGCGGAATCTGACCCGACTTTTCTGCGATCTCGCGGTCTTGCGCCTCGATGATGTGACGCGCTGCGGCGTCGCCTTCGAGACCGCCAAGTTCCTCGGCTGGCACGCGGCGATTGGAACGCTGGCTGCCGTCTTCGTAGATCACGTCGAACAGCACAAACTCGGTCCGTTTGGTGGGCTTGCGGGCCATTATTGTTCTCCTTGTTGGAGCGCCGATGAGGGCTCCCCGCCAAGCCGGGATGCCACGCTTGATACAAGCGCTCAGGGTTCGGGCATGTATAGATGAGCCGGAGCTTCGCCGCCCCGCTTGTCTATATGCGCAACGTCCCCGGCAGCCGCAACCCTGAGGCCACGCATGCGGCTGACCCTGGTCATGCAGGGCTCGAAGACGCCTCGCGCTATGCGTGTATTGTTTCAAAAGAATCGCAGATTGATAAAAAGCGCTTGTTTTATGACGTCCTTTGATACAATCTAAGATTGTAGCCATCTATAATTGCCTTATTCGGGCGTTCAGCGGGAGCGAGACATGGCAATCGATTCCAACACTGCGGCACAGCTGGTCCTCAAAGGTTACGGCGAATTCAATGCGGCAGCGGCCGCTGCGGCGCGGCCCGATGCAGCGGCAGCGGCGGCACCGGATTTCTGTGCGCTATGGCCCAAGGCGAAGCCTATTCTTCAGGTGCTGGTCGGGATCATCGCAATCCTTCCCATTCCCGGAGGCGGGGCCGTCGGCGGCGGCATCCTCAATGGTCTGATCACGCTCGGCGACCAGATCTTCAAGGACAAGTGCGGCGGTTAGGCGCAGCGTCTACGCGGCCGGCGGCGGTGTGGTCATCACAGCGCCGGCCCGCCGGTAGGACGACGGATCAATGTCCCGCCCAGCGCCGGTCGATGCGTTGCCAGGTGCCGTCCGCCCGGATGGCGGCAATGCCCTTGTCGAGCTTCGCAATCAGGTCCGCATGCTGGCCTTTGCGCACCGCCACGGCGAGCGGCAATTCGAGGAACAGTTTCTCTGGCAACGTCACTTTGCCGGCATGCAACGTCGAGGCAAGCTTGCGGCCGACCTGAAAGTTGAGTGCCGCGGCGTCGGCCTCGCCTGAGAGCAATTGAGCGAAGCTCTGATCATAATCGGCATTCACGACCAGCTTCACTTCCGGCGCAGTCTTGCCGATGAAGCCTGCGAGCGGGCCGGTCTTCGGCGTCACCACGGTTTTGCCGGCGAGTGCCTTCAGACTATCCGGGGTCGGCTGTGGAGCGCGCACGAACAGGGCGCCGCCAGTGATCACGAGCGGTGCGGAGAAATCGAAAACCTGCCGCCGCTCTGGGTTGATCGCGAGTGGAAACACAGCGTCGGCGCGGCCGTCCTCCAGCGTTTTCTGAATGTCCGTGAACGGGACCGGCGCGTAAACAATGGTCAGGCCTGCTCGCTCTGCGGCCGCGTTGAGGATATCCACCGCGAGGCCTTCCGATTTGCCGTCTTTAACTTCGGCAAAGGGCGGGAAGCGCTGATCATGCGCGACGCGGATGGTTTCGGCCTGAGCGGTGAGCGGACTGAATGACAATAGGACGGCGAAGGCGGCGGATAGCTCGATGCGCATGGTGTGCCTCTAAAAGAAGGGCAAACGCTAGCACGCACAACGCACGCGAAGATATGCGCGCGATGCAACCTACTCCGCCGCGGCGAGACCGGGCGCGTCCGGCGAATCGATGAAGCCGCCGGACTGGCGCTGCCACAGGGCGGCGTAGTGGCCGTCGGCCGCCAGCAATTGGTCATGCGTGCCCTGTTCGACGATGCGGCCGCGGTCGAGGATGACAAGCCGGTCCATGCGCGCGATGGTGGACAGCCGGTGCGCGATCGCGATCACGGTCTTGCCCTTCATGAGTTCGTCGAGGCTCGACTGGATCGCGGCTTCCACCTCGGAATCGAGCGCGGAGGTCGCTTCGTCGAGCACGAGGATCGGCGCGTTTTTCAGAATCACGCGTGCGATGGCAATGCGCTGGCGCTGGCCGCCGGACAGCTTGACGCCGCGTTCGCCGACCTGCGCATCATAGCCGCGCCGGTGCCGCCAGTCTTCCAGTCCCAGAATGAAGTCGTGCGCCTGCGCGAGCTTTGCCGCAGCGACCACCTCATCGTCCGACGCGGAGGGACGGCCGTAGCGGATGTTGTCGCGGATCGAGCGATGCAGCAGCGAGGTGTCCTGGGTCACGACGGAAATCTGCGTGCGCAAGGATTCCTGGGTGACATTCGCGATGTCCTGCCCGTCGATCAGGATGCGGCCGTTCTCCAGTTCGAAGAAGCGGAGCAGCAGGTTGACCAGCGTCGATTTGCCTGCGCCAGACCGGCCGACGAGGCCGATCTTCTCGCCGGGCTTCACGGTGAGCGACAGGTTCTCGATCAGGCCCTTCTCGCCGCCATAACCGAAGCGGATATCCTCAAATTCGATTTCGCCGCGTGTGACCTTCAGTTCCTTCGCATCGGGCTTGTCGGTCAGACCGAGCGGGCGCGCGATCGCGCGCATGCCTTCCTGCACTACGCCGATATTCTCGAAAATGTCGGTGATCTGATACGCCACCCAGCCGGCCATATTGACGATCTGCCAGGCGAGCGGCAGCGCCATCGCTACCGTGCCAACCTGCACCTTGCCCTGCGTCCACAGATAGATCGCCAGACCAGCGACCGACACGACCATTGCCGCGTTCAGCGTCGACAGCGTGAGCGTGAACAGCGTGTTGAGCCGCAGCGAGGCGTGGAAATGGCCGGTATGCGTCTCGATCGCATTGCGGACATAGGCGTCTTCCTCGCGGGCCCGCGCGAACAGCTTCAGGGTTAGGATGTTGGTGTAGGTATCGACAACACGTCCGGTCACGAGCGAGCGCGCTTCGGACACCTCGAGCGACCTGTCGCGCATGCGCGGCACGAACATGCGCAGCAGGAACGCATAGCCGATGAACCAGATCAGGATCGGCAAAGCGAGCCAGGGATCGGCAGAGGCGAGCAGCAGCATCGCGCTCGTGCCATAGACAAGAATGTACCAGACCGCCGTGATCATCGAGACCACACTCTGGCGGATTGCGGGGCCGGTCTGCATCACCTTGTTGGCGATGCGGCCGGCGAAATCGTTCTGGAAGAACGCCCAGCTTTGCCGCACCACATGCCAGTGGCTTTGCCAGCGGATCAGGTTGGTAAGATTGGCGGCGATGGCCTGGTTGGCGACGACGTTCTGCGCGGTGAGGGCGAGCGGACGCAGCACGACCAGAACCGCCGCCATGCCAATGAGGATGTGCCAGGATTGCGCGAACAGCGCGGCCGGATCGCTGCCGGTGACAAGCGTAACGACGCGCCCGATGAAGACCGGAATCGTGACATCGAGGAGCGCGACAATGAAGCCGGTGACGAACAGCGCAATGAACAGCCCCTTCGCCTGGCGCGCGAAGTGCCAGTAGAACGCAGCAAGCGACGGCGGCGGCTCCGGATTGTCCGGCAGCACCGTCGGCTGCAAGGCTTGTTCGAACCACTTGAACATGATGCGTCCAAAGACAAGACGAGCGGCGCCACGCGCCGCTCGGCTCGATCGCGAGCTTATCGGATGCCGCGATCTAGGTCCGCATCATGTCGATTGAATGGCCATTGCCGGAGCGGCAGGACGAAACGCAGCCCGATGGAGCTGGAATTCAGCCCTTGCAGGAGCTCTCCGGTGTGGCGGCCGCCGGGTCGCCCGGACCGGCGAGCACCGCGGTGAGGATCGAGGTCTCAGCCGCGTCGTCGGCCGACGCGCCGGGGCGCAGGCGGCGCTGCAGATAGTAGTTTGTCAGGCCGACCATCAGCTTTTCGCGTGCATGCGCGGCGCATTGCGGATTGATGGTTGCGATGATCGGTTCCATGCGGTCTGCTTGCTGCGGCGCCTCGTGCGGATCGGAGACGCCGCGTCCATCGGTTGCCGGCACCACGATCGCAGAAGCCTGCGCGGAGGCGACCGCCGGCACCGGTCCTCGCATCGGCACGGCGTCGCCGCGCATCTGATGCGACTGCGCGCGCACAGCCGCCGATATCAGAAGCACGGCTATGGCTAGCAGCATTCCGCCAACAAGAACGCCCGCAAGCTGCATCCGCTCCGCGCTGCTCCTTGTTGCCGCCGGTGCAGAGGCGTCGCGGAAGCGGCGGCGTTGCGGATAGAGAATGCGATGCGGCACGACAGATCTGAACAATGGGGTTAGCATGAGAAGCATCACCGAAATCAGCAGACGGCATGGTCGTACCGCGCGGGAGCTTAATCGCGATTAAGATGCAAGACCGATCTGCCTGAAGGGTGACACACGCGCTAATGTGTTCGTTCAAATTGGATGAAGTGCGTTAAGCACCGGGCGTTGCAATCAGCATCGCGGCGACCGCGCAAAACAAAACGGCCAGCTCGCGCCGGCCGTTGTTGCATTGAATTCCGGATGATCAGATGTCAGCGATGCTGCACGACGATCTTGGTGCCAACCGGCACGCGCGCGTAGAGATCTTCGATCTCGCTATTGACTAGCCGGAAGCAGCCAGACGAAACGGCGTGGCCGATCGTTTCCGGTGCGTTGGTGCCATGCACGCGATACACGGTGGTGCCGATATAAAGCGCGCGCGCCCCCATCGGATTGCCCGGACCGCCGGCCATGAAGCGCGGCAGATAAGGCTGGCGCTCGATCATCTCGGGCGGCGGTGTCCAGTCGGGCCATTCCTGTTTACGGGTGATCTTGTGGATGCCACCCCAGCGGAAACCGTCGCGCCCGACGCCGACGCCGTAGCGGATGGCGCGGTTATCGCCCTGGACGAGATAGAGGAAGCGATCGTGGGTGTTAACGATGATTGTGCCCGGCGCCTCGTGCGTGCGGTAAAACACCGCCTGCCGCCGGTACTCATACGGCAGAACGAAACCATCGTTGCCGTCCTGTCCGGGATCGCGATCGCGAATCGTCGGCGACGGGACCTGCCCCGCTCCCTGACCCACCACCGGCACGGGCAAGGCACACACAAAGGCAACGCCGGCAGCGGCCAGCAAACGCATCCAGCTCATGATGGAAACCCGGCTCCCCGAATATCAACTTTGAAATAACTCTGACCGAAATATGTGGCGAAATTCAATACCGCCAGCGCTCAACAGACCGGGAGCGCCCGCGTTACGGCCGGTATAAAAATACTTCTTCTGGTCCGGCCGCGCTCTGGGTGCGCAGCCGGACGCTGTAATCGTAGATGACCGCTATTGCGGGCCGGGGCCAGCGCCGACAAAGCCGGTGATTTTCCAGCCGCTGGCATCCTTCACGTAGCAGAGCTGGTCGTTCCCGAGCGGCGCCAGGACATCGGCTGAGATATATCCGACTTTTCCGGACGGGGTCACGACGCGGACCAGCGGCACCTCGTTCGGCTTGGGTGCCGCCTGCTTCGGGTCCGGCATGATGCGGATCAGCACCATCCCGAGCTTTTCGGTGACCGGGGCATCGGCACGCGGAGCGCTGCGGACCTCCACGGTGTCAGCCATCGGATAAGCAAAATCACCGGGGTCGGCACCGGTGGTCTTGGCGACCTCCTCAAGCTGCTTCTCGTCGAATTGCGGATCGGCAGGCGCGCACACAACCCCTTGCTTTCCGGGGAACGGCGTTGCGGTCGGGTCCATGGCGTAGCCTTGCAGAATATCCCAGCCAATCGGCTGCTTGCCGCCAAGCACGATCGCCGCTGACAGATTGTCGATACCGGACTTCTTCTTGTCAGCCTGGTCGCCCTTCTCGCCCTCCCAGAAGAAGCCCTGGTCGACGACAAGCTTGGCAAGCCCGGCACGGTCCTTCTTGGCGGCCAATTCGCCAATCTGCTTGCGGAATGCCTCGTAACTTGGGTCGTTGAGGGGAGCGGGAATCTTCACAGCGATCGGGGTGTAGGGCTTAGCCGGTGCGGGCGGGGGAGGGCCCTTCTGCGGCGGCTGCTTCTGCTGGGCTGTTGCGGCGAGCGGCGCCGCAATGACGAGTGCGGCGGCAAGGGTGATCGCGTGACGTGAAATCGCGGTGCGCATCGTGATTCTCCGGAAGACAGCCGAGACTAAGACTTTGGTCATGGAAATGCGACGGACCTGCGGCGAACGCACTGATCATTTTCGCGTCAGGTAGCCTAGCGCATGTTCGCCAGACCGATGCTAGAACCGCGTCTGTCACAAGCCAACCGGTTGTCTCATGTCATTCACATCTCCCTATCTGCTGCCGATCCTGCTGCTGCTCGGCTCCAATATCTTCATGACGCTCGCCTGGTACGGACATCTGCGGTTCAAGGAACAGCCGCTCTTGATCGTCATCTTCGCCGCATGGGGCATCGCCTTCGTCGAATATTGCATGGCGGTGCCGGCCAATCGCTGGGGCAGCGAGGTCTATTCGACGGCGCAGCTCAAGACGATCCAGGAGGTGATTACGCTCGTCGTGTTCGCAGGCTTCTCAGTGGTCTATCTGAAGGAACCGTTCACCTGGAACTACGCGGTCGGCTTTGCCTTTATCGCGATCGGCGCGTTCTTTGTGTTCCAGAAATGGTGATTACTTCACCGGAGCAATGCGCAGGATGCGGCCGGCGGCATTGTCGGTGAGGAGATAAAGCCCGCCGTCAGGTCCGGTGCGCACATCGCGGATGCGCTCGTTGAGCTGGCGCAGCATGCGTTCCTCACCTGTCACCTTCTCGCCATCGAGTTCGAGCCGGACCAGGGTGGCGGAGCGGAGCCCGCCGATGAAGGCATTGCCCTTCCATTGCGGGAACAGGCCGCCGGTATAGATCGTCAAGCCCGATGGTGCGATCACCGGCGTCCATTGCCGGATCGGCTGCTCCATGCCAGCCTTGTGCGTGCCTTCGTGGATCTTCGCGCCGCCGTAATTGACGCCGTAACCGATCACCGGCCAGCCGTAATTCCTGCCGGCTTCCGGAATATTGAGTTCGTCGCCGCCCTGCGGGCCGTGTTCGTGCATCCAGAGTTTGCCGGTGACCGGATGCAGCGTCGCGCCCTGGCTGTTGCGGTGGCCGTAGCTCCAGATCTCAGGCTTTGCGCCGGGGCGGCCGGCGAACGGATTGTCCTTCGGCACCGAGCCGTCCGGCGCGATGCGGATCACCTTGCCGAGATGGTTGTCGAGGGTCTGCGCTAGATCGCGCGGCCCATAATGATCACCGGTGGTGAGAAAAAGATTGCCGTCGCGGGCCTGCACGATGCGGCAGCCGAAATGCAATCCGTTCGAGGGCGGGCCGTCCTGCCGGAAGATGCGCTTTACATTGGTGAGCTTCGGCGGATTGCCGGCATCGAGCGTGGCACGCGCAAGCGCAGTCTGCGCGCCGCCGCCATCGGCCGGATCGGCATAGCAGAAATAGATCGTGCTGTTTTTTGCGAAGTCGCGATCGGCAATCACGTCGAGCAGCCCGCCCTGATTCTGCGCCAGCACTTTCGGCACTCCGGCAATTGGCGCAGAGAGCGTGCCGTCGCGGGTTGCGATCCGCATGCGGCCGGGACGCTCGGTCACCAGCATGCGGCCATCGGGGAGGAAGGCGAGGCCCCATGGATTGGACAGGCCCGACACGACGGTCTCGACGCGGATGTCGCCCAGATCTGTTTTGAAGACCTGCTGCGCCTGCGCGGCAAATGCCATCAGGGCCGTCATCGGCAGCGCGACCGCAAGAGCTTTCATATCTTAAGCCTCCGCTTGTCCCGTCTGAACCCTAAGGACGCGCTGAATATTCCGGAAGAGTGCCGGAATGCCGCAAGGCGATCGGTTCTGACATCGAAAGGGAGGCTTGCTCAGTCAGGGGCGCCGGACGATTGCTGCGGCGATGCCGCCGATACCGGCTAGCAGGATGCCGAGCAGGACTGCGAGCGGCACGACGCCGTCGCGGCCATGCGCAAGCGCGCTGAAGGTCTCGGCGCGCGCCGATCCGATGGCCACCGCCGTCACGGCGATGATGATGCAGATCACGAGCGTCGCGGTCATCAGCAAGTGCGCGATGGCAAGCTTGCGCTTCGTCAACGGCCGGGCGTTGCGATCCGGATGGTGGAATCCGATCCCGGCGATCCGATCCCTGGTCATGGCACAGCTCCAAACGAGCGAATCAGCCCCCGGGAGGCATCATCTTACGGAAACCGGGCTGTGCCCCGGCCAGAAAGCGGCGCAAGCCGTCAGCTCTGATGGCGATTTGATGACAAAGGGTTAACGGCATCTTAACCGTTAACACACCGTTAACGATTTACTCCGCCGCGACCCGCAATTGCTCCGGACGATGGTCCATCGCGACGTGGTGCGGCTCGGCAGCAACGCGCGCGAACCAGTCGCGCAAGGCCGGGAACGGGCGCAGGTCGAAGTCGCACTGCTCGGCAAGATGGGTATAGGCATAAAGCGCGATATCGGCGACCGAATAGCGGTCGCCGGCGGCAAACCGATGGCGCGCCATGTGCTTGTCCAGGAGGTTCAGCGAACGCTGTCCTTCCTCCATCCAGTCGTCGAGCGCGTGCTGCTGCAATTCGCGCCCGCCCTTGACGAGGCACAGCCAGAAATAGGCCGCGCCGATATTCGGCACGATGGCGTGCTGCTCGAAGAACATCCATTGCAGCACGCGTGCGCGCTCGAGCGGCGTCTCGCCATCAAGATGCGAGCTCTCCGACAGGAACCACAGGATGGCGTTCGATTCGGCGAGATAATGTCCCGGCTCAGTTTCGAGCAATGGAATCTGCCCGTTGGGATTCTTGGCGAGGAAATCCGGCGTGTGGGTCTCGCCCTTGAGGATGTCGACCTCAACGAGCGTATGCGGAATCGCAAGCTGCGACAGAGCCAGCCGCACCTTGTAGCAATTCCCGGAACGCTGCATCGAATAGAGCGTGTACATCCGTGGCTCCGTTACCTTGATTCTCGCCGCGGTCCCCGCACGGTATCAATGATGCGCCGGACACAAGAAGAAAAGCCCGGCCTTTGCAAGGCTGGATAGCGGCACGCCATCACAAAGTGACGTTCATTGCGTGACATCGCATTGCAGCGAAATAAACGTTTCGTGTTCGCTGTAATCGCTTCAAACTGGAATTGCTTTTCGCACTGCGATGCGCTGCCGAAGAGAGGCGAGGCTCACAAGCGGACGGCCGCGACCGCAGAAATGGCCGTTCCGCGGCTGTCCCCATGCGCCGCCGGCGCTCAGGGAAGGCTACGCTTGATCTGGGCCATCGCTTTTCTGAATGCTGCTATCGTCGAATCTCGCTTGCAGCGCAGCAAAATGGGCTTTACCAAACCGTCGCAATCCCTCGGAACCCATCTGCACGCTAGACTGGAGACCCCGTCCAATGGCCTTCCTCGCCGACGCGCTCGCCCGCATCAAGCCGTCCGCCACCATCGCGGTGACCGACAAGGCGCGGGCGCTTAAAGCCGCGGGCCGCGACGTGATCGGACTGGGTGCCGGTGAGCCCGACTTCGACACGCCGGCCAATATCAAGGCGGCGGCGATCAAGGCAATCGAGAGCGGTAAGGCGGCGAAATACACCGCCGTCGATGGCATTCCGGAGTTGAAGGCGGCCATCGCCGCCAAGTTCAAGCGCGAGAACGGGCTCGACTACAAGCCGTCCCAAATCATCGTCGGTACCGGCGGCAAGCAGGTGCTGTTCAATGCGCTGATGGCGACCATCAATCCGGGCGATGAGGTGATCATCCCGGCACCCTATTGGGTGAGCTATCCCGAGATCGTGGCGCTGCTGGGCGGCACCCCGGTTCCGGTCGTGACCACCATGGCGACCGGGTTCAAGCTTACGCCGGGGCAGCTCGACAAGGCGATCACGCCCAGGACCAAGTGGCTGATCTTCAACTCGCCGTCGAACCCGACGGGAGCGGCCTATACCCGCGACGAAGTGAAGGCGCTGACCG
>Ga0073934_10010817_pt1 | contig 11218 bp, 7 predicted proteins | sample LarsenN4metaG_FD_76834 | JGI IMG/M metagenome (GOLD analysis project Ga0073934, IMG submission 76834) | Hot spring sediment bacterial and archeal communities from British Columbia, Canada, to study Microbial Dark Matter (Phase II) - Larsen... ...
ACGATCTGCTGACAATTGAGGTCTTCGTGTCCGAGCTAACCCGCCGGACCCTGCGGATGGCGTACCGCATCTCCTGCGAGGGCCGGCCCGTGGCCGAGGGCCAGACGACCCAGATGCTGATTGACTCCGGGGGGCGTCCGCGGACCTTCCCGCCGGAGATCGCGGCCCTGTTCGGCGCTTCTGGGGCCTCCTCCGCATAATGCCTGGCACTCGGACCCGGCGGTGGGGCCGGCTGCTGCCCATGCGCTTCGTGCGGCGAGCCAATGCCTAGGGACTCTTTAGCCACTCCGCTCCGACGGCATCACCGGGCGGTCGGCCCGACCTCCGGCCGTGCCTGTTCGCTGGTCCGCGGTGCGCGACGCCCCGACGTTTGACAGAGGTGCACGGCCGTCGCTATAATGGCACGACCACCCCCTTCAGGAGACCTGCTCCATGTCCGACGTCGCGGGACACCCGCCGCGACCGGCGGCGCCAGCGGACCCCCGGCGGGCCGTTGAAGTGCTGGTCGTTGACGACGAGGACGCAACCCGTGAGCTGCTGGCCATTCTGCTGAGGGAGTCCGGCTACCGCGTGGAGACCGCCGACAGCGCAGAGGAGGCGCTCGCCCTCCTGCGGCGGCGCCCCTTCGACCTGGTGCTCTCAGACGTGCAGATGCCGGGGGCGAGCGGTCTGGAGCTCTCGCGCATCCTCACCCACAGCCACCCGCACCTTCCTGTGGTGCTCATCACCGGCCACGCCGACGTGGACACCGCCCGCGAGGCGGTGCAGATCGGCGCGGCGGACTACCTCACCAAGCCCTTCACCGTGGAGTCCCTCGCGGTGGCCGTGGAGCGCAACCTGGAGCGCCGAAGACTGGAGCGCGAGCGGATCCTGGAGCAGGACCACCGCGTGATGTATCGCTCTATTCAGGCACTGGCTGCGGCAATCGACGCCAAGCAGCCGCTGACCGCCCAGCACTCCGAGCGGGTGGTGCGCCTTGTGGAGCGCCTCTGCCCGGCTCTGGGCCTCACCGGCGGCGAGGCCAGCGCTGCCTGCTTCGCCGCCCAGGTCCATGATGTGGGCAAGATCGCCGTTCCCGATGCTGTGCTGGAGAAGGCCGGTCCCCTCACTGAAGAGGAGTGGGTCTGGATGCGCACGCACCCGGCCCGGGGGGCCGAGATCGTGGGGCAGATTGAGGAGCTCTCCTTTGTGGCCGACATCGTGCGCCACCACCACGAGCGGATCGACGGCACCGGCTACCCCGATGGGCTCGCGGGCGAGTCCATCCCCTTCCTCTCCCGGGTGATCGCCGTGGCGGATGCCTACGAGGTGATGACCAGCGACCGCGCTTATAGGGCGCGCCTGCCCCACGCCGAAGCGGTCCGGCGGCTCCGCGAGTGCGCTGGCAGCCAGTTCGACGAAGGGGTGGTGCAGGTTTTCTGCCGGCTGGGTGACGAGGGCGGCGATCCCTTCACCGGCTTCTGAGCGGTTTCGGAAACGGCAGAGTGCACGCCACCCCCTCAGCCCTTGACTGCGCCCAGCTGAATCCCCTGCACCAGGAAGCGCTGAGTGGCCACGAACAGCAGGATGAGCGGCGCCACGTTCATGACGCTGGCGGCCATGATCAGGTTGGTCTGCCGGCCGTACACGGTGTCGAAGTAGAGCATTCCTATTGGGAGCGTGCGCAGGTGCTCGCTCTTGATGACCACCAGGGGCCAGTAGAAGCTGTGGTAGTTGCCCAGGAAGGTGAAGATGGCCAGAGCGATGAGCCCTGGCCGAGCCAGGGGCATCACCACGTCCCAGAAGACCTGCCAGTGGCTTGCGCCGTCAATCTCGGCCGCCTCGTCCAGCGCGGCCGGGATGGTCAGCATGAACTGACGCATGAGGAAGGTGCCGAACGCGCCGAACGCGGCGGGCACGATCAGCCCCACATACGAATCGAGCAGTCCCAGCCCCACGAGCATGGCGTAGTTGGGGATCATGGTGATCACGCCGGGGATCATCAGCGTCGCCAGGTAGAGCTGAAACACTCGGTCGCGCCCGGGCCAGCGGAGGCGGGCGAACGCGTAGCCGGCCATGGAGCTGGTGAGGCACTGGAGGAACGTCACCCAGAGCGCCACGAAGACGCTGTTGAAGTAGTAGCGGGCGAAGGGGATCTGCTCGAAGACCTTCCGGTAGTTCTCGGGCATCCAGCGGGAGGGGAAGGGGTTGAGCGCCTCCACCTCCTGGAGCGGCTTGAAGCTGGCAAGCACCATCCAGGCGAACGGGGTCAGCGTGGTGATTCCCACCACGATCAGGACCGCGTGGCTCATTGCCGCGCGGGCCGCGCGGCTCCAGGGTGATCGCCTCATGGTGGGGCTGTCCGAGCGGATGGGTGCCCGAGGGCTGTCGCCATCAGTATAGCCGCGCGCGGCCCTGGCGCAAAAGAGGGGCCGCTCCCCACTGTGGCGGGCAGGGCGGAGTCCGCCCTGCCAGTTGCCACGGCAACGGGGGGCAGGGGCCGGTCTTCCCGGGGAGCGCGGCAGACGCCGGACGCTCCGGCGGTTTGCGGGCGGATCGGCGCTGGCCGGTTCCGTGCCCAGGGCCCGGAACCGGCCAGGGCTAGTGGAGGAAGTGGCGGATGCCGGTCATGACCATGGCGATTCCGCGCTGATTGCACAGATCGATCGTCTGCTGGTCCTTCACGGACCCTCCGGGCTGTATGATCGCCGTGATTCCCGCGTCTGCCGCCGCCTCGGGGCCGTCCGGGAAGGGGAAGAATGCATCGGAGGCCATCACCGCGCCGCGTGCCTTCTCGCCTGCCTGCTCCACGGCCAGACGCACCGAGCGGACGCGGTTCATCTGGCCCGCCCCCACTCCGACCACCTGGCGGCCCCGGCTGAAGACGATGGCGTTGGACTTCACGTGCTTCACCACCCTCCAGGCGAACAACAGCTCCTCCCTCTCCTCCTCCGTTGGTGCCCGGTCCGTGACCACGCGCAGGTCGCCCCGGCCCACCGTGCGCAGGTCCCGGTCCTGCACCAGCAGCCCGCCAACCACCTTCTTCAGGTCCCACCCGCCTGCGCGGCTCAGGGATCCTCGGAGGTCCCCGGCCTCCAGCAGGCGGAGGCTGGCGCCCCACTTCTTGCGCTCCGTGAGGATGGGGATCGCCTCGGGGGCGAATCCGGGGGCGATGATCGCCTCGAAAAAGGTGTTGCGGCCGGTGATCTGCTCCGCCGTCTCCACGTCCACGGGCCGGTTCAGGGCCAGGATGCCGCCGAAGGCGGAGACCGGATCGCCTTCCCGCGCCCGGGCGAAGGCCTCCGCCAGGGTGTCGGCCAGGGCCACGCCACAGGGGTTGGTGTGCTTGATGATGACCGCGGCGGGTCGCTCCTCGAACTCCTTCACGGTCTCCAGCGCAGCGTTCAGGTCGTAGAGGTTGTTGAACGAGAGCTCCTTGCCATGGAGCTGGCGGGCGGTGGCCACGCAGGGCTCGGCGACCCCGGCTTCCCTGTAGAAGGCCGCACGCTGATGGGGATTCTCGCCGTAGCGGCACACCTGCACCTTCTCGAACCCCAGGGGCAGCTCGGGCGGAAAGACGCCCTCTCCTTCGAATCGCCGGGAGAGGAATGCGGCGATCATGGCATCGTAGCGGGCGGTGTGCGCATAGGCGCGGACCGCCAGCCGCCTGCGCGTCTCCAGGGTGGTGCCGCCGGCGCCCCGCATCTCCGTGAGCACCAAGGCGTAGTCCGCCGGATCCACCACGATGGTGACGAAGGCATGGTTCTTAGCCGCGGAGCGCACCATGGCCGGTCCGCCGATGTCGATGTTCTCGACGGCCTCCTCCAGCGCCACGTCGGGATTGGCCACAGTCGTGGCGAAGGGGTAGAGATTGACGCACACCAGGTCGATGGGAGTGATGCCGTGGGCTTCAAGGGCCGCCATGTGGCTCCCCAGGTCGCGCCGCGCCAGGATTCCGCCGTGGACCGCAGGGTGAAGGGTCTTCACCCGTCCATCCAGCATCTCCGGGAACCGGGTGACGTCGCTGATAGGCGTCACAGGGATCCCGGCGTCCTCCAGTGTTCTGGCCGTTCCGCCAGTGGAGACAATCTCGACGCGGAGCTCCGCCAGCCCGCGGGCGAAGTCCACGATTCCCTCCTTGTCCGACACGCTGATGAGCGCCCTCTTGATGGGGTTCATTGCCGCCTCCGTTGCGCGCGATGTCCGGAATCGAAAAGCGCCCGGACAGCCTGCCGATGTTCGCAGGGTGCCCAGGCGCGCGGCTCTCAGTCCTCGGCGGGCGCTTCCCCGGGGTCCGTTCCCCGTGTTCGCCAGTCGCCCCCGCCGCTTCAGTTCAGCGGTTCATCATAGACTCCGCGGCGGCGGAAAGTCAACGGTCGGCCGGATGTCCCATGGGCTGCTACTCCATGAAAACGGTCTCGTCCTCTTCAGGCAACCGGCTGCCGCACCGCGCGCAGGTGCGCGCGGTGACCAGGTTCCTGGCACCGCACGAGCGGCACTCCAGGTTCGACCACGCTCCTGGCACCCGCTGGCCGGGTGCGGCCTCGCGCGGCCGCACCTCGAACCCCTCCTCTGAGGTGCGCTGGCGGTAGCGGATGCGGCGGGACAGATGCTCTCGCAGGGCACGTGCGCCAGAGTGTGCCGGACTCAAGTACAGCGCCGCATCCACCTCCTCCAGCGCCTCGTCCACCTGGTGCTCGGCAGCGAGCACCAGGGCATAGTTGTAATGGGCGGATGGGCGTGACCGGTCGGCTGCGGCGGCCCGGTCCAGGGCATGCAGGGCCTCCTTGCGGCGTCCTGCGCTCCAGAGAGCTATTCCCAGACATTCCAGAAGCGCTGGGCAGTCGGGAGCGTCGGCCATGGCGGCCTCCAGGGTGGCCACGGCGGCAACCGGGTCGTTGCGTCGAAGCGCCTGTCTGGCAGCTGCGATAGCGGCGGACGTGTCGTGCATGGGTTCTCCGCTGGTTTTGCCGCCGGGATCGGCGGTGGGGCCGCCTGGGGCGCTGCTGATGGATTAGATGCGCCCAGCCGCATCAAGGTTCGCCAGTTGTGGCCGATTCTGCCGGTCCAATATGCGATACGCGCGGGGGAAGCCAAAAGCCTCCCCCGCGCGCATCGCAAGTTTCGCACGCCGCGAAGCGGCGAGCGGTCATGCCAGCTCGGCCGCCAGGTCCGTGGATTCCCAGGGGAAAGCAGGGTTCCCAAAGTGACCGTTCTTGGCCGTCTGCAGGTAGGAGACGCGGGAGGGATCCAGCAGGCCCAGCCTCTCGATGATGGGACGGGGCCGCAGGTCAACCTTCTCCCGCACCCGCGCAACGATCCTGTCAGGGGGCACCTTGGAGGTGCAGAAGGTCTCCACGAAGAGGCTCACGGGCTCCGCCACGCCGATGGCGTAGGCCACCTGGATTTCGCACTTCCGGGCGAACCCCGCCTTCACGATGTTCTTGGCCAGGTACCTGGCCGCATAGGCCGCCGACCGGTCCACCTTGGAGGGGTCCTTGCCGGAGAAGGCGCCGCCGCCGTGGCGGGCGTAGCCGCCGTAGGTGTCGACGATGATCTTGCGCCCTGTGACGCCGGTGTCCGCCTGGGGGCCGCCGATGACGAAGCGGCCCGTGGGGTTGATGTGATACTTGATGTCCCCCCGGTCGTAGTCCGCGAACTCGGCCAGGACGGGGCGCACCACGTGCTCGCGCACGCGGGCGGCCACCTCCATCTGGTCCAGGTTCTCATCGTGCTGGGCGGAGAACACGATGGTGTCGATGTGCAGCGGCTTCCCGTCGGCATAGACCACGGTGACCTGGGACTTGGCATCGGGCCGGAATCCCAGCTCGTGGCGGGCCTTGCGGACTTCGGTGTACTGGCGGGTGAGGCGGTGGGCGATGGTGATGGGGAGGGGCATGAGCTCGCGGGTTTCGTCGCAGGCGAAACCGAACATCATGCCCTGGTCGCCCGCTCCCTGCTCTTCCGGCCTGTCCCGGTGCACCCCTTGGGCGATGTCACAGGACTGCCGCTGGATGGCCACCATCACGCCGGTGGTGTGGCCGTCGAAGCCGTAGTTTGTGTCGGTGTAGCCCACGTCGCAGATGGTGCGGCGCACCACGTCGGCGATCTCCACGTAGGCCTTGGTGGTCAGCTCGCCGGCCACGACCGCGAGTCCACGGGTGAGCAGGGTCTCCAGCGCCACGCGGCAGTCCCGGTCCTCTTGAAGCAGCTCGTCCAGGATGGCGTCGCTGATCTGATCGGACAGCTTGTCGGGATGGCCTTCGGAGACGCTTTCGGAGGTGAAGAGGTTGAGTTCAGGCATCTGGTTGTTCTGGCCTTTCTGCCGTGCGGGGGTGCGGGATGGGCGCGGGAGGCAACAAAAAAGCCTCTCTCCGCGCGGAAAGAGGTGAGCCGGGGCGCCTTTCAGTCGCCTGCGCCACTTATCTTCCCTCTGCGGGCCGGATTTAGCACCTGCCCCGTCGGCGTGCGGGGTGGTTGTTGTGGCATCGTCGGGCCGGTCCCTCCGCCACTCTTGATAAGTCCCGGTATTCGGCTGTCGCAACTAGATTATCACCCAGGACGGCCGCCTGTCAAGCCCGCGAATCGGGCGGGGAGGTCTGGGGGCGCGCGGCGGGGGTGTCGGTCGGGAGCCTCCGGGCCGGTTCCTCGCTCTCTGGCCTGCCGAGCGCGCTGCAGCCCGGCGCCGCGCGGGGGGGGGGGGTCTGGATTGCCGGACCACCTGGCCGCCTTCAGATTGGACGCATAGTCGAGTTGCCTGGCACGAAAGGCGAATCCGGCCGAAATTGTGCCCGATTCGGCCACGGATTGGGCAACATCCGCGATGTATGGTTCACTATGCCGGCGTGCCAGGACCGCGCCGGGGGTTCGTCGCGCCTCCCGAGCGCCCGTCCCGGAACAGGCGGGCGAACCTGCGGACTTGGCCCCGCTCAGAGGGGCGTGCGGCCAGCGCCGGCGGAGGAGGTGGACCCATGCGACGAATCTCTGTTCTGCCGCTGTCGGCGGCGCTGCTGTGCTTGGCGGCCAGCGCCAGATCGCAGGAGGTGCGGCCTGAGATCATGCCCGGCAGGCCCTTCCAGGCTGCGGGGGCACGCCACCCTCTGTTCGTGCCCCGCGGCGCCCGTGCGGTTGCGCCGGCAGGGCGCGCGCCCCTGGCTGCGCCGCTGGCCATCGACTGGCCAGCGGAGGCCTACCGCGAGGACCCCTCAAACCTCGTCCGCCGATGGAACGAACGCCCTTCGCCGGAGGCGATGCACGAGCAGATCCGCCAGTCCTTGAGTGTTCCATCCGAGCCGGCCCGCCCGTCTGGCGGTCCCGCGTTCCTGGCGGCTGCTGCGGACCGGTGGCAGCAGATCGGCAACGGAATGAGCAACGCCGACGGAGTGCACCACGCCGCCGGCCGGATTAGCTGCGCGGCCTACGCCTACGACCGCGACCAGGGGCTCACTGTGCTGTGGCTAGGCTCCTCCAGCGGGGGCCTCTGGAAGGCCGTTCAGGTGTTTTTCTGGGTGGTCTGGGTGCCCGTGAGCCAGAACCTGCCCGGCTCCCCCTCGGTGGGAGCCTTTCTCGTGCATCCACAGGACTCGCACAAGATTCTCATCGGCACCGGGGATCCCTACCGCTATGGAGGCGACGGCATGTGGCGCACTCTAGATGGTGGCGCCACATGGCAGCGCGCCAGCCTCCCGGGCGGATACCCCTTCCTGGGAGGAGGCGCATTCACACGCATCGTGGCCGACCGCGCCGACCCGTCCGGCAACACGGTGCTCGCCTGCGCGTGGAACGGCATCTACCGTTCCACGGACTTCGGAGGCACCTGGACCGCGGTCTACTTTGGCAACACGACCGACCTGCGCCAGGACCCCGCCTATCCGCAGTACTGGTACGCGGGCTGCGCCGGAGTCGGGGTACTGGAATCCGACAACTGGGGAGGGTCCTTTCATCCCATCAGCGGCACGGGCGGCGGGCTAGGTGCACCCGGCGACATCGGCCGCGTGGGCATCACGGTCTGCGATGCCGCGGCGAACTACGTCTACGCCCTGGTGGAGAAGCCTGGCGGCACGCTGCTCGGCATCTACCGCTCCGACTACTACGGCTACTCCTGGACCGCCATCGAATCCGTGGACAGCATCAGCTGGGGACAGGGCTTTCATGCCCACGCCATCTCCGTGGACCCCGGCAACCCGAACCGGCTCTTCGTTGGAATGGGCGGGATGCAGTGGTCCTCCAACGCCGCCGGGAACCCCGTGGCGTGGAACAAGACGACGGATGCGGGACATGCTGACCAGACCGGCTTCCTGTTCGAGCCCGGCACAAGCTACGTCATCATCACCAACGACGGCGGATACTACGTCTACGACTACTTCACAGGCAGCCTGGACGGCCGCGGCAACACCTATGGGCTGAACTGCGCCCAGGTGATGGAGCCCAACGGGACCATGGCCGGCTCCCGCTCGGTACCCACACTCCTGCTGAGCGGACTCCAGGACAACGGCATGGTGCGCACCGACAGCCGGTTCTCTCCGGCGAGCTGGCTCCTGGGCGGCGGCGACGGCGGAAAGGCCAGTATCTCGCCCGACAACGCCGACTGGATGGCCTTCAGTTCGGGCGTCGCCTACAACCGCTGGCTGTCGTTCAATGGCGGCTGGGAGTGGGCGTGGGTGAACTATCCGCTGGGAAACGAGTGGACCGCGAACATGCTCGTGGACCCCACGCCGGGGTACGGGAACGTGGTGTACACCGAGCAGCAACTCTACTTCTTCGGGATCTACCTGGGCAGCCTCATCCACTGGAAGTGGTTCGACACCTCCTCGGGCTGGCAGCGCATCAGCGAGACGAGCACGCCGGCGGACTTCTACCCGCACAAGCTCGACGCCGTCAACAACCCGGGCATCTACTGCTTCTATCTCACCGGCTGGACCGATGAGCGGCTGCTGGTTTACGAGGGCGGCTCGCTGGGCAGTCTGACGCTCCTGAACCGCACGCCGCCGCTTCCGGCGCGGACCCGAGTAAACGGTGCCCTGGCGAATGCCGACAAGTCCAGTTACCAGCCGAACACGGTCTACTACACGACCTCGGGCTCGCGCCCCGTGGGCGCATACCTCAGCTTCGACCGTGGGCAGACATGGCACAACGTGACGGGAAACCTGGCCTCGCTCGCCCCGGACCTGAACTTCTACAAGCTCGTCGGCAACCCGCTGAACATGAGCCAGCTGTTCCTGGCGACCCACACCGGGCTGTTCCGATCCGACGACTTCGGCAAGACCTGGTATCGGTTCATGAACGGCCTTCCCGCCGTTGTGGACGTGGTGGACATCAACATCAACGCGGACACACACAGCCCGCCCATTCTCCAGATTGGCACCTACGGCCGGGGCTGGTTCGAGCGCGTGGTGGGTCCCGGCCTCCAGGACTTCTGGCTCGATCCCGTGAGGGTCACGGGGGGCTGCCAGAACTGCACGGGCACGGTGACGATCAGCGGTCCGGCACCGGCTGGCGGCATCACGTTCTCGGTCCAGAGCGACAACCCGGCGGCCTCGGTGCCCGCATCGGTGACCATTCCCGAGGGGCAGACCTGGGCCACGTTCACTGTTTCAACCAGCGCCGTGACCAGCCTGACCTTCGCCGGGATCCGGGTGTTCGATTCGGAAGCGAGCAAGTACGACTACTTCGGAATCCGGCCGCCAGCGCTGTCCGGGCTTGCCTTCAGTCCCGTGAGCGGCACCGGCTCCTGCTTCACGCCACGGGGACGGGTGACGCTGGACTGCGCAGCCGCGGCCGACACTCCCGTGGCGCTCACGGTGGTGGCGGGCAGCGATGCCGTGGCGGCCCTGCCCGCGTCCGTCACCGTCCCGGCCGGGTCCTCGGTGGCGGAGTTCGATCTGGGCACGCGGCCCGTTGCCGCGGCCACGACCGTGACGGTGCGCGCCTCCCTGGGCTCTGACACAAGCGACGCCTCGGTGACGGTGGTGCCGCCCCGGGTCAGCACCGTGACGTTTGCTCCCGCCAAGCTGACGGGAGGTTTCTCCACCGTGGGCACCGTGAGGCTGGACTGCGTTGCGCCTGCGTCGGCCACGATCAAGCTGGCCGCCGTCCTCAACGGCAGCGCCATCGCCTCCATGCCGGCCTCCATCACCATCCCCGCGGGCGCCTCCTCCGGCACGTTCTCGGTCGCCACGCGCAAGGTGGGGGTGGTGAAGGCGGTGGACGTGCAGGCCAAGGGCCTGGGGTCCAGCGCCACCGGGCGGTTCACACTGCGGCCGGCGGCGCCCGTGAGCCTGACCTTCTCGCCAAACCCGGTGACCGGAGGGCTCTCCACCAAGGGCACGGTCACCCTGGACGTGGCGCCCATTGTGAACGTCACGGTGTCGCTCAGCAGGGTCAGCGGCGGGACCTTCATTACGTCCCTGCCCACGAGCGTGGTGGTTGCGGCGGGCAGCAAGTCGAAATCCTTCACGGTGGGCACCCGCGATGTCTCCACAACGCAGCAGCCCGTGATCGGCGCGAAGGCCTACGGAGTCACCGTGAAGGGCACGCTCACCCTGAGTCCCTGAGCTGCCCTGCCGGCGTGTCGGGTGCAGTCGACAAGGACCACGCGCCTCCTCGTGTTGGTGGCCGGGCTCCCGTCTGAACAGGACGTGAGCCCGGCCGTTGCGTGCACATGGTGGGCGGGCTCAAGCCGGGGGAGACGGTGCAGGCCACGCCGATCCTCCCCGGGGCGGCAACGCCCGGCCGGCGAGAGACTCGTGCGTTCACTTTCGGTGCCCACGCGTTGTTGCGCCGAGGGGGCCCGGGCGGGCCCCCTCGGCGCGCGTGCGGGGTCTCGGACGGCGCGTGCTCGCGGCGCTACTGGGGACCGACCGTGAGCTCGCCCCACGTCATGGACGTCCACCTGCGGAACTTCACGTGGCCGTCGGTGAAGGAGGCGTTCTCACCGCCCTGGTGGCGCGCCGCTGCGTCCAGCTTCGACTTGGGATAGTTGGAGAGCCACCAGTTCAGGTCGTGCCCTCCTTCCCACATCATGCAGCAGCCTTCCGGCTGGGAGGAGAAGGCAGCCCGGGCCGCGATGTAGTTCTTGTTGGTGTTGTCCGGCGTGCCCCAGACCCAGACATCGACGAGCTGGGAGGCGCTGTCGCTGAAGAGCATCCAGTTGGCCGGGGCCTGGATTCCGGCCAGCTTGTTTGTCGGGAAGCCGCCAGCCAGCGTCTCGCTGATGCCGTAGGAGACGTAGTTGGGGTTG
>Ga0073934_10010819_pt1 | contig 11217 bp, 9 predicted proteins | sample LarsenN4metaG_FD_76834 | JGI IMG/M metagenome (GOLD analysis project Ga0073934, IMG submission 76834) | Hot spring sediment bacterial and archeal communities from British Columbia, Canada, to study Microbial Dark Matter (Phase II) - Larsen... ...
GGGCGTCAGCATGTTGTAGATCAGGATCGTCTCCATCTCGGCGGCGGGCAGGGGCTTGGCCGTCAGCCCGGCCACGAACCAGCGCGTCGCCGCCAGATTGGTGATGCTGTCGGGGCTGGTCATGGCCATGAACCGTGCCATGCGCTCCTTGACCGCCGGGTCGTTCATGTCGGGTGGCGGGTTGCGCCCGGCCAGCGCCGTGCCGGCGGCGACGAAATTGATGCCGGCGATGCCGCCCACGCCATGGTGCCGCACGTAGGACATGGTCACCGGCCCGCCGTATGACCAGGGCACCAGGACGGGTTTGCGGTCGCCGGTGGCCTTGATCACGGCGTTGACGTCGCCGCCCCAGGCCTCGGAGCCGTAGGCCGAAGGCTCGCTGGGCTTGGCCGAGGCGCCGTGGCCGCGCAGGTCGAAGGCGATGAGGTGAAAGTCCTTCAGCAGCGCCGGATCGTTGAACTGCTTCTCCCACGACAGGTAGCTCTGCGAATAGCCGTGGATGAACAGAATGGCCGGCCCTTGCTTGTTGCCGGCCTGCACCACCACCAGCGGCACGTCGCCGTGGCCCTTGACGGTGGAGAAATCCAGCGCCGCCGCCGGCGCCGCCAGGCCACCGCATGCCGCCAGGACGCCCAACGCCGCAGACACGATCCGCATTGTCGCTCTCCTTGTTGAAGAGCGCCTATTCTATCGGCCACGGTCGCCCCGGCAATTCCATTCGACAGATTTTTCCCGGCCTGCAATAAGGGCGGCGGGGAGATCGTGTCATGTCGCTGTGGTCCGAGACGCGCGGGTATCCGCAACGCGCCTTTTTCGTCTGCCTGTTTGCCTATGGCTTCAGCCAGCTCGATCTGGCCCTGTTCGCCTATGCCGTGCCCTCGCTGCGTCAGGACCTGGGCCTGTCGCTGCAGACCATGGGGGTGGTGGTCAGCGTGTCCTATGCGCTCGGCGGCATCCTGCAAGTGTGGTTCGGCCATCTGACCGACCGCTTCGGCCGCAAGGCCATGCTGCAGGTCTCGCTGGCGGCGGCGTCGCTGTTGGTGGCGGCCCATTCCCTGGTGGCCGGCGCGGTCTCGCTGACCCTGCTGCGCGCCGGGGCGATCTTCTCGGGCGGCGCGCTTTATCCGGCCACGGGCGCCATCGTCACCGAAACGGCGCCGGCGCGCTACCGCGGCATCATGGCAGGCCTGCTGCAGACGGCCTACCCCATGGGCTGGTTCGTCGCCTCGCTGTTCGCCGCGCCGCTGTTGACCCTGATCGGCTGGCGGGCGCTGTTCCTGGTCGCCCTGCTGTCGCTGCCCTACGTGCTGGTGGTGCGCGCGCTGTTGAAGGAATCCCAGCGCTTCGCTGCCGTGCAGACCAAGACGCAAGGACGCAGCGTCATGGGGTCCATCGGCGATCTGTTCACGCCCGAGATGCGCGCCCGCTCGGCGACCGTTTTCATCGCCCAGTTTCTGTTCGTCATCGCCTACGGCGGCTCGGCGATCTTCTTTCCCACCTATTTCGTCGAATCGCGCGGGCTGGAGATCGGCTCGTCGTCGCTGTTGGTGGGCATCGGCAACGGCGTCGGCGTGCTGGGCTACATCATCGCCGCCTATGTCGGCGAGTTCGTGCTGACCCGACGTACCACGGTGGTGGTCTGGACCCTGTTGGGGGCCGCGGCCTTCCTGTTTCTGGTCTGGGGCACCGAAAGCTATGCCGCCACCATCACTGCGTTCGGCGTCATGACCATGTTCTTCTACGGCGCTTCGGCGGTGAAGTTTGCCTACATCGCCGAGATCTTTCCCACTCATTTGCGGGCCACCGGGCTGGCGTTCTGCGGCTCGCTGGCGGTGAATCTGGGCACGGCGCTGGGGCCGCTGATGGTCTCGGCCGCGGTCGAGCGCATCGGCTGGGACATGGCCTTCACCCTGTTCGTCGGCATTCCCTTGGTGGCCGCGGGGCTGTTCTACCTGTTGCTGACCCCGGTGCCCTCGGGCATTGACGTCGACGACGTCCAGAAGCACTTGGGACCCAGGACCGACGAGACGACCGGAAAGGAACGCACACGATGAAGGGATGGGTGGTGAAGGAATTCGGCGGGCCCGAGAAGATGCAGTGGATCGATTGGCCCGATCCGAAGCCGGGCCCGGGGCAGGTGACCATTGCGGTCAAGGCATCGGGCATCAACTTCGCCGAGACGCGGATGCGGGCGGGCACCTATTCCGGCATCCAGCTGCCGCAGGTGCTAGGCATGGAATGTGCCGGGCTGATCGAGCAGGTGGGCGAGGGGGTCGGCGACTTCAAGCCCGGCGACCGCGTCATGGCGCGGACCCGCGGCTCGCACGCCGAAAAGGCACTGGCCGATGTGCGCCGGGTGATGCCGCTGCCGGCGGGCCTAAGCTTCGAGCAGGGCGCGGCGATCCCCGTGGGCTGGCACACCGCCTGGCATGCGCTGGTCACCATGGCCAACGTGCAGCCGGGCATGAAGGTGCTGATCGAGGCGGTGGCCTCGTCGGTGGGCTCGGCGGCGCTGCAGATCGCCAAGCACCGCGGCTGCTGGGTCGGCGGCACCGCCAGCCAGGACGCCAAGCTGAAGAAAGCCAGGGAATGGGGCTGCGACGGCGTCTACAACTACAAAACCGAGGACATCGTCGCGCGCATCAAGGCCGACACCGGCGGCGCGGGCATCGACGTGGCCTGCGCCACCATCGGCGGCGAGACCATGCAGCGGGTGATGGACGTCATGGCCAATCACGGCAAGGTGATGAGCTACGGCTCCACCGGCGGGCGCGTGGTCAGCTTCGACCTCGGCATCGGCGAGCGCAACGTCGAGCTGATCTCGATGAGCGTCGATACCAGCAAGTTCTACTACCCGGTGACGGTCAAGACCTTCGTCGAGCAGGCGCTGCCGCTGTTCGCTGCGGGCGTGTTCAAAGTGCCCATCGACACGGTGCTGCCGATGCGCGAGCTGGCCAAGGCGCACCAGATGGTCAACGACCGCCATCACTTCGGCAAGATCGTGATGGTGAACGGCTAGCGCATTGATGCAGCGGCTGTCGTCGTACATCCTGGCCAAGGCCACCGGGCGCAACGTCCTGATCGCGCTGGCGCTGCTCGCCGTCTGCATCGCAGTGTTCAATGTCTGGCTGACGCCGCAGTACCAGCGCTATGCCGCAGGTTTCGTGCCCTTCGACCTGCAGTTTCCGCTCACGCGCGAGATGATCGTCATCCAGCTCGGCGCCATGTCGGCCGGGGCGCCCGGCGCCTACGTCATGTTCGCCGCGCTCGACATGGCGTTCCCGCTCGTGGCCGCGGGCTTCACCGCGCTGCTGTGGGGCTGGCTGGCGCTCAAAAGCGGCGCCGTGGCGCTGGTCGAGGGGTTCCGTCGCGGCTGGTGGATCTGGGCGCTGTTCCCCGCGGTCTTCGACATCGCCGAGAACGTCTACTTCCTCACTATCCTGCTTGCCTATCCCGAGCCGCGCCTCGAGGCCATCGAGGCGGCGATCCTGGCCCATCGCGGCAAGCAGGTGTTCCTCGGCATCAATCAGGCGGCGACCGCAGCGTTGGCGGTGGCGGCGGCGGTCAGCCGCTGGCGCGGCGGCACGCCCGGCTAAGCGCGCCGCGGCACCGGTCTATTTGACGTCGGCGAATTTGACCAGCTTGTTCAGCTCGTCGCTCTCGTTGCCCCACAGGTGCTCGCCCTTGGCGTTGACGTAACGACCCAGGAACCAGAATTCGCCCGGCTTGATGACAATGCGGTCCTCGGCGTACATGCGTTCGCCCGTGCCCTCGTTGATGCGGCTGCACTGCATGGCCGGAATCGGCCCGGAGATCTCGCTACCGTCCTTGCTCAGCGTCAGCAGGAAATCGCAGGCAGGATCGAACGTCACCTGATCGGGCGTCAGGGTCTTGAATTTCGCCGGGTCGAGATGCGCGTTGTGCCAGGGCTTCTGGTCCTTGAAGGCGAGCTCGCGGTAGCGCACAACGCCCAGCGTCTCGTCGGGCAGGATCTGCACCAGGCCCGAGCGCCAGATCATGTCGGGGTCGGTGGAGCCGTCGCGCGAACCCTGCTCGAAGAACAGCACGCCGGGGAACGCCGGCGTCTCGATGCGCTTGAACAGCTGGAACATCAGCCGGTGCTTCTCGTGGTCGGGCTTGTCGCTGGCGACGTCGGCCTCGTGCTGGGCCTGGGTGGAATAGTGGCCGCCGATCCATTGTTCGATCAGGCGCATGGTCGTCGCAATCTCGGCCGGTGACATCCGGGCGGGCGTCTCGGCCGCGCCGGCGGGGGCGGCGGCCAGGAGGGCGACAGCCAGGGCAAGGCGCAACATCGACAGCCTCCAATCCAGGGGTTCCGATCGCGGTAGTGTGCGTCCGACCGGCGGCCGGCGCCACGGCCGGCGGTGATGCTGGCCGGCCGATGGATGCCGCGGACAGAATCCGGCATTGCCGTCTTGCGCCCGCTGCCCCTAAGCTTGCGCCGGGTTCACGACACCGGGGAGGCCATCATGACGTTCATCCATCGCCGCCTGGGCCTGCTGGTCGCGGTGCTGGCGGCCATGGCCGCCTCGGGCGCGCTCGCCGCCGACGCCACGCAGATGAAGCGGGACGCAGCCGCCTGGGTCGACGCCAACACCCGGACGCTCGAGGCCGCCAACCGCAAAATCTGGACCTGGGCCGAGGTGGGCCTGGAGGAAACCAAGTCGTCGAAGGAGCTGCAGAATCTTCTCAAGGCGAACGGTTTCACCGTCGAGGCGGGTGTCGCGGGCATGCCCACCGCGTTCGTCGCCACCTATGGCAGCGGTGGCCCGGTGGTGGGGATCCTGGCCGAGTTCGACGCCCTGTTGGGCGTCTCGCAGTCCGACAGCCCCAGCCCGGCCGTCGGCGCCAATCCGGAATCGGGGCACGCCTGCGGCCACTCCATCTTCGGGGTGGGCTCGGTGGGTGCGGCCATCGCGGTGAAGCAGCTTATCGCCTCGGGTGCGGTCAAGGGCACCATCAAGCTCTACGGCACGCCGGCCGAGGAGACCGGCATCGGCAAGGTCTACATGCTGCGCGCCGGTCTGTTCAAGGACGACGACGCCATCCTGCACTGGCACGCCGGCGACAAGAACGAAGTGAGCTACAAGTCGTCGAAGGCGCTGATCAACGCCAAGTTCCACTTCAAGGGCGTGGCGGCGCACGCCTCGGCCCAGCCCTTCGCCGGGCGCAGCGCCCTGGACGCGGTCGAACTGATGAGCATAGGCGTGCAGTACATGCGCGAGCACATCAAGCAGGAAGCGCGCATCCACTCGGTCATCACCAAGGGCGGCGGCCAGCCCAACGTCGTGCCGCAGGAGGCCGAGGTCTGGTACTACGTCCGCGCCAACAGTTTCGACGACGCCTTCGCCTATTACAACTGGGTGCGCGACATTGCCGCCGCGGCGGCCAAGATGACCAAGACCGAGCTCGACAGGGTCACGGTGCAGTCCGAGACCCACGACATGCTCGGCAACCGTCCGCTGGCCGAGGCGCTGCACCGCAACTTCGCCATGCTGGGCGTGCCGCAGTGGACGCAGGCCGAGCTGGCCTTTGCCGCCACCACGCAGCGCGAGTTCAAGGATCCTTTCGGCTTCGACTACACCAAATCGGGCCTCGCACTTGCCACCCGGCTCGAGCCGCTGCCGGCCGAGTTCGAGCCGGCGCAATCGGGCTCGACCGACGTCGCCGACATCTCGTGGTTCGTGCCCGTCGGCGGCTTCCAGGTGGCCGCGTACGGCTACGGTCTGCCGATCCATTCCTGGCCGGTGATCGCCGCCACCGGCGGCTCGATCGGCACCAAGGCGCTGACCACGGCCAGCAAGGTGCTGGCGGCGACCGCCATCGACCTCTACACCGACGCCAAGCTGCTGGCCGACACCAAGGCGGACTTCAGGCGCGTGCGCGAGCCCTTGACGTGGAAGACCGCCATTCCCGACGGCCAGATGGCACCCAGGAGCGTACGCTAATCACGCCGCCTTCGGCTCCGGCCCGTCCAGCGGCAGGGCGGTGGTGTATTTCAGCTCCTCCATCACGAACGTCGAGGACACGTCGTTCAGCGGGATGCGCTTGATCAGGCGCTTGTAGAAGGCGTCGTAGGCCTCCATGTCCTTCACCACCACGCGCAAGAGGTAGTCGATGTCGCCCGCCATGCGCCAGATGGCGGTGATCTCGGGCATCTCCTTCACGGCGCGGGCGAACTTCTGCAGCCAGGCGTCGTCGTGCTGGTTGGTGCGCAGGATGACGAACACGGTCAGGCCCAGGTTCAGCTTCTTGGCGTCGAGCACCGCCACCCGGCCCTTGATGACGCCCGCCTGCTCCAGCTTCTGAATGCGTTTCCAGCACGGCGTCTGCGACAGGCCAACGCGGGCGGCGATGTCGCTGATGGCCAGCCCGGCGTTAGTCTGCAGGATGGAGAGGATCTTGCGGTCGATGGCGTCCATGCGGGGTCTCCGAACGGGGGTGAAAATCGGTCAGACCGGGCGTCATAAGAGAAAATTTATCTCGTTTCCAGACGAAAATCGCCCGCAGCGAGATATTATTTCCCCTTCCGCCCCGGGCTCTGCTAGGGGCACGCGACTCGATGTGCGCCCGGCCGCCGCGGCCGGGCTTTGATGCAGGATACCCGCCCGCATGTTCGCCGCCGCTGCCGCCTATCTCGATTCCATCATCGAGCGCGACCCCGCCGCCCGCTCGCGGCTGGAGGTGGCGCTGCTCTATCCCGGCGTGCGCGCGCTGCTGCTTTATCGTGCCGCCCACGCGCTGTGGCAGGCGGGCTTCAAGTTTCTTGCCCGCCTGCTCTCGGAGCTGGGCAAGTGGCTCAGCGGGATCGAGATCCATCCGGGGGCGCGCATCGGCAAGCGCCTGTTCATCGACCACGGCACCGGCGTGGTCATCGGCGAGACGGCCATCATCGGCGACGACGTGACCCTGTACCACGGCGTCACTCTGGGCGGCATCGGCGGCGGCGTGCGCGCGCGCGAACGGCGCCATCCGCTCATCGGCGACGGCGTGGTCATTGGCGCCGGCGCCCAGGTGCTGGGGCCGATCACGGTGCACGCCCACGCGCGCGTCGGCGCCAACGCCGTGGTGCTGAAGGACGTCGCCGAGGGCGCCACGGTGGTGGGCATTCCCGCCCAGGCGGTCGAGGCCAGCGCTCCGGCGCGGCTCGAATCCTTTGCGCCCTACGGCGCCCCGGCCGATGACCTGCCCGACCCGACCGCCAAGGCCCTGTGCGCGCTGACCGCCGAGGTCAACGCCCTGCGCCGCCGCCTCGAGGGGCTCGAGGCCGTCGCCGAGACCGCGCGCCCCGGCGCACCGCCGTCGCCACCGCCATTGGCCAAGGCGGCCGGCGGGCCCGAAGGCTGAGACCGTCCACACAGCCGCCAAACTCCTTGCCGTGGCGCCCCATTCCGCGACAATGCGGATGGCGGCAGGCGGGAGCGGGTCATGGATATTCTGATGAAAGCGGCGGTTTTCTTCGCCGCGGCGGTGGTGGTGGTGCCCGTCTTCAAGCGCCTGGGCCTCAGTTCGGTGCTTGGCTACCTGGTGGCGGGCGCAGCCATCGGCCCGGCGGGCCTAGCCCTGATCGACGACGTCGAGGCCATCCGCCACTTCGCCGAGTTCGGCGTGGTGCTGCTGCTGTTCATCATCGGGCTCGAGCTGCAGCCGCAGCGGCTGTGGACCATGCGCACGCTGGTGTTCGGCCTGGGCGGCGCGCAGGTGGCGGTCTCGGCGCTGGTCTTGGGCGGCGCGGTCTACGCCGCGGGGCTGCCGCCGACGACCGCGGCGGTGGTGGGCCTGGGGCTCGCCCTGTCCTCGACCGCCTTCGCCCTGCAGACCCTGGCCGAGCGCAACGAACTGGCCACGCGCCACGGCCGCGCCGCCTTCGCCATTCTCTTGTTCCAGGACGTGGCGGCCATTCCCATCCTGGCGGTGGTGCCGCTGCTGGGCGCGGCCGAGATGGCGGCGGACACGCCGCTGTGGCTGGCGCTGGCGCGCGTCGCCGGCGTGGTGCTGGCGGTGATCGTCGGCGGGCACTTTCTGTTGCGGCCGATCCTGCGGGCCGTGGCCGGCACCAAGATTCCCGAACTGTTCACCGCCACCGCCCTGCTGATCGTCACCGCGACGGCGCTGGCCATGTACGCCATCGGCATCTCCATGGCCCTGGGCGCGTTCCTGGCCGGCATGCTGCTCGCCAATTCCGAGTACCGCCACGAACTCGAAGCCGACATCGAGCCGTTCAAGGGCCTGCTGCTCGGCCTGTTCTTCATCTCGGTCGGCATGGGCCTGAACCTCGGCCTGATCGTCGCGCAGCCGGTGGCGATCGTCTCGTTCGTGCTGGGCCTGTTGGGGGCCAAGGCGCTGGCGATCTATCTGCTCGGCCGGGCCTGGCGGCTGGGGCGCAGCGCGGCCAAGGACCTGGCGGTGTCCATCGCCCAGGGCGGCGAGTTCGCCTTCGTCATCTTCGGCGCGGCGGTGACCGCGGGCGTGATGACGGCGACGCAGAACGAGCTGCTGATCCTCGTCGTCAGCCTGTCGATGGCGTTCTCACCGCTGTTCACCGCGCTCAACGACATGCTCACCCGCCGCTTCGCGCCGCGCGCCGCGGCGGCCTACGAACAGCTGCCCGACGAGGAAAGCCCGGTCATCATCGCCGGGTTCGGCCGCTTCGGGCAGATCTTCGGGCGTGTGCTGGCGGCGCGCAAGATCCGCTTCACCGCGCTCGACATCAGCGCCGCCCAGGTGGATTTCATCAAGCGGTTCGGCAACAAGGTCTACTATGGCGACGCCTCGCGCCTCGACCTCTTGCGCGCCGCGCGCGCCGACGCCGCCAAGATCTTCGTGCTGGCCATCGACGACGTTGAGGCCTCGATCCGAACCGCCGAAACCGTCATCAGGCACTTCCCGCACCTCAAGGTCTACGCCCGCGCCCGCAACCGCCAGCATGCCTACCGGCTGATGGACCTGGGCATCACGCTGATCCAGCGCGAGACGTTCCTCTCCGCGCTCGACCTCGCCCGCGACATGCTGATGGGGCTGGGCATGCCGCGGCCCGAGGCCGAGCGCACCATCCGCACCTTCCGCGACCACGACGAACGCCGCCTGTTCGAGCACTACACCCACCACAACGACCTGGAGAAGATGCAGGACCTGGCCAAGGCCGGGAACAAAGAGCTGGAAGAGATGTTCGAGCGCGACGCCGCCGAAACCCAGGCCGTAGCCGACGCCGCCCCCTCGGTCCAGGGCCGGCCGTTTCCGTTCGGATAACGGCCGCAGCGGTCAGCCGGTCGTGTCGATGCGCTGGCGCTTGTAGGCGGCGAAGGAATTGCCCGCGCCCTCGAACGGCGTCTCGCTGGTCAGATAGCCGGGCATGACCTTGGCCAGGAACGCTTGCGTCTCGGGCGAGGCGTGCTCCAGCTTGGCGATCTTGCGCGAGACGGTGTTGATCTGCTGGAAGCCCGGCGTGCGCCCCATCTTCAGCCAGGGATGGATGGTGGAGGTGACGGCCATGATGGTCGTCATCGGTGCGCTGGTCAGCTGCTCGTCCTCCAGGTCCGACAGCCGGCCCTGGTAAGTGAACAGGCTGCGCTGCACCACCGTGTCCGTGCTCGACAATTCAGGATACTGGGCCGGCGGCAGCGGGTTCGGATACTCGAACCCGAAGCTGGCGGCATACGAGACGTCGTCGCCGGCGATCACCCAGGGCAGCGATAGCCGCTGCGACGGGTCCACCGGGGCGTCGTTGGCGAACACGCCGTTGACCGAATACACGCTGTTGATGGGCCCGTCGCGCACCTGCAGGGGCTCGACCATTTCGCCAGTCAGTGGGTTCGGCAGCTTCTCGACGTGCCGCCCGGTCGCAAGGTCGCCGAAAAAGCCAAGATCGAAGGTGCGATATCTGAAACTGCCGTCGGGCTGCGGCGTCCACACGGTGCGGATCACGCCCTGATAGCGGCACACCGGCACCGGCAGCTTGCCCGGCACGGCCAGGCTGAGCAGGCCCGTGTACCACTGCAGCACCATCTTGCCCGACAGGTCGCCGCGCAGCTTGACCACGGCGTACAGGCTGTCCTCGGGCGTGGCGAGATCGAGCGTGCGCCGCGCCGCGGCCGGGGCGGCGAGGGCGGGCAGGGCCGCGACGCCCATCAGGCCGGCGCGGCGGGTAATGGCGTGGGGCATGACGATCTCCCGGGGGGATGCGGCGGACAAGCCCGGCCCGGCGCGCACGACGTCAGATCACCGGATAGCGCGCGTAGCGGCGCATGGCCCAGGCGAACAGCAGGGCAATGGCGAGGGCCAGGAACGCGAGCGGCCCGGTCACGGCGGCGCGCACGGCGTCGAAGCCCGGCGGCGCGTAGCTGAACGACGGGATGGCGTCGAAGTCGGCGGCCGTCATCCGCTCGCCCTTGGCGATCTTGGAGACGAAGAACCCGCGCCAGTCGGAATGGAACTTGAGCACGTGCGCGACGAAATGCTCGAAGCGGGCGTTGCCGGTGCCGACCAGGGCGTTCAGGGCCTGCTGCGCAGCGATGGCCGGCGAGGTGTACTGCAGCAGATCGACCACGCCTTCGCGCTTGCGCGCCTGGCTGGCGAATTCGGCCATGATCGGGGCCACCACCTTCTCCACCGCGGCGTCGGTGGCCAGCACCTGGATGTAGAAGCCGTCGAGGTTGGCGCCGGCGCCGGCCAGCTCGGGGTGGTCGAACAGGTAGGCCTCGCGCGAGGCGGCGGCCTCCTTGTCGGCCAGTTCGGTGGCCTCGCGCATCTCGGTGGTCAGTGCCACGCGCGACGGGGCGGGATAGAGCGTGCTGGCGATGACGTTGACCACCGAGGGCAGCACGACAACGAACAGCAGCCACAGGTTGGCTAGCACCACGCCGTTGGTGACCGAGGGCCAGTTCATGGCGTTGACCAGGAAGGCCAGCGCGAACCAGAAGAAGGCATAGCCGACGATCACCGCGTACCACAGCACGGCGGCGCCGAGCACGTCGGGTTGCGACAGGTCGGCGCCCACCAGCGTCGCCGACAGCGCCACCAGCGCCAGCAGCACCACCACCAGCACCACCGCGCGCGCGGCGACCTTGGCCAGGATCAGGGTGCGCAGCGAGACGCCCTGGGCCGCCAGCAGCGCCAGCACGCCGGCCTCTTTCTCGCGCGACATCAGGTCGAAGCTGACGGCGATGATCAGGATGGGCAGCACAAAGATCATGACAA